>ENA-ORBV01015021-ORBV01015021.1-microbial-mat-metagenome-genome-assembly--contig:-NODE-15021-length-11469-cov-7.041784_pt1 | contig 11469 bp, 7 predicted proteins | sample MGYA00237777_ERZ505514 | MGnify/ENA primary metagenome ERZ505514 (study PRJEB26160, sample SAMN06269048) | microbial mat metagenome | isolation source: Oligotrophic lake microbial mat | place...
TTTACCTTTCGCGACAATCTTTGGCTGGGCGGTCCGCCGCCGGCGCAGCGTAAACCGTAGACGCGGGGGAAGTCCGAAGGACAAACGAAAACCGATGCCGTTCGACGAGACGCCGCATCCGCAGAGTGTGTCCGTGACCGAACTCGATCCGCCCGCGATCACGTCACGCCCAAGAGCGTTTGGCGAAGGTGCTTCGTCGGATGATTTCCGCCGGGCAGATCGACTTCATGGTGTCGCTGAGCGCCCGCCTGCTCCACATCCCGGCAAACGCCCCTGATACCGTCGGAACCCCCTCGTTCTAGCTTCGTTCCGGACACCTCATACCTACGTCCCGTAAGATTGGATTTTCCGGGCCGCCGCTTGCCGGGGTTCACTTGGCACCTTAAGCCGCTGCCGGCGGTCTTATGAAACCTCGTAACTTGCCATTACCGGGATCGCACTTGAGATGTGGTGATTCAGCCGCCGAAATCGCTCACCCTTCCGGCGCAGCCAATTCGCAGCGCCGCTGTTTTCACAACCCCAACCTCAAGACAATCCCGAGGGTATGGACCAGCCCGTCTTCCTCCACGGCCCCGACGCAGCATCTGCGCTGAGATGCCGCCAGCTGTTATGATAAAATAGAACCGCCGTTCACGGAGCGCCTTTTGTCGAGAGATAGGGAAAGGCATTTTGCGGAAGATAAAGGACCGCCGCGGCATGCTCTGGGTCGTAGTTGTCCGTTGGGCGTTTTAACTCTCACCGCCGTATTTGCCTTCCTGTCGCCTACTCGGCCCTTCGAGTTGAAAGAGCTTGAAGCGCCCCCGTCATCCCAACATCACCCCGCGGTGGATTCGCCCCAATCCGATCAGACCAAGTGGTTCGCTGAAGAAGTGCAGCCTACGAGCACGTCTTGCGCTCCTATCTCCACGGTTCACTTCCGTCCGTTTGCATCATTGATAATATGATGCAGGAATCCTACCTGCGTCTTTGGCGTAAGCGTGCGAACGAGCCGTTGCCAAACGCCCGAGGTGAATCAGAGGCGGACTGCCCAACGCTTACAGTGCATCTGCCATCAGCCAGCACCTTGCCGGGTGCCGCGGTTATGTTCCCGCCCGGAGGTGGTTACAGCATGATCTACTATAATACCAAGCGTCAGGGAATCGTGGCATGGCTGGCGTCACCCGAAGTCACGGTTTTCGTACTCCGCTATCGGCATGGCGGGTCGGGATATCTCTATCCGGCCCCTTTCTTCGATGCGGCTCGGGCGCTTCGTTGGGTGCGGCACTACGCCAGGGACTATAATCTCGACCCCAGTCGTGTCGGAGTGAAGGGAGCCTCCGCCGGTGGACATCTCGCGGCGCTCGTGGAAACCCGGTTCGATCAAGGCAACGATGCTGCGGCAGACGTGATCGACCGGGAAAGCTCGCGGCCCGATTTTGCGGTCCTTCTTTATCCAGTCGTCTCCCTGACCGATCCCCTGCTTACCCATGCTGGTTCCCGCAAGCACTTGGTTGGCGAAGGCCCGAACTCCGATGCCCGCGCCCGCGAGCTTTCCGCCGAGACCGTCGTGCCGCCCACGACACCGCCCACATTTATTGTCTATGGTGGTGACGACACGACCACGCCACCCGCCAACGGCGCGATCCTTTACCTTGCCCTCAAACATGCGGGCATCAAAACCGAGGCCCATTTCTTCGAGACCGGTCCCCATGCGTTTGGCGTGCCCACCAAAGATCCGGTGCTGGCCGCGTGGCAAGGGCTGTTGGACTCTTGGCTGATCCGTCACGGTGTTTTTCGGTAGCGCGCCGACAGAACACGTGCGCAGTTTTCTTTACGGAGGGCGAAACCGGCGGCGTCTGCCCGTTGAATCGGTGCTGGCCTCGGATCCATCGCCGGTTGAGAAACAGCTCGTGTCCCCGCCCGACGCCGATCAAACGCGCTGGTTTACCGAGGAGGTGCATCCGCACGAGTCCTCGCTGCGCGCTTACCTCCGCGGCTCGTTTCCCACCGTGCGCGATGTGGACGACGTCGTGCAGGAATCATTTCTCCGGCTCTGGGGCGCGCGCGCCGCACAGCCCGTGCGCTCGGCGCGCGCGTTTCTTTTCCAGATCGCCCGGCACCTGGCCATCGACACGGTGCGGCGCGACAAGATTTCCCCACTGATCTCCGTGGGGGATTTCGCCACGCTGCCCGTCTTAGAGGAAAAACCGGATGCCGCCGCGGCCGTCGCCACGCAGGAAAAACTCCTCCTGCTGGCCGACGCCATCGAGGCCCTTCCCTCCCGCTGCCGCCAAGTCGTGATTCTCCGCAAACTCCAATGCCTTCCCCAGCGCGAGGTCGCCGCGCGTCTCGGTCTCGCGGAAAAAACCGTCGAGGCACAGTTGGCGCGCGGCATCGGCCGCTGTGAAGACTACCTGCGCCGCCGCGGCGTAAAGGGCTTGTTCCGCGATGAGTGACGAACCTCAACCACCCTCCGCCCTCGACTGGCCAGCGAAGCACGGTCTCGCTGCCGCACTTCTCGACGAACTCCGGGTCCGCGCGCGCCGCCGCCGGAGCCTTCGTTTTGCTTCCGCCGCGGTCGCCCTCGCTATCCTCGGCGCACTAGCCTGGCAATCGCCAGCAATCTCCAGTTGGCGGAAACCTGACCGCGGGCGCATAGTCGTCTCCGCGCCGACACGGCAAACGCTACCCGACGGCTCCGTCGTCGAGCTGCGCGACGGTGCCGACATCTCCGTCGATTTCTCCGGGCCGCTGCGACGCGTCACACTCGCGCGTGGCGAGGCGCATTTCGCCGTCGCAACGGATCTCTCCCACCCGTTCGTCGTTACGGCCGCAGGCGTTTCCGTGCGCGCCGTGGGCACGGCCTTCACCGTGCACATGAACGCCGCCACCGTCGAGGTGCTCGTCACCGAGGGCCGGGTCTCGGTTGATCCGGCGGCCGCGCCCGACGCGGCGACGCTTGCCCTCGTCGATGCAGGACATCTCGCCGTCGCCACGCCAACCAACGCTCAGGTGACCGCAATTGCCGAGGCGCAAATGACCGACCGCCTCGCGTGGCGGGTCCCGCGCGTGGAGTTTTCCGCCACGCCGCTCAGCGAGGCCGTGCTGCTCCTGAATCGCTACAGCACGGTCCGGCTCTCGCTGGCCGATGATTCGCTGGCCGTGCTCCGCATCAGCGGCCTGGTGCGGGCGGACAACGCCGACGCCCTTGTCCGCCTCCTCGTCGCCAACTACGAGGTCGCAGCCGTCCCGCAGGGCGAGCACGAGATCATCTTGCGCCGACGCTGAGCGCGATCCGCATTCGGTCGATCAGCCGCGCGGACGAAAGAAGAATGCAGGGATTTCGCGCGGTCGTTCGTCTTTGTTTTCAATGCCCCCGTGCGCCCCCTTGCGCGACCGGCCAACCCCTCATGTCGTCACCGATCCCCCTCTGCCCGAGTTTTCGTCCCTGGCGCCGATGCCTCGTTGCCACCCTCTTCGCCGCGGCCCTCGCCCTTGCGACTAGCGCGGCCGAAGCCCCCAGGAAGAATTTCGACCTTCCGGCGGACGCCGCCGAAACGTCCCTCAAGCGCCTCGCCACTCAGTCCGGCGTCGAGGTGCTCTTCACGACGGACATGACCGCCTCAGTCCGCACCGCTGCCGTGCGCGGCTCGCTCACCGCGTTGGAGGCCGCGACCCGCTTGCTTGTCGGCACCGGACTCGCCGCCGAACAGGATGCCCGCACCGGCGCGATCATCATCAAAAATGACCCGACCTATCCGAGAAAAAACGCCGACGGCCGGGCCGAGACCACTCCGGCGGCAACTGAAGGCCCGGCCTCAACCCCGGCGCGCCCCACCGGCATCGGCACCATCGGCGGACGCGTGAGCGACAAGACGACCGGCGCCTTTCTCGCCGGGGCCGAGATCGCGTTTCTCGGCTCGAGCATGAGCACGACCGCCGGGCGCGACGGCCAGTTTTCCCTCACCGCGCTTCCCGCCGGCACCTGGTCCGCGAGCGTCAGCTACGTCGGCTACGAGACGAAAACTCTCCCCTTAGTCGTCCGCGCCGGCGAGCGCGCTACCCTCGAGGTGAAACTCTCCCCCGAGGTCGTGCGCCTCTCCGCCTTCAAGGTCGAAGGCAGCCGCGAGGGTCAGGCGCGCGCGATCAATCAGCAGCGCGCGGCGACCAACCTCGTCAACATCGTCGCCGCCGACGCGATCGGCAATTTCCCTGACGTAAACGCCGCTGAAGCCCTCAAGCGCATGCCCGGCGTCTCGACGGTCCGCCAGCGCGGCGAGGATCGCGACATCACAATCCGCGGCGCCGCGCCCGATCTCAACGCGATCACGATCGACGGCGTCAGCGTCCTCTCGAATCAGGTCAATGGCCGCACCGTCTCTATGGACGTCTATCCGGCCGAGCAGCTCGCCGGCGTCGAGATCACGAAATCCGCCACGCCCGACATGGACGGCGATTCCATCGGCGGCGCAATCAATCTCCGGAGCAAGAGCGCGTTCGCATTCCGAAAACCGCGTCGCCTCATTGAACGCCTTCTGGCAATACAACGACCTCGCCGAGCAATCCAGCTACCGCACCGGCCTCAGCCTCGCGGATCGTTTTGGCGCGAAGCGCGACTGGGGCGTGCAGCTCACGTTCAGCCGCGCGCAGCGCAAAGCTCTCGAGGAAACCACCGAGCCCGCCGGCTGGGCTGTCCGCTCCGGCACCGCGACCAATGGCGCCTACGCCGGCTACATGCCGAACAACGTCGCGTTCACCTACGTGGACATCAAACGCGAGCGCACCGGCGGCAGCTTCGCGCTCGAGCACAAGCTCGGCGACACTGGCCTCCTCTTCCTTCGCGCGTCGCACAACCAGTTCATCGAGCGCAACGGCCGCCCGCGCCACGCGATCCAAAACGTCGCCACGATCGCGAACGCCGCTCCCGTCACCGTCGCCGACGAACGCATCGTCGCCTTCACCAACACCTCGCTGCGCGGCCAGCGCGTCGTGAATCCGCGCCAGTTCACCGACACCGGCTCCAACGTCGCCCTTGGCACGCGCGGTGATTTTGCCGCGTGGAAATACGAGGCAGTCGGCGCGTTCGCGCGGGGCACGAACCATCAGGATTCCGTCACCGGCCAATGGCTCACGTCCGCGAACACCAGCGCAACGATCAATCTCGCCGATACCGAGCGCCCCGTCATCACGCGCACCGCCGGCCCCGATCTCAACGACGCTTCCGCCTACGCGTTCAGCCAGCTCCAGATTCAGGACCGCAAGCTCCTGAACCGCGAATACTCCTTCAAGGCCGACATCTCGCGCCGCGTCACCGTCGCCGAACATCCGCTGAAAATTTCCGGCGGCACCAAGCTCCGCTGGAGTCCGAAGAAGTGGAATCAGGACTCCGTGGTCTCGAACGCCCTCGCTTCCGGCACGCTTGCGCTCAACGACCCGCGTCTCGGCGGACCCTACGAGGTGAAGCGCGGATTCCTGGACAGCCTCGGCGACTTCGGCCAGACGGTCGCGCCGTTCGCGTTCTTTGATTTCGCCAAGGCCAACTCTGCGCTCTTCACGCCGAACGCCGGCACGACGCTTCAGAATTCCCTCGCCGCCGACTACTACGTCGCCGAGGGCATCTACGCCGGCTACCTCGCCGGCGATCTCACGCTCGGCAAACTCACCGCGCTCGCCGGCCTCCGCTACGAGCGCAGCACCGTCGAGAGCAAGGCCTACCGCCAAAACACCGCCTTCGCGACCAACAACCTCGCGCGTTACACGTGGGTCGCCAACGACACGCACTTCGGCAATCTCCTCCCCGGTGTCCACCTCCGCTACGCCGCGAACAAAAAATTGATCTTCCGCGCCTCGTGGAACCACACGCTCTCGCGCCCCGCCGCGAACCGCATCTCGCCCGCGCTGAACGTCACTACTCCCGCGCTCGTCACCGAGTCCAATCCCGTCGTCGTCTCCGGCGGCAATCCGAACCTCAAGGCCACCACGTCGGAAAATTTCGATCTTTCTGCCGAGTATTACCTCAAATCCATCGGCCTCGTCTCCGCCGGCGTCTTCCGCAAAGCGATCGACGGCCCGATTTACCGGCGCACCTTTGACAGCACCTACGAGGGCCAGCCCGCGCGTTTCACCGTGTTCGACAACGCCGGCCGCGCGCGGGTTACCGGCGCCGAGTTCACCTACCAGCAGCAGCTCACGTTTCTCCCTGCGCTCCTCGACGGCTTCGGAGTGTATGCCAACGCCACCTACGTCTCCTCCGAGGTCACGCTCACCGAGCCCGGCCGCGTCGGCGAAAAACTCCCGCTCTTCAACCAGTCCGACCAGCTGGGCAACCTCGCGCTCACCTACCAGAAATACGGCGTGTTCGTCCGCCTCTCGCACAACTGGCGCGGCGACTACCTGCAGGCCCTCGGCAACGCGGGCGGTCTCGATCAGTTCGCGCGCGGTTTCCAGAGCTACGACGTGCTCGCGAGCTACAAAATCTCCCCGCGCTGGACCGTGAAGTTCGAGGGCAACAACCTGGACGCCGCGCCCGAGCAGCAATACGTTGGCACCTCCCGCCGCAACATCTACCTCGGCAACACCGGCCGCAGCTATGCGCTGGGCGTCGTGTTCAGCTACTGACTCACTCTCGACCTCCCTCCCCGATGAAAATTCTTCGCCTCCTCCTCGTCGTACTCGCCGCGTCCGCCGCCTCGGCGTTCGCCGCCGACTCGGCGAAGCCCAACGTCCTATTCATCCTCGCCGAGGACATCGGCAAGCACCTCGCCTGCTACGGCGAGCCGCTCGTGCAGACGCCGAACCTCGACAAGCTCGCCGCCCGCGGCGTGCGCTACACGAACGCGTTCACCACCGCGCCCGTCTGCTCCGCGAGCCGCTCCGCGATGATGACCGGTATGTATCAGACCTCGATCAGCGCGCACCAGCACCGCACCTGGCAGTGGAACAAGAAGCCGCTCCCGCCCGGCGTGCGCACGATCACCGATTATTTCCGCGACGCCGGTTACTACACCGCCAACCTCGCCGCCGGCGCCGGCAAGGCCGCGAAGAGAGCCGCCGGCGGCCTCACGGGCTCCGCCGGCGCAGGCAAAACTGACTTCAATTTTCTTACCGACGGACCGCCATTCGACGGCCACGACTGGAACCAGCGCAAGGAAGGCCAGCCCTTCTTCGCGCAGATCACGATCAACGAGAGCCACAAGGGTCCCGGCTGGACGTTTGCCCGCTCCAAGGACGCGCCCCTCCCGCATGTTGATGCCAGCAAGGTGAAACTCCCGCCCTACTATCCCGATCACCCGGTTGCCCGCGAGGAATACGCCAACTACCTCGACGCGATCGAGCTCATGGATTCCTACGTCGGGGAAGTGCTAGCGCGCCTCGAAAAGGACGGCCTAGCGCAAAACACCATCGTCGTCTTCATCGGCGACAACGGCCAATGCCTGTTTCGCTCGAAGCAATTTCTCTACGACGGCGGCATCTCGATTCCGCTCCTCATTGCGTGGCCGGATCGCCGCCGCGCCGGCGAAGTGGACCAGCAGATGGTTTCGAGCATCGACATTTCCGCCGCGATGCTCGGCTTCGCCGGCGTGAAGCCCAACGCGACGATGCAAGGTCGCGATTTTCTCGCCGCCGGCGCGACACCGCGCGCGCACATTTTCGCCGCGCGCGACCGCATGGACGCGTCCACCGACCGCATGCGCGCCGTGCGCACGCCCCAGTGGAAGTACATCCGCAATTATTTTCCGGGCATCCCCTACATGCAGCGCAACGCCTACAAGGAGAACCAATATCCCACGTGGAATCTCGTGAAGCAGCTCGGCAAGGAAGGGAAACTCACGCCCGAAGCCGCGCTGTTCGCCGCCGACCGCAAGCCCGTCGAGGAACTCTTCGACGTCACCGCCGATCCGCACGAGGTGAAGAATCTCGCGCTCGATCCGCAGCACGCCGCGAAAGTCCGTGAACTCCGCGCGCTCGTCGACCAGTGGGTGGTCGAGTCCGGCGACCAAGGCGGAGTGATCGAGGACCCGCTTGATATCTATAAGGGTTACAACGGCCGCCTCCCCGACGAGCCCGAGGCTCCGAAAGCCGCCGGCAAAAAGAAATGAGAAGCCTCGTCTTCGCGTTCGTGTTTGGGTGCGCCGCGCTCGCGGCCGCTGACGCGCCGCCGAACATCGTCTTCATCCTCGCCGACGATCTGGGCTACGGCGAAGTCGGCTTCAACGGCCAGTCACGTTTCGCCACGCCCAACATCGACCGGATCGCGCGCGAGGGCATCGTGTTCACCGATCATTACGCCGGCTCCACGATCTGCGCGCCCTCCCGCAACGCGCTCATGACCGGTCACCACACCGGCCACGCCACCGTGCGCAACAACTTCGTCGGTGGCGGCAACGACGGCGGCCGCGTCGCCCTCAAGCCCTCGGACGTCACCATCGCCGAGCGCCTGCGCACCGCCGGCTACACCACCGCGATGATCGGCAAGTGGGGCCTTGGCGAACCCGACACCGACGCCGCGCCGTGGCGCAAAGGGTGGGACTTCTTCTACGGTTTCGTGAACCAGGCCCACGCCCACAACCAGTTTCCCGAGTTCGTTTACCGCAACGCCACCGTCGAGCCGCTCCCTCAGAACTTCGGCCACAAGGAGCGTGCCTACGCCAACGACCTCTTCACGGCCGAGGCGGAAAAATTCCTCGATCGCACCGCCGCCGCCCAGAAACCGTTCTTCCTTTACCTCAGCATCACCACGCCCCACTCCGACCTGAAGTGCCCGGCGGACTCCATTGAGGCCGTGAAGAAAGCGCACGCGTGGGCGCGCGAGCCCGGCGCCGCCGAATCCTCGATCGTTTTCGCCGCGATGATGCACCGCCTCGACCGCGATGTTGGCCGCATCCTCGCGAAACTGAAGGCGCTCGGCCTCGACGAAAACACGCTCGTTATTTTCACCGGCGACAACGGTGCACACAGCGAGGACGGCAAGGACAACGCGTTCTTCCGCGCCAGCGGCCCTTTCCGCGGCATCAAACGCGACCTATATGAGGGCGGCATCCGCGAGCCCTTCGCCGCGCGCTGGCCCGGTAGAATCACTCCCGGCACCAAAAGCGCGCACGTCTCCGCTTTCTGGGATTTTCCCGCGACCGCCCTCGAACTCGCCGGCGTCCCGCGCCCTGCCGATCTCCCCGGCGAAGGCATCAGCTACGCGCCCGCGCTCCGCGGCCGTGCCGCCGAACAAAAACAGCACGACTACCTCTACTGGGAAATTTCGATCAAGGGCCAGGCGCGCCAAGCCGTGCGCGAGGGCAATTGGAAAGCTGTCCGCAACGGCCTCGAAAATCCCCTCCAACTCTACGACCTCGCCGCCGACCCCGGAGAGTCCCGCAATCTCGCCGCCGCACATGCCGACCGCGTCGCACGTTTTTCCCAACTCCTCGCCACCGCCCGCGTGGACACTCCCGACTTCCCGCTCACTCCCGGCGGCTCCGTAAAAATCAAGGGCAAAGCAAAAAAATGAACCGTCGCACCTTCCTCAAATCCTCCGCGACCGCATCTGTCGCTCTACCCGCGCTCGCCACCGCTGCGGAAAAGGCGCCGATCAAATCGGTCAACAAGACCTCGACCGCCATCGCCGCCTATTACCTCAACGCCCACATGTATACCATCGTCCCCGCGCACGTGCGCGCCGACATGGAGTGGATGGCGGCAATCGGCACCACCTACGTGTGCCCCGGCGTCGTCGAGCAGGACCTCACCGCCGCCTACGAAAACCACGCGATGATCGCCGAGGAGGCCGCGCGTGTTGGCATGAAGATACTCGCCGTCCCGTCGCGCTGGGCAGGCCTTACCGCCGGCGCTCCGAAAGTGCCGAGCCTGTTCACCGTCCTCAACCCCGACACCTGGGTCGTGAACAAGAAGGGCAGCACGCAGGTCATGGCCAAAATCACTGGCGCCGTCAGCAGCATCCACCACCCGAAGACCTTCGAGTTTTTTTGCGCGACGCTCGCCGAGATGTATAAGCAGCATCCGAAGATGGCGGGCTTCTTCATCGACGAGCCGAAAAATTTCATCTTCGACCAGTCGCCCGCCGCCGTCGCCGCGCTCGGCACGAAGGATGCGCCGATGACCGCGCACTACGCCGCCGCCAGCGCTTTTTGGGGCCGCGTGGCCGCCTTCGCGAAAAAACAGTGGCCGGACAAGCTCACGCTGATGTTCCAGCAGACGCACAATCCCGCCGATGAACTCGCCGCCGGCGCCGCCACGCCCAACCTTGACTACTATGGCTGCGACGCGCGCCCGTGGGGGCTCGAGGACGACGCAAGAATGCAGGGCCTCGGCGAGGGCCAGGAGAGCGGCAAGGGCAAGGTGCTCCTCAGCGGCAAAGGCGAGTCCTTCATCAAGGCCGCCCGCGCGCAACCGGGCCGGAAGAGTTTTTTCCTCGCGGAAAATCACAACCTCCAGTCGTCGATGATCGAGCCGATGGACCGCAACTATCCCGCCGTGCTCGGGCTCAGGCCCGACATGGCCGCCTACTATTACTACCCGCGCAACGTGCAGGAGCCCGACCGCGCGATGGCCGTGATAGCCAAGCATATTAGGAAATTTACCCGAGACTGAAACCGGCCGCAGTGCTCAACAACTGAGCGACGGTTATCTCCGCCGGCACGAGTGGATTCGCTCAACTGTGCCGCAGTTGAAATATATAGTCCCGGAAAACGGCCCCGCCACGCCCAATCCCGCCTCGGCCAGTGCCTGAATCCGCGTTTCAACTGCGGAGTTTAGGATGAATTGCGCGATCGCGGGATTCGATGCGCGGTCCCCGTGGGAGCCATGAGGCGCGTTGCCTGCCTCAATCGCGGTCGTTGCGCCTCCAATACCGCTCCGACGGAGGAGATGACGTGATGACGAACGATCGGAAAAAAAGGCTGACGCCCGTAGCGCTGAAGTCAGATGGCTCGTCGCGTGAAGTAACCGGGCGCGTGTTCTCGCAACACAAAACCCGTCCCCCAAAAAAACGACAGCACCGACACGAAATGCTTTTGGAACGGAAGGGCAGGGAATGCGTTGCTGCGGAGCGGGTGGACGTGGCATGCTGCTCGGCGAGCTGGGTCCGGATCGATCTAAGCCGGCCACGTTAATCAGAACACCGGCGCGAGGCCGTCTCCACGGGTGCGATTGAATTTACGTCCGCCGCGACGCGGGCTGTTATGAAAAAGACCGATGGTTCACGCGGAAGCTTTGTCCGGAAGCGGGAGCTGATTATAACAAACCAACCTAATCGCGCGGCGGAGCCCAAACTCGCCGCAATGAACCGTAACCCCCTGACATATGATCGATCCGGCGTATCCCCATCGCGTTTGCGCGACTGTGTTACTCGTTTTCGGCACGTCTTCGCTCTGCGCGCAAACCGTGCCTGCCACGGCTCGCGCGGCGGCGCCGGCCAGCGAGACAATTGAACTTTCTCCCTTCGAAGTGCGCACCGAACGCGACCGGGGCTATGCGGCG
>ENA-ORBV01015022-ORBV01015022.1-microbial-mat-metagenome-genome-assembly--contig:-NODE-15022-length-11469-cov-3.087342_pt1 | contig 11469 bp, 11 predicted proteins | sample MGYA00237777_ERZ505514 | MGnify/ENA primary metagenome ERZ505514 (study PRJEB26160, sample SAMN06269048) | microbial mat metagenome | isolation source: Oligotrophic lake microbial mat | place...
TTTACGACCTCGGGCTGATTCGCCTTGACGCGTATCAGAATCCGGTCCCGGCCAACGCGATTTATGCCGCGGTATTGCCGCGAGTCCTGAACAGCTCCGCGCAGTTTGGATTGCACAGCGAGCGCATTCGCCCGGACTGGCAGAATCCTAACGGCTCCCTGAACCCACACCAGCTGCTGCGCAATTTTCTCGAGTTCTGGAAAAAAGACGGTGAGCCGATGATGGCCACCATCTCCTATCACGACGCGGCACCGCATTTGGTGCTAATGGCCTATTTGCAGCGCGTGGTGAATGGCCGCGGACGCATTGAGCGCGAGTACGCAGCAGGCTCGGGTCGCCTGGATTTGCTGGTGGTTTTTGGCGCACAGCGCATGGCCATTGAGGTCAAGGTGTGGCGCCACAAACGCTCCGATCCGCTGCACGATGGCTTAGAACAAATCGAGCGTTACCTGACGCGCTTGAGTCTCGACGAAGGCTTTTTGGTGCTGTTTGATCAGCGCAGTGCCGCACCCAATTGGCCACTGCGCATGAGCGTGTCGCAGGCGCGCACCGCGAGTGGCCTGGGTGTAACGGTGCTGCGCGGTTAAAACTAGCCGCCAACGAGCAATGGACGCCGTTCGCGCATGCGCTCGTCTAGGCGCCTTGCGACTTCGGCGGCAATAAACGGCGTGTCGTTGAGGGCGCGGCCGGGGGCGCTCGATTCAAGCGCACTTAAGCGCTGCCAGCTGCGCACGGTAGCGAGTGCTTGCCAGTGTTTGAGCTTTACTGCGCTGGTTTCCAGCACGCTCACCGCTGCGGTTGGCGGCAGCGAAGAACTGACCGTGCAGGTGAGTTACCCGGGCGGCTTCGATCCGACCGGCCTCTACGAGATCGTGCTGGAAGCCGACACCGACGGTGACGGCCTGATGGACCGCCTGGTCGGCACGGTGGTGCATCCGGAGTCGGGGCCGGGCACGGCGAGCGTTCCTCCGCCCGCCACGTCACCGGTACGAGGGACGGCACTTGTCCTGCGCGTGAGTCCCAACCCGTTCCTGAACCGCGCCACGATCGCCTTCACGCTGCCGGCAGCGTCCGAAGTGACGCTCGGCATATATGACATCACCGGCCGCCTCGTCCGCCGGATGACCCACGGCCGCCTGCCCGCCGGCCCGCACCGCCTCGACTGGGACGGCCGCACCGAATCCGGCGGCACCGCCACCGCCGGCGTATACCTGGTGCGCTTGGAAGCCGCCGGGGGTCGGGTGGAAGGCAAGGTGGTCAAGTCAGAATGATCCCCGGCGACGCGATCGACCCGCCTTCAAGGCTTACGGCAGCCTGGACTTGATGTGCCCCCAGGTTGTGGATTCAATTGGATCGGGGCAATGCGGGAATACGCGGATGTCATCAAATACAGCATCCAGCTGGGTCCCAGACCTTTTTAGTCCTAATAGTCGGACTCGGACAACTTCGGTGTTGTGTGGATGGCATTCGCAGCAGCATCCTATGCCCATCCACGCCCCGCCCGTGGACAGCTCACCGGTGTCATACGAGCCCAGCAACACACCGCCGGGTCCGAGGAACTCGAAAATGACACGAGCCACATCCGAGGGGCTTTCGTCGGCGGTCCAGACCAGTCCGGAGATGCTAAATGATGCCAGGTAGCCAGTCGATCCTGTGATGTCAACTTCTTGAACAAGTTCGACGCTATCCCCTTGAAAGGGAGCAAAGAACGCGGCGCCATATATTGGCTGGGGGTTGGTTGAGCGACACGTCCACTGGCTTCCACCTGACTCCGTCCAGCTCGGAATTTCACCGGAAACCAATGGTTCCTCGCACCCGGGATTCTGCACCAGATTGGTGTCACACACCCGCTGTGCATGAGCGATTGTCAGGCAAAAGGTACTTAGCGTAGCGGCCAGCAGCACAGTCCATTTTTTGCTTTTCACCGGTGCACATCCTTTGGATCCATGAGGCCTCGTGAGTTCGAATCCCACTCCACGACAAGGAGGGGCTCCTGGAGCATCAGTACCCTGCTTCGCGGGGGTCCCAGCCGAAGGCACGCCGCATCAACTCCGGCGCCAACCGACGTGACGCGACGCGAAGTTCCAGTTCCCGGACGCCCGCCTCCGGGTAACGCCGACGAACATCCTGCAAGGCCAGCTCATGTAGCGCACGCGTGAGCTCGCACACACGCTCCATCTTCTGGGATGGAGACATCCTGCGATAGCCCTCGACCAGCAGGGCTTCGATGGCGGGATGGGTGTCGTTCGTTGGGTCTGCGCTCATGTGACCACGCCTCTTGCGGGATGCGGAGGGGCTTACGCAATAAGCATACTCCCTTGCCTCGAACCCGGCATTCTCGACTGACGAAGTGGATCCCCATTCCGCCCCACCTGACGTAACATCCCCCACATGTCGATCCCAGCATTCGTCCCGGTGGTCGTCGGCACCGCGCTCATCCTGATCATCCTGTGGGATGCCTTTGAGACCATCCTCGTGCCGCGTCGCATCGGGCGGCGGGTGCGGCTGACGCGCTACTTCTACCTGGCCACCTGGCGCATCTGGCGTTTCGTGGCCCGGCGCGTCCGGAAACCGTCCCGGCGGGAGGGGATGCTGGGATTCTACGGGCCGCTGTCGCTGATCGTCCTCCTCTTCTGCTGGATGGGAGGTCTCGTCGTTGGCTTCGCGCTGCTTGGCGTCGTCACGAACGGTGGAGTCGGTGACTTTTGGCAGAGCTTCGGCCTCCAGCTATACATGAGCGGCGAGACGTTTTTCACACTCGGCTTCGGCGATTTCACGCCGACGACGACGCTCGGCCGCATCTTGGCCGTATTGGAAGCCGGGCTCGGATTCGGATTCCTGGGGACCGTGGTCGGTTACCTGCCCACCATGTATGGCGCGTTCGCGCAGCGGGAAATCGAGATCTCCCTGATGGATGCCCGCGCGGGCTCGCCACCTTTGCGATGGCGCGACATGCCCTGGTCGACATCACCCAGAATTTCGTTCCGAACTTCACGCCCGGAATGCCCGAACGGCTCGCGCCCGGGGACCTGCCCGCCCTGCGAACCCTTCTCGCGGAGTGGGAGCTGGACCCGGCGTCCGGCGACGAATTCGAGACCCGGCTGGGCGAACTCCGACTGTCATACGAGCCCTATGCGCAGGCACTGGGGGCCTACCTGCTGTTCGAACTGCCTCCATGGGTTCGTGCGCGGCCTCGCCACGACAACTGGCAGGGCGGGCCATGGGACAGGCTGATCCTGTCCCGCCGGGAAGCGATCCGCCGGAGCGATGAGCATTTTTGATCTTTCGGGCGTGGCCCCGGCGTGGAATCGGATTGTCTCCTGGTGGCTGCTTGTCGTCGCCCTCGCCTCACCGTCCGTCGCCGCCGACCGCCAACAGCCCGCCAGCTTCACGCAGACCGTCTGCAGGGACGTGGAGCTGCGTCACCTGGTGTACCTGCCGATTGGGTACGGCGCTGACACCACGCAAGCGTGGCCGCTCATACTCTTCCTGCACGGTTCCGGCGAGCGTGGGAACGAGTTGGACCGCGTCAAGGTCAACGGTCTGCCGAAGGAGCTGGGCGAAGGTATGGAGATTCCGGCCATCGTCCTTTCGCCCCAGTGCCCGGCTGGCTCGCGGTGGGAAAGCGACCTGATGGTGGAGGGGCTGAATGCCCTGCTGGATGATGCGCTGGTCCGCTACCGGGTCGATCCACGCCGCGTGTACGTGACCGGTCTCAGCATGGGCGGGCTCGGCACCTGGGCGCTGGCCGCCGCCCACCCGGATCGATTCGCGGCCATCGCACCGGTGTGCGGCGCCGGTGATCCCGACCTGGCCTTCCGGATGCGGCGCCTCCCCATCTGGGCTTTTCACGGCGCGAAGGACACCGTCATACCCGTCACTGCCATGCAGGAGATGGCCGACGCCATGGCCCGCGTCCACGGCGACATGCGTACGACGGTCTACCCGGAAGCCGGACATGACTCCTGGTCGGCTACTTATGTCAATCCGGAATTGTATGCCTGGCTGCTTCAGCACCAGGCGTTGCCGCCGCGACTCCACAATCTTGACAGCGCGGTGATCACCGCCGGGAGCGGTGACCCGACAAAAGCCATCGACGGTGACACGGCCACGCGTTGGGAATCAGAGTGGACCGATCCGCAGTGGCTCACGATCGACCTCGGCGCGTCGATCTCACCGCGACGGCTGCTCATCTACTGGGAAACGGCGCACGGGAAAGTCTATGACGTGCTCGCCTCCCAGGATGGCCAGCATGACTGGACAAGCATCGCCACGATCACGAACGGGAACGGCGCCGTCGACCTCGTCGAGTTCCCCCCGGGCGTTTCCGCACGATTTCTCAAGCTGGTGATGACGGAGCGCGGGACTGAGTGGGGGTATTCGATCTGGGAGATTGAGTTGGAGATGGAATGAGGCGAGTCAGTGTCGCCGATTCGTCGTGGTGCCGGTCATCAGCATGCATCCCATGGCATGGCCACGTCCATGCCGTTCACGGGGCGCAGGCTGTCCACCGGTGTAACGATGAGTCCAGGGGCCACGTTCAGGTGGGGGTAGGTCTCGCGAAATGTGGTAATTCCGCGAGCATCGCGCCGGGTTGGATTGGTCGTCAGTTTGATCTCGATCGGATGGAGGCGACCGTCACGCTCGAGGAGCAGGTCAACCTCTCCTCCGCCGTGACTCCGCCAGTGGTGAAGCACCGGCGGCGTGGCGAGGGTGGCCGCGAGTTTGCGGATTTCAGCGACCACGGCTGATTCGAACAGGGCCCCGACAAGCGGGTGACCGCCGAGCGCGGCGGGTGACGAGATCCGATGCAGGCCGCAGGCGAGCCCGGTATCAACAAAGTAGCCCTTGGCCCGACCGCTGATCCGCTTGATCGCATTTCCATGGTAGCCCGGCACCTCGTGCCACTGAAACGTCGCCATGAGCATGGCCATCCACCGACGGGCCGTTTGCGGCGTAATGCCGATCTCGCGACCGACCTGGGAGTAGTTCACTTCCTGGGCGCTGAGCGCGGCGGCCAGTTGAACGAACCGGCCGAACTGCTGCCAGTCGCCTACATCGGACAGGAGCCGGACATCGCGTTCGATGTAGGTGCGGAGATACGAGCGGTAGAATTCGCCGATCAACTCCGGATCCAGCGAGTCGGCGAAGGGGAGCGACCCCGTCCAAAGCTGTTCGTACAACGTGCGTCGGAGCGAGAGGCGTTTCACTCCCCCGGCGACGAATCGAGCTGGGTCTTCGAGGTATCGCGCCAACCAGTGATCCTCGCGGATCTGCTCGGCCGACTCGGCCAGACTGAATCCTTCCAGATCGAGAAATGCCACACGTCCCGCCAGCGACTCACCGGCCGTCTTGAGGACCGCCCACTGCTGGGAGCCGGTCAACACGAACTGGCCGGGCGTGCCGGTTCGATCCACGCGGCGCTTGATGGCGGCCACCAGTTCCGGGGCATACTGGATTTCGTCGAGGACCAGCGGCCCCGGGCGGTTGTTCAGGAAGAGATCAGGGTCCGCCCTTGCCCCTTCAATGTCAGTCGCCGGGTCGAAAACAACCTTTTCCCACGAGAGTTCGTGGTCCAGAAGGGTGCTCTTGCCGACCTGCCTGGCACCTGAGACGACGACGACCGGAAACGTCGTGATCAGACGGTGGAGTCGGGGAGCGAGTGCCCGTGGCTTGTATTTCATGCTTGAAAAATATAACTGTTATCATCAAAAATCAAGCATTCAAGCCCTCGACGGAATTGGCCGAAGGTCGCGATGAACATCGAATCCCCCGGTCGTTCAGGATGGCAAGAACTGTCGTAACATTAATAATAACAATTACTTACAGATAAATTATCTGAAAAGGCATCACTATATAGTGCTTTCACGAGAGTGAGCCGGACGCCAGGAACTTCACTGCGTCACGCCTTGCTCTGTTTTTGACGGAGGTGACCAACCCGGAACGCCGAGGGTCATGATGATGCCTTCGGGACCGCTGATCCAACCGAGATCGCCATCCAGCGTCCCGATCCCGGCCGCCCGTACCAACGCCGCGATCAGCCAGCTGGCAGGTCCAACCATCGCCAGCCAGGGCAAGGCGCCTTCCCATGTTTCCGACCATCTCATTGCCTGGTTTTCCATTCGTGATTCCCTTTCCCTGGGGTGAACGGCCAGTACCCTGCACCAGGATTCGCGCCGGGACGCAGGACGAGCCGCCGTGGGAATGCGTCGGATCGATTCCGTCAATATATTCCTGGTACGGCAATACCGTCATCACGCGTCAACCATGAGCTGGGAGGTAGCACAATGGGTCGAAAGCCATGGTCCATGACCACCCGGATGGCCGGCGGGATCCTTGCCGGTGGCGGCGAAGCCAGGATCCTCTTCTACGCCGCCGCGACCGCTCCACTTCCCGAGCTCAGCACGGTTCCCCAGTGCTTCCAGATCCACCCGTCAACGGCGCTTGGAACAGCGCGCCGGCGCACGCCGCCAAGTACAATGTAACGATCCTGGGCGCCGGTGGTCCCATCAATGGCGCGGTGGTCCAGGTTCGCATGATCGCGCCGGGCGATACGCTGGCCTGCTGGTGTGACACGCCGGTCGGGCCGCGGTCGTACGTCTTCCAGCAGGTGACGAACTCATCGGGCGTGGCCCGCTTCATCATCGGCGGCGGTGGGTGCATCCAGTATGATCTCGCGGCCACTCCGGGAAACCTGAACTATGCCGGCGAAGTCTATGCCGATGGGGTCCGGATGCAGGAGTTTGGCGTCGTCTCCTCCGATGCCGTCGACACCGCCGGGCGCCGCGCCACGGACACGCCCCAAGGCGCCGATGGTCGGCTGCAAGGGCTCACGCCACGGTAGTCGTGCCGGCGTTTCCGCAACCGGGCGCCCGGGCGCCGAGTGGATGAGGACGGCCCGAATTGCCGCCTCTGTTAGAATCCCCACCGTGACACGCTTCGAAAACCTCTTCATCGGGATTGCCGGGATGATCGGCGCCGGCAAATCGACTCTGGCCGCCGCGCTGGGCGAGCACCTTGCGATCGACGTGTACTACGAGCCGGTGGACAACAACGAGTACCTGGCCGACTTCTACCGCGATACGAAGCGCTACTCGTTCGCCACGCAGATCTACCTGCTGAATCGGCGCTTCCAGCAGCACCAGGAGATCATCTGGCGCGGGCGCTCGGCGGTTCAGGACCGGACCATCTACGAGGATTCCATCTTCGCCCGGATGCTGGCCGAAACCGGCCTCATGGAAGAGCGCGACTATCGTACCTACCTGGACCTGTTTCGAAACATGAGCAACTTCATGTGCAAGCCGAACGTGATCATCTACCTGGATGTATCACCGGAACGCTCGATGGAGCGGATCCGGGCCCGCGCGCGCGGCGTGGAGGACGGCATCACGCTGGATTATCTGAAATCGCTCCATAAGGGTTACGCCGAGTTCGTCGCCGATATCTCAAAGGTCATCCCGGTCATCCAGGTGGATTACGACCGCTTCCCCACCGTCGAGGAGATGGCGCGCGTGATCCTGAGCGACTATCTCGACCACAGCTTCCTGCGCGAAGCCACACGTTTCGATCCGACTCGCTGAGCGGGCTCAGTCCAGCCGGACCACTCGCGCGCTCTGAACAACCCCTTCGGCCTGGACGCGCACGAAGTAGATTCCGGCGCTGACTCGTCGGCCGGCGGCGTCGCGGCCATCCCAGGTAACTTCGTGCGCACCCGCCGTGTGCGGCGAGGCGCTGAGCAAGCCCCGAACACGCCGCCCCTGCAGATCGAAGAGGGCCACATCCACCGCGGCGGAACGGGCCAGATCGAACCGCAACGTAGTATTGGCCTCGAAGGGGTTGGGGTGCGCCGGTCGTAGCGTCAGAAGCGCCGGACCACTCTCCCGGGGGACGCCTCCCCCCACCGGAACCGCGCTCGGCGCGACGGGCGGTCGGATGATCACGTCGAGTTCCTCGTTGCACGCGGCATCGGTGCCGACCACGTAGACACCCATCATCTCATTGGCAAAGATCCCCTCACGCCGCAGTGTGGCCTGAAAGGAAGCAACGTTAGGCCCGGTGGGCGTCAATCGGCGCTCGATTCGGTATCCGAGTTCCTCGACTTCCAGCGTAATGTCGACCGATCCCACATTTCGAATCGTCATGAGATAGTTCGAGGTGGGCGTTCCATGGATCGGTGTATTCAGTCCGCCGGAGGGGGGAAGCGTGGCGTTCAGGGTCGTCCCCGTGGGGTGAGTCTGGGTCACCAGGATCTGGGCATTGGCCGTACCCCGATTGACGATGCGCGCCCCCTCGTGACCGGTGATGGCGCCGACCCCGTAGCTGACCAACTCTTGTGGAGAGAGTGTGATCTGGCTGTTGCGCACGATCGCGATGCGCACGCCCACGCTCGGTGCGATCAGCGTGTGGCGATAGACTTCCACGAGGGCGTCACCTGGTATGAAGGCTTCGCCATGCGTCGTGAGGCGCTGCAGCGAATCGGGACAGGCCGGGATGCCGGTGAGCGTGCCATACGGTCCGGGAGGCGGGGGCGGTGGCGGCGGCAGGAAATCGTTCTCCTCGCAGATGGATCGTCCCAACTTGAGGAGGCCGCCGCCCGTGCAGGACAGGCAGTCCGAAACCGGATCCCCCTTTTCGGTGCTGCGCAGGCCGAAGGCCGTTGCGTAGACCTCGCCCTCAGCAGCAGCCGCCGACCAGAGCCCCGTGATCCGGCCTTCGCCGGTGTAGCCGCCCTTGATGCCGGTGGCGGAGGGGATTGTGCCTCTGATGTTCGCCATGTAGCCGGCGTAGAAATACTCGGTAACTTCGGTGTAGCCCGGCATCGGACTCGGCCCGCCGATGCTCAGCCAGCCGTCCATGGTGCTCACGGGGATGAAATGCGTCACGAGCCAACCCGGCGCCCCCACGATCTGGCGCACACAGGAGTTCTGCATGGCGTAGTAGGAGAGCGCGGCGAAATCGCGCGCGGTCGTGAAGTGATTCGTGACATCCAGACCGGATGGGTTCGTCAGCGTCGTACGGGTCATGCCGAAGTCCGCCGCCCGCGCGTTCATCCGGTTCTGGAACGCCAGCAGCGTGTTTTCGTAGCTGCCACCCCAGGGGTTGTTGTCCCCCTCGAGGATGTCCGCAATGGCATAGGACGCGTCGTTTCCGGATGGCGGCATCATCCCTTTCATCAGGTACTCGAGCGTGATCTTCTCATCCGTCACCAGCCCCATCTGTGAACCGTTCACGTTGCCGGCCACCCAGGAGGGCACCGTGTACAGATAGTCGGGATCGACCTCATTGTTCTCGATCGCCTCGCAGGCCAGGAGCAGCGTCATCGTCTTCGTGGTGCTGGCGGGCCGTACGCGGTCGAACATGCGCTGCGAGTAGATGATGTCCGCGTTGCAATCGAGCACCACCGACGCGCGATTCGGCAGGTGGTCGATCTGTCGCCAGGGCGCCACGATGTAGACGAGGCCCGCGTTGTCGATCGTCGGCGTCGAGGGCTGGTACGACAGATACTCCTTCCGGGTGACGCCGATCGCCAGGTTGTCCCGTCCCGACGCATCGAACCGGCCGAAAGCGAGGGCCCAGCCGAAAAGATCACTCGCGCGAGTCAGGTCATTCTGGGATATCGCGCTGAACGTGGTGTAGGCGCCGGTGGTGAGTCCACCGGAACCGCCATAGTAGATATGTGCGATACCGGCGTCGGTGAATGACCCCTCCGCGCCGAGATCGAGGTTTTCATACGGCACGGAGATGGCGAGTTCATCGTAGCCATCCAGATCGAAGCGGCCGGCGGCGAGGGCCGATCCGAAACGGTCGGCCACCTCCGCGCCGCTGCCGGGAAGTCCAACCAGCTGGCTTTTCGTGTCGATCTCCTGCGGCACCAGGGAAGGCGCTGGAACGGGATCAAAATCCAGGATCACGACGCGACCGGCGTCGGCCTGCCCGCCAAGATCGGCCTCCGGCTCCCCCACCGCCAGATCCAGGGGGCCGGCCGAATCGAAAAAGTAGCCGGCCGCCAGGCTCGAACCGAACCGGGCATCACTCTGGGGATTGTTGGCCAGGCTGACCGGATCCAGCGCAGCCCCTCCGATCGAAACAAGCCCGACGCCGGATCCGCGGATAATGTAGACACGCCCGCAGTCCGCCAGGCCGCCGACATCCTTCATCGGCGTGCCGATGGCCAGATCAGGATAAGCGTCGTTGTCGAACCGGCCGGCTGCCAGGGCCCGCCCCATGGCATCGGCCGCCGTGTTGACCTGTCCGAGGCTCGACTGTTTGAACCAGCCCGAGCCCGCGAGAGTGATGCCCGCGGCCGAACCATAAAAGTGGAATACGGCACCCGCACCGACATCCTCTCCCGGCGATCCGACGGCGAGATCGGCGTAACCGTCGCGGTGGCGTTCTATACGATGGGGCAAACGAGGATCTACAAGGCCAGCACTACCTTGCAGATCGAGCCCAAGCCTGCCCAGCCGCTCGGGCGCGAAGTCCAGAGTGTGGTCGAATTGGGAACGAGTTCTTACTGGGCAAACAAAGAATACTACGAAACGCAATATTCAATCATTCGTAGTCGCGCGATCGCCGAACGAACTGCCAACACATTGGGCCTTCAGCGAGACCAGAGGTTCTTGCAGAACCTGGCACCCGGCGGCCAACCTGTGAACAGGCCACCAGGCACGCTTGAGGAAGTCGGAAGCATTCTGCGTTCGAGGTTGACCGTAGATCCAGTCAAAGACAGCCGCCTCGTGGTGGTAAGCCTTGAGGATGCCGATCCGGCCCGAGCCCAGCGCATTCTTGCCACGCTCGCGCGAACCTACGTGGAACAAAACCTTGAAGATGCCGTGGTTTCCGCTGGTTCCTCGGGGGATTGGCTTAAGGGGCAGCTATCGAGTCTCCGCGGTCAGCTGGAGGAAAGCGAGCTTGCGCTTCACCAGTACAAGCGCGACAAGAACATCCTCTCAGTTTCGCTCGATGACCGGTCGAACATGTTGCGCGAGGAGATGCAGCAGTTGAGCCAGAGCTTGACCGCGCTTAAAACAGATCAGGTGAAGCTGCAGGCACGGAGCGCTGCTCTAGCCGAAGTGAACGTTGAGGATCCGGTAAAGTTCCCTGCTACCGAGCTCCTGCAGAACCCTCTGCTCCAACAAATGCGCGGAGACTACGTTGAGGCCAAACGCCAGCGCGACAGTCTGGAAGCGAGCGGAAAGGGGGCGGAGCACGTCCTTGTGAAAGCTGCCGAGGCGCGCGTCGCGGCCATGCCGCCGAGCTGCTTCGCGAGCCCGAAGTCGGTGATCTTCGGGATCGGCCCCTCCTCGGTCTCGAGCACGAGCACGTTGGCGGGCTTCAGATCCCGGTGGACGAGGCCCTTGCCGTGCGCGTGGGACACCGCCTCCACGACCTGGCGGGCGATGCGGTCCCGCACCGCCTGCGGCGCGTCGGGGTGCTGGACCAGCCAGGCGTCGAGCGCCCGCCCGGGGA
>ENA-ORBV01015024-ORBV01015024.1-microbial-mat-metagenome-genome-assembly--contig:-NODE-15024-length-11468-cov-5.789659_pt1 | contig 11468 bp, 4 predicted proteins | sample MGYA00237777_ERZ505514 | MGnify/ENA primary metagenome ERZ505514 (study PRJEB26160, sample SAMN06269048) | microbial mat metagenome | isolation source: Oligotrophic lake microbial mat | place...
GCCTTGTTTCGCAAAAACACCTTGTTGCACAATGACTTTGCAAAAAACCTAAATGCCCGACTTTCAATCGGAATTGGTGTGGACGATCAAACTTTGCTATACGATGCAGCCCTTGCCGATCACCAAAAAATAATAGCCGATGTAAAAACTGCGGTGGAAGAAAAAATCATTTTTCCCGACATTTCTCTCACCTGACAGGTCGCTTTTCGCCCCTGTCAGGTTTTCTTAACAAGTAATCATAAAAAAATAATACAAACACAGAATGAAAAACAAATCTCAAACACCCCAACGCTTCACTTAGCCCGTAAGTGAAAAAGTATTTAAACAAGTGTATCTCACAGGTATCACTGCGTGGGAAATACAAATGGCTTAATAAAGAAAACAATGAGAACCCAAAATAATTTATAAACAAAAAATAAAGCAAGATGAAAAATGAAGAAGCTCCTTTTCGAGATGTTCTACCAGTTACAATTGAGTTGGGAGAAAAGTTTTTTACATTATTTAAAGGTTTAAAGAAACAATTATGGGGTTCTGATCAGGTTGCTTTTGAAAAGCTACGCGATGTTATTGACGAAATAATGAAGTTTTATCTTGCGATGAATAAAGAGCTATCCAATTTTATAAGCATGGATTTTTCAAACGCAAAAAATAAACAGGAAAATGAGAAAGCATTTCTTGAAATACTGGGTGGCAGTTTGAAAGTGCGTATCACTGATGCTCAGGGGCATTGTAAAAGAATAAAAAGGATTTATGAAGAACATCTTGATAAGTGGTTAAGAAAAAAATTAAAGGATAAAGAATATTTTGAAATAAGAAATTTGTTCAATTCATTGTCAGTATATGATGATGATATGTTTGAAGCTGCCAGCAATTTAGAAAAAGATTTAAAAGAAAAATCAAAATTAATAATTGATTTTCTCGGAAAAAAGGAAATTAAAAATGTCTTGCAGGCTCAAGTGAATAATAGAAAACAGTATTTACCCGATCTTATTAAACTAGGAAATGTAATGAGTCATCTGGTGGAGTTAAGAAATAACTTTATGGAAATGTCAAAAACAAGTTAACTAAAAAAAGTTGCACACAACAATTGATTTCTGATCCGAAATAAATAATTACTATTGGACTTCAAGCCACAATCATTTTTCATAGGAGTAACAGATTTTTTTTCTGTGCTGTTACTATGTGTCTTATTTACGTGGTTTGTTAAAACAGTTTTTAAAACACCAACTTATTTACAGCAATTTTTACAGAACCCACAACACGAAACTACACGCTGGATTGCATTTGTTGTTGTTGCTTACATATTCGGCAATATGCTTTTTGTTGTCGCATCAGTCATGCTTCATAAAATTTATGAACCTTATCTGCGCAACATTATAAAAAGTAAGGGAAGTATAAATCTGGAAGCGAAAACAGTATCAACAATACGAAACATATTTATTAATTAAAAACAATTCGAATAAAATTCGCACCCATACAAAAAAAATTAGATAATTCAATTTACCTGTTACCCGAATAAAAATTAAAAAATAAAAGCCAATTAATTCAAAAAATAAAACCATTACAATATGAAACACATCAATCCTCCACTCGGAGAAAACACCCGGGGCAGTGAAGTAAAGAATCTTCACTACATTCTTTTCTTTCTAATCCAAAAGCTCAATAATCCAGAAATTAGCCGGTTTTTTAACGATTCTGGTTTTCAGGATGCTTATAAAACAGACGTATTTAAGCAATTGTACGGCAGTGCAACGCTTAAGTTTGTGAACTTTTTGCAGGAGAGGTTGAAGGTGCAGCAGTTTAAAAAGGGAGTAGTTGATACTCCAACAGCAGAAATGCTCAACCGGATTTTGACTGAGTTTAAAGGGGTAGAATTAGATAAGCCAGAGGGGTATCCTTTTGAAGTTTCCGATGACATGGAAGATCCCAATAAGGCCGAACTAATTGTGTATGGATTACTGCGCAATGAATTTGGGGAACTGTTAAATAATGTAATAGTGCAGGTTTTTGACCGGGACCTACGCAATGAACAATTGCTGGGAACCTATTTTTCAAAGGATGGCAAATATGAAGTAAGATATAATTCCGGTCAATTCCAAAAAGCTGAAAAAGAATCCGCTGATATTGTCGTAAAACTGCTGAATGAGGCTGGTAAGGAATTATACAAGTCATCTGTTTTTTACAATGCTCCGGCAAGTTTGGAAGTAAACATAAACCTTAACAATGCAGAATACAAAGGCGTATCGGAATGGGAAACATTAACAGATACACTTAACCCATTATTGGAAGGCCTTTCGCCACTTGAACTGCGTGAAGATGAACAATTGCAGGATGTTTCCTTCTTAGCTGGTGAATCTGGACGAAGCCATTTAATTATTGGTACCTGGATTTTTTGCCATCATTTATTTGAAAAAACAACTATAGAAAAAACACCATTACAGGCGCCTGTTTTTTTTGCATTTATGCGTCAAGGTCAACCAGCTTTATTGTCCGATACCATTTTACAGGATATTCAGGATAATGACCGTGTGGAATTATTAAAGGACAAAATTCTCAGAGACTTATCAGGAATCAGTCCGGAACTGCAAAAACAATTGCTGGAAAAAGCCCTTACGGATAACCTGATACCAGCGGTTATTCGAGCAGATATAGACAAGATACTTGAAACACTTCGCATCATCAAACTGCATTATGCAGCAGATAATACATTTGGTGCAGGTAAAGGTACTATTAATCAATTACTTCAATTAACACCGGAAGCTGATAAAGAAAAATTGAAATTCATAGCGGCATTTACTGATCATACAGGTCTAATGAGTGCGTTCTGGAAAAAATTGGAAACAGACAAAATACTTGAACCGGAAGTGATAAGAGATGTGAAGTTGAATTTTGAGTTAGGCGCTTTAACACGTAATCATATTCCATTAGTAGCAGCATTAAATCAACAGTTCAAAACACAGCAACTAACAGCCAAGCGTGACCTTGCAAAATTAGATCGCCAGGCATGGGTGGAAATATTTAAAACCAAAGGAGCTGACGGCAAACCGGTGGGAGTGCCGGCCAATATTGATGGCGAAACCGAGGAACAGAAATATGAACAATACGGGGCCATTCTGGAGCAACGTTTTGAACGTTCGTATGCAACCACTTCGTTTATGGCGAAGCTTGATAAAACTGAGCAAAGCCCTGTAACAGTAAAGAGCGATGTTGTTAGTTTTTTAGATAACAATCCACATTTTCACCTTGACCGCTTTCGTATTGATCATTACATTGCTGAAAACAAAGAAGCTCTTAAAAATATTGAAGACAAGGGGGCTGTTGTTCAGCAGCTTAAATCTATCCAGCGCATATTCAAACTGAAGCCTACTCACCAGGCTGTTGATGCCCTTTTAAACCGAAAAATTGAATCTGCCCAACAGATATATTTTATGGGCAAGGAGCAATTTGTAACAGCATTAAAAGATACAGGTATCAATAAAATTGAAAGTAAAAAGCTTTACCACAGAGCAGAAAATGCCTACGCTTATACGTTAATGCTGTACGGCAATTATAATAATACCCTTAACGGGCTTGTGCCGGCTGCGGCACCCGGCTTCAGGATTTCTCCGGAAGACGAAGCTCAAATAAAAGCTATTCCTAATCTTCAAACGCTTTTCGGCTCTTTAGATTTTTGCGAATGTACTCATTGCCGCTCTGTATATAGCCCTGCGGCCCACTTTGTAGACATACTGAGGTTTCTTGGCGAACGAAATACAAACGGACTAACAATAAATGCTGGAAAAAAAGTAAAACAAGTACTCCTGGATCGCAGACCCGATATAGGGGAGATGGAACTGAGTTGTGAGAATACCAATACAGCGCTTCCTTATATTGATCTGGTAAATGAGATTTTGGAAGATGTGGTCTCTCCGCCAGTTCCGATAGTACTTAACAGTGCTATTGAAGCAGATTTGACAGCAGGAATTATTAAGGCGAATGTAAAGAATGAATTAACTGCTAAGAGTTTACCCTTTGATACAGATGCTGAAGTTTATGTACCCGATAGTCGCAACCAATGGGCAATACGGGATAAACAACATGCGTATAAATTGTTTAAATCTGGGGGAACATTGCAGATTCTGCCCACAAAACAAACCCATTTGACAGCAGCAGAATTGCGTGCTAATCCGGAATACACTAACCCTGAGGCTTATGATAAACTTGCATTGGAAGTTTTCCCTTTTAATTTGCCTTTTAACCTTTGGTATCTTCAATCGAGAACTTATCTGAATCATTTGGGGGTTGCTCAGCCCAAACTGTTTGAATTATTCCAGCAAAAATTAGTTGATAATGTAACCCTTGCTCCGGGAAACCTGCAAATAGATTCCGCATGGTTGGGGATCAATGAAACAGAACGCAAAATAATAACAGGAACGCTTGCAGGAAAACAAGATTGGGAATTCTGGGGTTTGTTGCAAAATGGAAACAACCTGCCCCATCCGGATACACCAACGGATTCAACCACAAATGTTACAGGCACGTGGATAGATGTGTTGAGTCATGTTTCGGTAATGTTGCATAGAACCGGGCTTAGCTACAAAGAATTATTGCAGGTGCTGGATATGTTATATGTTAATCCTGCAAGCAGCATTTTCATCAATGACAATCCCGACAGCAATGCAGCCAACTGCGATACCACCAAATTCCTCATCGTTGGTTTAACAGCAGAAGCACTTAACAGGATGCACCGTTTTATAAGACTTTGGAGAAGATTGGGATGCACGATGTGGGAAGTGGATATGTTATTGCCGGATACCAATCCGGCACCTGCTATAATTGATAAACAGATAACAGATATAGTGCTTCAGGATATTTCCCGAATGAATCGCATAAGGGAAAAATTTGGTTGGGACTGGAGCATGACACTGACACTTTTTAATAATATAGACCACAGTATTTATTTAGATCGAAGCAAATCTGATGCCCCGGTAATTCAAACTTTATATCAACGATTGTTCCGCAATAAATTGGTTGATGCTACTGCGGTATTCCCCGAAAGTCCTGACCTATTAGCTGGTACTATTGAAGGCAACGGCACGCCTGCCATTCCCGATAAAATACCTGGAATTCTTGCAGCCTTTCGTATCAGCGAAGATGATTTGAATTTAATATTGGCTGATTTATTATTAACTGTTACAAGCCCGCTTGATTGGATTGTTACAAGCCGCATTTATCGTATTACTATTTTAGCTAAAGTCATTGGATTAAATATTGATCAGTTTACACGGCTAAAAAGACTTTGGGCATCCGATCCGTTTGCAAACTCTAAATCCTGTTTAGACTTTATTGAATTGTCGGAAAAAATAGGTACCTCCGGTTTCACTGTACCAGAGTTAGACTATTTATTGGCACATCAATACAAAACAAATTCAGGAGTTGCCTTAGAAGATAAAACGATTATAACTGCCATCAAGGAAATACGAGAAGGGCTGCAAAAGGTAGAAGATGATATTCTCTTAAAGTCAGAAGAAAAACCGGAAGATTATATTAAGAGTAAATTAGGCTTGCTGCCTGTTTTTACAAATGACAGTGAACAAGCCAAAGCTCTATCCATCATTAACGGCACGTGGATAGATACAGCCACTGAAAATAGAAATACATTAATAGACCTGTATTTTCTGGGAGTATTGGATATTACAGTTGCCAAAACCAATTTTGCTGCAATCCCCCCTGGTGGTACAGGGATGACAGCAGAAAACCGTTCCATGTATTTTCAACCTGCTTTACAAAACTATTTATTGCAAACAGGAAAGGAAATATTTATCAAACAAAAAATAGCTGAAACATTTCAAATAGAAGTACCAAGTGCAGATTTGCTGATTTCACAATTGAAAATTTCCGGTTCTGCAAATACGCTTTTGCAAAATTTGAATGATATAAAATTACTCCAGAAACAACCGGATGGTAACTACCAGTTTGAGGTATACGAAACCAATTTCTTAACAAGTTTTAAGTCACTTAAACTGCTGCACAAAGTTGCTTTGGTTATTGATAAATTGAAAATGAAATCCGATGAAATAAAATGGTGGCTTACGGGTACACATGCAAGTGATTTGAGCTGGCCAAATCCGAAAGATTTTCCGATAGATACCACTACTTCGGTTGCACTGACAAACTGGATTAGCCTGGTTGATTTTTTTGTATGGAAAAGTAAATTACCAACGTCTGAACTAACTGCCTTTGAATTTTTAGATAGTTTATTGGATGTTACTATTCTTGCTCCAGCAAATGTTACAGGGCTGGCAAAACTTACAGCATGGGAAGAAGCCGACATCAACAATTTAGTTGCCGCCTTCCGTTGGGATGTTAAACAAGAGTTCCGGAAATCTAAAGCATTGATGCGATTAAATGATTGTATCCAGGCCTTGCGCAGGTTGGGTGTAAATGCACAAAGAGCAATTGATTGGGCAAAAGCAGAGCCTTCGTTTGAAGATGCAGAAAGTATGAAACAAACAGTAAAAGCAAAATACGATTTAACGCAATGGCAAAAAGTGATACAACCTCTGCAAGATGTTTTCAAGGAACAAAAACGTACTGCTTTAGTAAGCTGGCTAACTGCTCAATCTAATCCAAACTGGATGGATACAAATGCGCTGTATAGTTATTTTTTGATTGACGTAGAAATGAGTGCCTGTATGCTGACTTCCAGGCTTAAACAGGCTGCAGCTTCGGCTCAGTTATTTGTGCAACGTTGTTTGATGAACCTGGAATTGGACATTTCAGTCAGGTCAGAAAAAACTGACCCTTCTGATACCCTTGCAGATTCCAAATGGAAGCAGTGGAAATGGATGAAATATTACCGGGTTTGGGAAGCCAACCGAAAAGTATTTCTTTACCCGGAAAACTGGATAGAGCCGGAACTTAGGGATGAAAAATCGCCTTTTTTCAAGGATCTAGAAAACGAGTTGATGCAAAACGACATTAACCGGGAAACTGCTGAACAAGCATACCTGAACTATTTGGAAAAATTGGATCAGGTTGCCAACCTCGAAATCAGGACAATTTATAATGAGATAATAAGCAGCAGTGAAGAAACACTCCATGTTTTTGGCCGAACCCGTAGCAGCCTGGCACCGGATTATTTTTACCGTAAACGCATAAATAGGGGTCGTTGGACGGCATGGGAAAAAGTAGAATTGGAAATTGCAGGAAATCACCTGGTAGCCGGAATTCATAACCGGAGATTGCATTTATTGTGGCCTCAGTTCTTGGAAAAGGCAATTGAACCAACCAATATTCCTATTCCAACAGCCACTTCCGGAGGAACCACCAGTTCTCCAAATCGATATTGGGAGATAAGATTGTTTTGGAGTGAGTTGAAAAAGGGGAAATGGACACCAAAGTTACTGTCGGACTCATTTGAATTGGTATATCAATCTTTAACAGCAGAAAAAAACCCCGAAAATATTTCTTTAAAAGTAAGGTTAAAGCCATTTATTGAAGTAAGGTTGTACAATCGGTATTCTTTGGATAAAGCACCTGTCGGTGAAAAAAATAATGTTTTTAAAAAGTATGGCAAACAGCTAATTGCCAATGAAAATGAAGTAAATACTGAGCACCTGATTTCAGCACCAAACAGCTATTTTAAGAATGGCCTGCACTTCCATAACACATCATCATACTATTTTTATTATAGCATTGTTGAAGAATCAGGTAAACCTCATAGTTTTCAAACATCTCATAATGCTGAGTCCATATTATTATTTAATGCTATAGCCCCAAATGGCAGTAATACAGTTATTGATGCAAAGGCATTATCTTTTGAAATGCAGGGATCATTTTTCTTTTGGGATTACTCCAGAACTTACTTCGTAGATTATAGTATAAATAGGACTCAGGAGTATATATCGAGACAATTGCGTACCCGAGATTCAAAATCATTCTCCTTTTTTACGCATTATCATCCATTTGTAGAATTATTCATCAAAGAGCTCAATATCTGGGGTATTAAAGGATTGTTGAACCGTCATATTCAGATAAACCCAGAAACCATCCCGGGTGCTCCGCCTCTGTTTAACTTTATAAATTACCAGCCCTCATCCATTGTAGTTAAAAATTATGAACTCTCCGACAAAAGCAAATCATACCCGATAGAAGATGTTGATTTTTCTTACAAGGGAGCTTATTCGCTGTATAATTGGGAATTATTTTTTCATGTACCTTTTCACATTGCTAATAAACTGGCCAGTAACCAGCGGTTTGAAGAAGCATTGGAATGGTTTCATTATATTTTTAATCCTACCAGTACAGAAAATGCGGTTATTGACCCCAATACACCACAACAAAAATATTGGATCACTAAACCATTTTACGAAACAACCAAAGCAGATTACTACAAGCAAAAAATAGAAAATCTTTTGCTGGCCATTGCTAAGGGGGATGCAGAAGCCACTGCCCAAGTTAACGAATGGCGTGACAATCCTTTTAATCCGCACCTTATTGCCAGGATGCGTACTGTAGCATACCAGAAGAGTGTATTGATCAAATACATACAAACTATTATTGCCTGGGGCGATCAGTTGTTTAGGCGGAACACCATTGAAACAATCAACGAAGCTACCCAGCTATACATTCTGGCAGATTCTGTGCTGGGACCACGTCCTAAAAGCATTCCTAAGAAAATAACCAATCCCATCAAAACCTTCTATCAATTGGAACAGGAAGGGATAGATGTTTTTGGCAACGCACTGATGGAGGTAGAGAACCTCTTGCCATCTGTATCCTCATCTGGTACCATGGGCGAAGAAAGCCCTGAACTCCCCAGGTTAGATGTGATGTATTTTTGTATTCCCAATAATGAAAAACTACTTTCGATGTGGGATCTCGTAGCGGATCGTTTATTCAAAATCCGCCATTGTATGAACATTGAAGGCATGGTTCAGCAATTGCCATTGTTTGACCCACCCATTGATCCGGGCGCATTAGTTCGTGCCGCTGCAGGAGGCCTTGATTTGAGTTCTGTTCTTGCCGAATTGAATGCTCCAATGCCCTTGTACCGTTTTAATTTTATGATCCAAAAAGCTTTGGAATTATGCAACGAAGTAAAATCCTTAGGTGCGGCCATGCTATCGGCCCTGGAGAAAAAAGATGCAGAATCTTTTGCCCTATTGCGTACAAGCCATGAACTAACTATGATGGATGCAGTGAGAGATTTAAAAAATAAGCAAATTGAAGAATCCTTAAGAAACTGGGAAAGTATAATCGAGGGAAAAAAGGTAACCCAGGAACGAAAAGATTATTACGAAAAGTTGGTTAATGATGGATGGAATACGGGTGAGATTTTAAGCTTTTCATTAACAACGGGGGCAATAGTTGCAGAAACTGCCGCAACAGTTTTAAATGCTATTTCCTCTGGAATGAGTATTATACCTGATTTTAATGGTGGAGCAAGTGGATTTGGCGGATCTCCTGTTGTTTCTTTCACAATTGGGGGAACGAAATTTTTCTTGAGTTTATCGGGTGCTGCTGATGTAGCTAAAGGTGTGGCTAGCATTTTACAAATAGGTGCTTCAATGTCATCAACTGTTGCAAGTTATTCCAGGCGTTCAGAAGAATGGGATTTCCAAAAACGTCTTGCAGAAAAAGAATTGCCCCAGATAGATAAACAAATAGCTGCGGCAGATATTCGTAAGCAAATGGCGGGTATAGAACTTCGCAATCACGATCGCCAGAAAGAAAATATAGAGAAAGAGCAGGAGTATATGCGGAGTAAATTTACCAATCAGGAATTGTATGACTGGATGATAAACCAGATATCAACTGTTTATTTTCAGAGTTATCAATTGGCTTTCGATATAGCAAAGCGTGCAGAGCGTTGCTTCAGGTATGAACTGGGGTTGAGTGATTCGAATTATATCCAGTTTGGTTATTGGGACAGTTTGAAAAAAGGTCTTCTTTCAGGCGAAAAACTCTTTTATGACCTAAAACGTTTGGAAACCGCATACTTTGAACAAAACCGCCGTGAGTATGAATTGACCAAACATGTTTCGCTTTCTCAAATAGACCCAATTGCCTTGCTGAAACTGCGACAAAATGGAGAGTGTATAATAGATATACCTGAAACAGTATTTGATATGGATTACCCGGGGCATTATTTCCGTAGAATAAAATCAGTAAGTTTATCTCTACCTTGTATTGCAGGGCCATATTCAACTATTGCTTGCACGCTTACATTAAGCAGAAATAGTGTAAGAAAAGACAGCATCTTACTCGGCGGTAAATATGAACGGGATTTTACAATAGAAGATTTAAGATTTCGTGATGAAGCTTCAACTATACAATCCATTGCTACAAGCAGTGCACAAAATGACAGCGGTATGTTTGAGTTAAACTTCAGGGACGAAAGATATTTGCCTTTTGAAGGTGCCGGAGCCATTAGCACTTGGCAAATTAAATTAAATAGTAATTTTCCTCAGTTTGATCTTAGCACTATTTCCGATATAATTATTCATTTAAAGTATACAGCACGGGAAGGGGGAGAAGCATTAAAAAATTCTGCAGTGTTTGAATTCAATAAAAAGATGAACAGCATCGCATTGGCTGAGAATAATAAGGGCTTGTTCCGTGTGTATGATATTAAAAGAGAATTTTCAACTGAATGGCATAAATTTTTGCAACCAGTTGCTGGGGCAGCTGAGCAGCAATTAGTATTAGAAAACCTACCGGAACGGCTGCCTTATTTCACCCGAAATTTTAAATTTAAAAAAGTATCCAAAATTGAAGTGGTTGCATTAGCAAAAGACAGCAGCAAAATTTATAAAGTCATGGTTTCACCATTGGGTATAGCCGATGCGGATATGTTGACACTTGCCATTGGAGCTGAATATCACGGCTTGCATAATAATTCCAAGGACCTCACAGGGAGTGAAGTCATTCTGAATACCTGGACGATTAAAGTAAAGGAAAACGGTGTTGGTGATTTTAAATCACTTGCTCCCGATGCAATTGGGGAATTATTCCTTATCATCAATTACGCAATAACATGATATGCTGACAAAAGAGGAGATTAATAAACTGGTTGAAAAGATAGTAAGTCGAATACGACCTGATAAAGTAATCGTATTTGGTTCTTACGCAAAAGGCTTAGCCACATACAAAAGTGACCTAGATCTTTTCATTATTAAGGACACCCATTTACCTATGTCACATCGTGATGAGGAGATCAGGCCTTTTTTGTCCAATCTCATTACAGGCGTTGATGTTCATGTTTATACTCCTGAAGAAGTGGAAGAATATGGGTCGGAAGAATATTCGTTTGTTCATTCGGTTTTAAAAACAGGGAAAATAATTTATGAACAGATGAAAGTTGAGTAATAATAATTGTCGTTGTCAATGCTGGAGCAATCAAAAAGACAATATGAATATGAATTGAACTTCAGGGACGAACGTTATTTGCCATTTGAAAATACTGGTGCGGTAAGCAGTTGGAG
>ENA-ORBV01015025-ORBV01015025.1-microbial-mat-metagenome-genome-assembly--contig:-NODE-15025-length-11468-cov-3.920025_pt1 | contig 11468 bp, 7 predicted proteins | sample MGYA00237777_ERZ505514 | MGnify/ENA primary metagenome ERZ505514 (study PRJEB26160, sample SAMN06269048) | microbial mat metagenome | isolation source: Oligotrophic lake microbial mat | place...
TGCGCGCCGCGCCGCGCCTTGCATCCGTTGCGCCACACAACGCATCTCACGCGCAAAGTCCGACAGGCTGCTAGCGCAGAACTTTCCTGCCCGGCTGCGGTCGAAGCCGCGTCTTCTTTTACGCGACATTCAGCATGGAAGCTTCAATTGAGAACGGCGATCCCGAATTGAGTGCCGATACCAGCGGTTTGCATGGCCGTTTTCGCGAGCTACGCGAGGCGTTGACCGTGCAGGTGATTGGACAAGCTGCGCTGGTCGAAAGTTTGCTGATAGCTTTGCTAGCCGATGGGCATTTATTGGTCGAAGGCGCGCCGGGTTTGGCGAAAACCACCGCGGTAAAAGCGCTGGCGACCCGCATCGAGGCGAATTTTCAGCGCGTGCAGTTCACGCCGGATTTGTTGCCATCGGATTTGACCGGTACCGATATCTGGCGCCAGCAAGATGGACGATTTGAGTTTCAGCCCGGGCCTTTGTTTCACAATTTGCTGCTCGCAGATGAAATCAATCGGGCGCCGGCCAAAGTGCAGTCGGCGCTGCTGGAGGCGATGGGTGAGCGACAAATCACCGTGGGTGGTAAAACCTATGCGCTGCCGCCGTTGTTTTTGGTGATGGCGACGCAAAATCCGATCGAACAAGAGGGCACTTACCCGTTGCCGGAGGCGCAACTTGATCGTTTTTTGTTGCATGTGCGGGTGGGTTACCCGGAAGCCGGCGCCGAGGCAGAAATTCTGCGCCTAGTGCGCGATCAGGCGCGCAACGCGCTGCGCCATCAATCGGCGCCGTCACTGAAGCTCTCGCAAGCGGATATTTTCGCCGCCCGCGAAGCGGTGCTGGATCTGCATTTTGCGCCGGCGCTGGAACGCTATTTGATCGAATTGGTGCTGGCCTCGCGCGACGCGCGCGTCTACGACCCCGCGCTGGCCCGGCGCATCGCCTGGGGCGCCAGTCCGCGTGGTTCGATCGCCTTGGAGCGCTGCGCACGCGCACGCGCTTGGCTGGCCGGTCGCGATTTCGTGACCCCGGAAGACGTGCACGCGGTCGCGCCGGATGTCTTGCGCCACCGCGTTTTGCCCAGTTACGAGGCCACCGCCGAAGGCTGGGACGGCGGACGTTTGGTCAACGAACTGTTGCAGCGCGTGCCTTTGCCCTAAGAACAATGACCAGCCCCGACCCCAACTACGGCATTCGCCCCTCGCTGGCTGAGTTGATCGCGCTGCGCGCGCGCGTGGTGGCGTGGCCGCCGCCGCAGCGGGCGCATGGCAGTGCCAGTGGTCTGGCGACCTCGCCGGCGCGCGGGCGTGGCATGGACTACGCCGAATCGCGCTTGTATGCACAGGGCGACGACGCGCGGCACATCGACTGGCGGGTGACAGCGCGCACCGGTGTTGCGCATACCAAGGTGTTTCACGCAGAACGCGATCGCGTGACCTGGCTGATCGCTGATACTTCGCCGTATTTATTCTTTGGCACGCGCCGCTGTTTCAAATCGGTGCTGGCGGCGCAAGTGGGTGCACTCAGCGCGTGGGCGGCGCAACGCAGCGGTGATCGCATCAGTGCCTTGCGTGGCAGTCAGTCGGAGGCGCCTTTGCCACCCGCAGGTGGCTCGCGCGGCGCGTTGCGGGCCTTGGACGCGCTCAATCGCTGGTATCAAGCGCCATTGTTAGATGATTTGGGGCTGGATGTGGCACTGCAGGCCGCCGGTCGCGTGTGTAAACCGGGCTCGCGATTGGTGGTGCTGCTTGATCCGCGTAGCATTGATAACCTCAGCGACGCGCGTCTGACCGCTTTATCCGCACACCATGATGCGCTCGCGGTATTGCTGGTTGATCCACTGGAACTAGCGCCGCCACGCGCTCAACTGGCCTTTGCTGGGCCCGCGTCGCGGATCGAACTTGATCTGAGCGATCCGCAGCTGCGACTAGCGTGGATGCATGCCTTTGCCGAACGTTTCGATGCAGCCTGCATGCGTTTGCGGCGCCTCGGTTGGCGCGCCTTGGCGATGCGCACCGATGAACCCGCCGATCAGGTATTGACCGCGTTATTGCCCTATCGACGCGAAGCCGCCTGAACTTATGAATCCCGAACTGCAGCTGCGCGACATTCATCTGCCGCCTGAGCCATCGTGGTGGCCGCCGGCGCCCGGTTGGTGGTTGTTGGCGCTGCTGATCGCGCTCTTTCTGTATTTCGCCGGGCGCTATCTGCTGCGCAGTTGGCGACGCCGGCAGCGCCTGGGCGCCTTGAATGCCGAGTTTGATGCGCTGCTCGGTGTGGCCGATGCGCAAGCGCGACTGGCGGGAATTTCACAGCTTTTACGGCGCGCCGCGCGCCTGCACGAGCCGGCATCGGCGATGTTGTCTGGTGATGCGTGGTTATCCTTCTTGGATCAAGCCATGGGCGATAGCGCTGGCACATTTAGCCAGGGCGCGGGACGCGCTTTGTTGGACGGACCTTACCGGCGCGATCCAGATATCGCCAGCATGCAAGCGCTGATTGCACCGGCGCGCCTTTGTTACCTGAACCTCGCTGAACCGTCGACCAGACGCAGCGCGCGGCGCGCCCTAGCCACGCCAGTGCGAGAACCCGGCTGATGCTGAGCGAAATCTTCGACTGGCAGTTCGCCTGGCCTTGGCTGTTGGGCGCACTGCCGCTGCCTTGGCTGGTCGCGCGTTTTTGGCCACCCGCCCCATCTGCGTTAAATACCGCGTTGAAAACGCCGTTTGCGAGCGATCTGCAGACTTTGAGTAGCGCTGGCCAGTTGCGCCGACAGGTGCGCTGGCGTTGGTCCGCTTTGCTGTTTTGGCTGTTGTTGTGCGTTGCCGCGGCCCGGCCACAATTGCTGGGCGAAGCGCAACAACCGCCGCAAACGGGTCGCGATTTGCTGCTGGCGGTGGATCTGTCGGGCAGCATGGGCGCGCAGGATATGCGTCTGGGCGGTCGCATGGTGGATCGGCTGACCGCGGTTAAAGCGGTGCTCGGTGATTTTTTGGAGCGCCGCGCGGGTGATCGGGTGGGTTTGTTGTTGTTCGGCGAGCGCGCTTACGCGGTCACGCCGTTAACCTTAGATCGCAATAGCGTGCGTCAACAGTTATTCGACAGTGTGATCGGAATGGCGGGTCGCGAAACCGCCATTGGCGATGCGATTGCGTTAGCGGTTAAAAGGCTGGCCGATCCTGAAGAAAAAGCCTCGGCTAGTGATACCGTCGAAGGCCAGCGCGTGGTGATTTTGCTGACCGATGGCGTGAATACCGCTGGCAGTATTGGCCCCGAGCGCGCGGCGCAATTGGCGGAGTCCTCCAAGGTGCGTGTGCATACCATTGGTTTTGGCGGCGAAGGCGAATCCAATTTCTTCGGTCTGCGTATGCAACAGCCGGCGCAGATTGACGAGGCGACGTTAAAAAAGGTCTCCGAACGCACCGGTGGTCGTTATTTCCGTGCGCGAGATACGCAGGAACTGGCCGGCATTTACGCCGAGTTGGATCGCATTGAGCCGACCGCCAAGCTTGGCGAAGTGGTGCAGCCACGCATAGAACGTTACCGCCTGCCGTTGGGATTGGCGCTGCTGGTCGCCGCGCTGGGCATGCTGCTGACGCTGCTGCGGCGGGAGCAAAGCGCATGAATATCGCTGACTTGGTTTTCCTGCGGCCCTATTGGTTGCTGCTGTTATTGCTGCTGCCGGTGCTGTGGTGGCTGCAGCGCCGCCAGCGCGCCGCCATCAGTGTTTGGCAACAATCGGTCGATAAACACCTTTTGGCGCATCTATTGCAGCATTCGCCGGTGCGTGGCGCCGGATCCGCCACGCGTTTGGGTCTGCTAGTGGCCACTTTGGCGATCGTGGCGATGGCGGGGCCGTCGTGGCGGCAACAAAGCACGCCTTTGTGGCAATTGGAATCGCCGTTGGTGATTGCGCTGGACTTGTCGTCGGCGATGCGCGCTGCCGATTTACCACCGTCCCGATTGATCCAGGCGCGCGCCAAGTTGCTGCGCCTGTTGGAACAGCGCCAAGGCGGTCAGGTCGGCCTGTTGGTGTACGCAGGTGACGCGTTCAGCGTGGCGCCGATCACCCGCGATGCGCGTACCGTGAGCGCGCTGGTCGATAGCTTGGATCCTGCCTTGATGCCGGTCGACGGGCAAAATAGTCAACGTGCCATCCGACTAGCACTGAAAATGCTGCGCGACGGTGGTGCTACGCGCGGCGAAATTTTATTGCTGAGTGACCGCGCTGAACCCTTGGCGATCAGCGCCGCGGCGGGCGCCAAAGCGGCCGGTTTCAGCGTGTCGGTGATCGGCGTTGGCACGCAAGCGGGTGCACCATTGACCGGCGCCAACGGATTCATCACTGGAGCGGATGGCCAGCCGCAATTGGCCAAGCTTGATCCGAGCAGTCTGCTGGCCTTGGCGAGCGCCGGCGGTGGTCGCTATGCCAGTTTGACTGCCGACGATCGCGACCTGAACAGTTTGGGCGTGCTTGATCCACACGGCAGCGCACAGGATCAGGCGAATGGCGCCAGCGCCAATGGCGGTGGCAGTGAGACTTCTGCACGCAGTGACGATGGCTATTGGCTGTTATTGCTGTTATTGCCACTGGTATTGCTGGGTTTCCGGCGCGGTTGGCTCACTGTCATAACGCTGTTTGTCGGATTGACGCTGTTGCCACCTGATCCACTAGAAGCCGCGGATACTCAAGCAGAGCCTGTCATTGCGGCACCAGCGCCGGCAACGGCAACCACATCCGACATTGGCTGGGATGCGCTATGGCAACGCGCCGATCAGCGCGCCTACTCGGCGCTGACCAGCGGCGAGGCGCAGCGCGCGCTTGAATTGGCGCCAAATCCGTCACTGAAAGGTGCAGCGGCGTTTCGCATTGATGACTTTGCCGGCGCCGAACAAGCATGGTCGGAAGATAATTCCGCCGATGGTCATTACAACCGTGGCACGGCATTGGCCAAAGCGGGAAAGCTGCAAGAAGCGCTGCAATCCCTGGACGAAGCACTGGCGCGCCAGCCAGACATGGAAGATGCCTTGGCCAATCGTCAGGCCATTGAAGATTTCCTCAAGAAACAGCAGCAGCAGCAGTCAGGACAAAAATCAGACCCGAACGATCAGCAGGACAAATCCAAACAGGATCAGTCGCAGCAATCCGGGGAAGGTGGACAAAAACCCGCGGATCAGCAGCAATCTGAATCACCAGATGGGCAGCAGTCTGATGCCGAGCAAAAGGACGGCCAATCGTCCGACTCGCAGCCGGGCCAGGATCAGGAAGGCAAAGAACAGCAAGCCAAAGCGTCGGAAGGCGAGGGCAAGGACGAACAAAGTAAAAAGGACGACGCGCAGGCCAGCGCAGACGATGCGAAAAAATCCCAGCAGCAGCGTGCCGCCGAGGCCGAACAAGTGCGCGCCGCCGAAGAAGCCGCTAAGCGCGATATGCAAAAAGCGTTAGCAGCTGCCGATTCGACTGAGCAAGCCGCGCAAGAGTCGAAAGATGCCGTGCCGATGACCGCGGAAGAACGCACGCAAGCCGAGCAGCAACAAGCGACCAAACAGTGGCTACGCCGCGTGCCAGACGATCCGGGCGGCCTATTGAGGCGCAAGTTTGAGATGGAATACCGGCGTCGACTCGCTGAAGGAGATGGACAATGACGCACTTAATGCGCGTGGCCGCGCTGCTGTTGGCGCTGCTGACCAACATGTCGGCCTTCGCTGCGGCGCGCGCTACCCTAGCGCCAGATCGCATTACGATGGGCGGCACCGCGACCTTGACGATCGAAACCGATGAAGTCAATGCAGCGCCGGACTACGCTCCTTTGGACACCCATTTTGTGCTGCGCGGACAATCGAGCAGCGTGCAAACCACGATCATCAATGGCGCGTACAGCGCCAAGACGACCTATTCGGTTGAGTTAGAACCGCGGGTCGAGGGCATTTTGACCGTGCCAGCAATCCAAGTCGGCAATTCAGCGACTGAATCGCTTTCCATGACCGTGCTGCCGGCGGTGCCTGGTTCGGCTGCCAGTGGCGATCCGATTTACATCGAGAGTGAACTCAGCACCCAAACACCGTATGTGCAGCAGGCGGTCACCTACACGGTGCGCTTGTACTACGCGATGCAAGTTAATGGTGAAGTCAGCGCGCGCGCGCCGGACAATGCCAGCTTGCAGCAATTAGGCGAAGATCGGCAGTCGCAGGTCGATATCGCTGGGCGCCGTTATGGTTTGTTTGAGCGCCGTTATTTGTTGATTGCCGAACAAAGCGGGCCACTAACGCTGCCACCAGCCAGCTTTCGTGGCACCGCGCAATCCGCCAATGCCAATGGCTTTTTTACCCGCGCTCAGAATGTTAGCGCCGTCGGTAAAGCCTTTGAGTTGGACGTACGTGCGCAACCCAACAATGCCCCGCAACCTTGGTTGGCCGCGCGCAGTGTCGCCGTGGTGCGCGGCGATTTGCCACAAACCACGCGCGCCGGTGAGCCATTATTGGTTGAACTGACCCTCAGTGTCGACGGCGCAAGCGCCGCGCAATTGCCCGATCTGGAGTTGCCGCCGATCGCCGGCGCACAGGTTTTTCCGGAGCCCGCGCAGCGCACCGATAGTCTGGCTGGCGATCAGCCGGTAGCTTTGATGAAACGGCGATTTGCGATTGTGCCGGCGCAGGCCGGTACGCTGCAGTTGCCGGCGCTGCGGATTGGCTATTGGAATACCCAAAGCGATCGCGCCGATGTCGCGCAATTGAGCGCGCTCAGTCTAACGGTAAGCCCAGCCGCCGCCACGCCGACGATTGCCGCGCCAGTCGCAAGCGTGGCGCCCGCCTATGCGCAGTTGGGCGGCGTGCTCGCCAACGAAACAGAGTTTAGCGCTCGGTTGTTGTTGTGGCAGGCACTCACGCTATTCTTGGCCTGCGCCTTATTGCTGTCGCTGGTGTGGGGCTGGCGCCGCGGATTAGGCACCCCGCCACCGCGTTCCGGCGCGTCGCCGCCAGTTACCAAAGTGGATCCGGCCTTATTGCGTCGCGCCTTGGAAAAAGGCGATTTGAGCGATATTGCCGATGCGCTGCGCCACTGCACAAGGCCCGGCAGCTTAAATCTTGGCGCATTACGTCGACAACTCGTAAGTAGCGATCAGATCGCGGCACTGAACGCGCTGGAACAAGCCCTGTGGGCGGGCGCCGGTGGCGATCGAAATGAACTGCGCACGCGCTTGCGCAGTGCTTTCAAGTCAGGGCCGCAGTTTGAGATCGATAACGCGCCCCGCTCCAGCGCGTTACCACCCTTGTATCCGGCGCGTTAGGGAACGGCTGCCCGTCTTCGCCAGATAGGTTTCGCCACGATGCGCATTTCGGCAAAGGCCACTGCCGACGGCCCGGGCCATACCAGCCTGGGGTATCGCCCCTACGGGACGAGGTTTGTTTCGCTGCTACGGCGTGATTGCAATCTTGATTACGCCGTCGCGCTGGTTGGCGAACAGTTCATAGGCGGCGACGATGTCGTCGAGCGCGTAGTGATGGGTAACCAATGCGCCGAAGTCGGCGCGGCCCGCGGCCACGATGTTCATCAGTCGGCGCATGCGTTCCTTCCCGCCTGGACACAATGCCGTGTTGATCTTGTGGTCGCCGAGCCCGGATGCGAAGGCGGCTAGGGGAATGTGCAGGTCGCTGGAATAAACGCCCAGGCTCGACAGCGTGCCGCCGGGCTTCAATACGCGCAGTGCAGACTCAAAGGTGCCTTGGGTGCCGAGCGCTTCAATCGCAGCATCCACGCCGCGGCCGCCGGTGAGCTTCATGATCTCGTCCACCACGTCGCAGGTGTGGAAATTCAACGTCACATCGGCACCCATTTGCTTGGCGATCGCTAAACGATGATCGTTGCCATCGATGACGATAATAGTAGACGCGCCTTGCAGGCGTGCACCCGCGGTTGCGCACAAGCCGATCGGCCCCTGTGCGAACACGGCCACCACATCGCCGATACGGATGTAGGCGTTCTCCGCACCCTTAAAACCGGTCGACATGATGTCCGGACACATCAGCACCTGTTCGTCACTCAGCCCATCGGGTATTGGCGCCAAGTTGCCCTGCGCGTCTGGCACCAGCACGTACTGCGCCTGGGTGCCGTCGATTAGATTGCCGAATCGCCAGCCAGCCGTAGCTTTGTAGCCGTGGGCGCCACAGCGCCCGCTGCTGATCAGGTAGCTGCCGTCTTGCGAGGCGACGCCGTCTTGGGCGGCATAGGAGTTGAAATTTGGGCAGATCGCGCCGGCGATGACGCGCTGACCTTCCTGGTAGCCGCTGACTGCGCTGCCGAGCTTCTCGATCACACCCACCGGCTCGTGGCCAATGGTCAGGCCTTTGGCGACCGGATATTCACCCTTGAGGATGTGGATATCGGTGCCGCAAATCGTCGTGGTTGTGATGCGGATCAGGGCGTCATTGGGGCCAACATCAGGAATGGCTTTGTCTGCCAGTTCGATGCGTCCGCGCTCAATGAATACCGCGGCTTTCATCATAGTCATGTCGGAACCCTCCATTGGAATCAGCCATGAGATTGGCTTTGCACCAATCTGCTGGTCTGTGCGGTAGCCGGCCTAAAAAGGGCGCGCGGTCAGGGCTTCGGTTTGTCTGCGCCAAATTGGCACCGACAGCGGCTCGAAATGACCGCCACCGCGCACCTTCGCCCACGCACAAAAAAGCCCGGCTTGCGCCGGGCTTTTATTTAACTAAATCAACAACGTTGATCAGAAGCGATAGTTGACTGCCACGTTGTAACGGCGGCCTAAGGGATCGGCGCCGATGAACGCATCATAGTACGGATAGCCGGTGAAGCTATTGTCTTTACGATACTGGTTGTCGGTCAGGTTGATCACGGTCAGCGTAGCGTTGATGTTCTCGCCGAACTTCTTGCCAACCGTCAGGTTGTACAGCATGTACGGTGGCAAACGACGCGGATAGGTACCACCCGCGAGGTTGGTACCGTCTACACCGGCGAAGCTGCCGTTGCTACCCAGACGGGTGCCAAACAAGGTGGTGGACCAATCGCCATAAGTCCAGCCCAAGGATCCGCGCATGCGGCTGCGCTGATCGTTGGTCAATGGATTGTTGCGGAAGTCGACCAAATTGTCCGTATCGTTTTCTCTGTACTTGTTGCTCAACACCAACGAGTAGGCCAAGTCCAAGTTAAACGTGCCGATCGAATCGGTTTCGACGCGATAACGATAGGTGGCGTCGATGCCATCGGTATCGGTCAGTGCCGCGTTGATGTAAGCCGAATTGATGGCGCTGACACGCTGATCAAGTGCAGTGCCTGGGGCCGGTGGCAAACGGGTGATCAATGCCAGGACGTTTTGGCAGAACGTGGAATCCAGTGCGTTCGCGAACGGCGTGCCATCCCGGTTGACGCCCAATCGGCAGTTGGCTTCGTTGAGCAAAATGGTGGCATTGCTCAACTGCAGTGCCTGATCTTCCAACTTGATGCGGTAATAATCGATCGAAAACGACATTTGGTCGGTGATGTCATACACAAAACCCGCCGTGAAGGACTCGCCTTTTTCTTCTTCGAGCAAGGGATTGCCGGCCACACGCGTCTGCGCCGAATACAGCGTTGGGTCGCCCGAGACATTACATTGCGCACGTGTACGCACTCCCGTTGTCAAACCCAAACCGATGCCTGAACGGCAGGCGTATTCGTCAAGAACGGTGGAGAATGACGCCGCACCTTCCGCGAACACCAACTGCATATCCGGCGCGCGGAAGCTGGTGGCATACGATGCGCGCAGCAACAGCGAATCGACCGGTCGGTATTCCAAACCCATGTTGTAGGTGAAGGCATCGTCGACCGCGGTGGTGTCATCGTACTTGTCATAACGGCCAGCTATATTGAAAGTCAGCGTTTCCAGCAATGGCACGCGGAATTCGGTGCCCACTGCATAACGACTACGTTCACCATCGGTGCGCCCTGAACTGGTCAGGTTGTAAATGGTGCCAGCGTCTAGCGGTCGCAATTGGTTGGTGCGTGGATCACTTTCCAGCAAGAAGGTTTGTCGGCCGGCTTCTAACACGCCGGCAAAACCTACATTGCCTGCACCGAACTCAAACAAATCACCGGAAACGGTGAAGTTGAAGTTTGACGAGCCGGTTTCGCTGAGGTTGACGACGCGGGTGGAAATGGATTGATAGATTTCTGGCGTCAGCGGCGTGTTCCAACGGGTACGATTCAGCGCGTAGATCGGATTGATGCCGGCGGCGCCCGGCACGCTCGTGGCGTCGATTCGGTAGCGGACGGACTGGAGGTGATCGAGCAGCTGCACAGCCACCTCACCGTGAAGCAATCGTCCCCGCGTCGTCAGGCGGAGGTGGTCGCCCGTGCGTTCGACGACGCCTGCCCCGGCGCAACGAGCGAGCACGTCACCAAACACATCGTCGATGGAGCTGCCAAAGCGTGCTTGGAAGTCGATGCCTGACAGGCCCGCGATGAGGCGGAGGCGGAGGGCAACGAAGTCGGACATCGCCTGCGCTGCCGAGGGCCGATACGAGCTCAACCGGGCCGGCCAATGCTCCTCCCGCTGGACGTCCTGCAAGGCAGCCACGTATGCGCGTGGATGGGCGATGTTCTCGTAGCGTTCGAAGTCCAGGTAGCCGTGTGCGCCCGCGCCGATGCCGAGATAGTCACCGTCTCGCCAATACACCTGGTTGTGGCGCGATTCGTAGCCGGGTCGCGACCAGTTCGAGAGTTCGTACTGGACGAACCCGGCGGATAGGAGAACGTCCGAGCCGCATTCATACATGTCGGCGAGGGTGTCATCGTCGGGCAGGGTGACTTCGCCCGCGTGCACCCGGGCGGCGAGCGGCGTGCCCGGCTCGACTGTCAGCCCGTATGTGGAGATGTGGTCCACGCCAAGGGCGATCGCCCGGCGCAGGTTCGCCTCCCAGGAATCCGTTGTCTGCGATGGCAGCCCGTACATGAGGTCCAGGCCCACGCTTTCGAATCCCGCGGCACGCGCCAGGGCGACGGAAGCAACGATCGCTTCGGGCGAATGAATACGATCGAGGAAGGCCAGTTCCGTCGCATCGAAGCTTTGGGCGCCCAACGAGAGCCGCGACACCCCGGCCTTTCGGAGCCTTCGCAGAGCGTTCCCATCGACGGTGCCGGGGTTCGCCTCCAGGCTGACTTCCGCACCGGGGGCGATTGAGAAGCGGGCCTGCGCGGCGCCCAGAATGTGTTCGATCTCTTCGGCCGTCATCTCGCCGGGAGTGCCACCGCCGAACGCGATCGTCACCACGGTTCTCTCGGAGAGTTCAGGCGGCAAACGTCGAATTTCGCCGATAATTGCCTCGGTGTAGGCGGCCTTCAGGCGGTCCATGCCCGCATACGCGTTGAAATCGCAGTACCCGCATTTCACGGTGCAGAACGGGATATGGATGTAGACACTCAGCGGTCGGTGAGTCAATCGTGATGAACCAGGCGCCGAGCTTCGGCGACGCGG
>ENA-ORBV01015026-ORBV01015026.1-microbial-mat-metagenome-genome-assembly--contig:-NODE-15026-length-11468-cov-2.583706_pt1 | contig 11468 bp, 5 predicted proteins | sample MGYA00237777_ERZ505514 | MGnify/ENA primary metagenome ERZ505514 (study PRJEB26160, sample SAMN06269048) | microbial mat metagenome | isolation source: Oligotrophic lake microbial mat | place...
TATCTTTGAGCACAGCTCCGGGACTCTACACGCTGCCAGAGGAGATTTCTACCACGAAATCTCTCAAAGACCTAACCAACCCGCACTCCTCGTACGCGATCATTCGTCAGTGGTGTTTGAGTTCAGCTGCTGCGCTTGCCCCTTCCAACAGCGCTGTCCGCCTCAGATACGCTATGTGGTGCTATCACCACGGGCAGGACCTGCAAGCCCGCAGCAAGGGTCGACACTCTAGTTCGAGCTCGGAACGCAATCAGGCGGTGCCATATTTGCTCACTGCTGCGGACGAGCTGATGGCTTGCATTACCTCAGCACCTCTTCAAGCGGCCGAGCAGTCAGCTGGAGTGCCCCTTTGCCTGCTGTCCTTAATGTGCTCTGATGATGCAGACGCATCGCCTCATCAGCGAGATCATCACCATAACAAAGACTCAAATCCAACTTCTATGCTAGTCCAGTCTGAACCTGAAGCACAGCGGCTGTCGGATCGCGTTGCCGCGCTGTTTGCTGACACTCCGAGCGATACGTCCAGCCGTTCACAAATCACCGATGATCTGCTCGCTCGAACGTATGTGCAGCTGGTACCTCAGCTGATCTCACGACTACCGCACGGCTCTCCTGTTGTGAGGGCGACTCTGGTTCGGCTGCTGGTGGCTGTGGCGCTACGATGGCCTGAGCGAGTACTGTACCCCATCTGTGCGGTGCTGTCGTCATGCTCGGTGCAGAGTCATCAGCGATACCAGCAATGTCAGGCAGTTGTATCCAGTTTCATGAACCACAGCCCTCGGTGCAGTGATCAGATGCGCCAGGTTGCGGTATTTGTGCGCGAGCTGAATCGATTAGGCAACTTGTGGGAGGATCGATGGCTGGCGCTGCTGCGATCCTTGCAGATCGATGTGCCGTTCCGCGTGAAGGTGCTTACTGAGGAGGCAATTGCCGAGTCTAGCGAGAGTACTGCTGTATCGCCTCGTGTGCAGTACGCCCTTGCGATGGCAGCGGTCTGGGAGCAAATCGACATACTGTGCAAGGAGACAATTGGCGTTTATGACCAGATGAACTCAGCTCCAGAGCACTATGACGCCAGTAAGATCCTGGCTGTGCTGGGGGCTGTCACGCCACCGGTCGAGCGGTCTATTTCTCCAGCAGCTCGTAGCGAACCCTTACAGACACCATACGAAGACAAGTTTGTGAGAAGATACGGCCCAGCCTTGGTCTGGATCGTGCAATGCTTGCGACACCCGCTGGACGCTCGGAACCCGCAGCAGACGTGGGAGGCAGTCAACACTGCCATTACCCAGCTCAGGACGCTCATGTCCGCTCACACCGATGTAACCTTGCAGGATGTGTCGCCTGTGCTAATGTCCGGCGGCTGGTGCGTGTCACGGGAGGCATCTCTGCTAGCGGTCGATGGCATGCACGCCAGCGGCGGTACCTACACGATGCAGGAAAGCAGCTCTCCATCTGTTCCTCATCACTCCAGTATTGTCAGTGAGGTGGGCTCTCATGTGGAGGTACTGCGGACCAAGACTAGACCTAAGAAGCTGTTGCTGATCGATGGCACGGGACGGCGAGTCCCATTCTTGGTAAAGTCCCGTGAGGACCTGCGTCTGGACGAGCGCATCATGCAGCTGTGTCAAGTCAGCAACCAATTGATTGCCTCCGATATTCAAGCGTTAACGCAAACTGAATCGACGATGGAGGATGTGTCTCTAAGTTCCAGCTATGTGTCCTTGAACCGAGCCCTCAGGCGAGGTGCCCGCTTGGAGGCGTCTACCTATGCTGTAGTGCCGCTGGGTGACCGCTGCGGCCTGATTCGCTGGGTAGAGGAGGCTGTGCCGGTATTCGATATACACAAGGCCTGGATGGATAAGCTGTATCACCACAAGTGGCTGGCTGAGCAGGCTCAAGCTCATTCTGCACTGCCCAAATCATCACCGTCCTCGGCGGTTGCCTCTCAAACCGCGGTGGTCAAGCCAAAGCGCAAACCTCTGTCGCCAAGTGAGGCATTTCACTTGGCGCTCAGAGAAGAGTTCAAGCGTCAAAAGCTGGATCGCACGCTACCGCGCAAAGAGTGGCCTCTCCCGTCTTTGGCCAATGTGTTCAGAATCCTGTTGTCGACCACCGAGCCCGAGGCTGCGGTCGCTGCCATGAGAGCGTCAAATGTGTCTTCGTCTCGCCCTACGTCAGCGGTGACCGCTGCACCAGTCGCTGTTACTGCATCTCCTGCTGATGCACAGGTGTCACCTGCTACTGATGTGGTGCCAACAGCCGCTGCCAGCTCGTCGTCTGGTGGGCTAGACCCTGCTCACGGAGTCTATCGAGACGTGCTTGCGCGAGAGCTGTGGTTCTCGTCTGCCGACCCCGCTGACCAGCAACGCAAAACAACACAGTTTGCGACCTCTGCGGCTGTGATGTCTGTTCTTGGTACGTGTTGCGCGTTCGTAGTTGAATTGAAAAGCAAGAGCGTTTTGTATCAGGAACTGACTGTGTTCATCGTGCATCGTTGGCGTATGATACAGGCTATCTGGTCGGCCTCGGAGACCGTCATCTCGGCAACATTCTGGTGGACCTGCGACGAGGCACCGTATTGCACATCGACTATAACGTATGCTTTGACAAGGGCGGTCATCTGCCAGTACCGGAAGTGGTCCCGTTTCGCTTGACCTCGATCTTGCAAGGAGCGATGGGGCTGCCTGGAGTGGGAGTGCAAGGCGTGTTTCGAGACACGTGCGAAGCAGTGCTGCACGTGCTAAGGAAGCACAAGCACACCCTTGCTCAGCTGTTGGAATGCTTCGCCTACGACCCGCTGATCGACTGGACGGGTGATGCACACGCCCTGTCTCACTGTCACGTGGCTAGCTTCCCGCCTCTGCTGTCATCTGAGCTGCAGCAGCAACACCAGGATCAGCACAGGTCCACTCATGCAGCCGAGCTGTGCTTACCTCACGGTGATCATATCATGTTCATCGATGGCGTGTTCTCGCTGAACCTATTGTCCACCCGACTACGCCGCGCGGTTCCTCAGCTAGAGGAGATCGCCAAGCAGCTGGCGAACCCGCTGCGCTCTCTGGAGATCACGCTGCATGAGTTAGCTCGCATGGCACTGGAGTCGAAGCGATTCCCGAGCCAGAAATTGATATCAACATCACAGGTGATTGCCCTGATGAGTCACCTGCAGGCAGAGCTGAGGGAGCTCTCTCAACGCGTACACGATCAGGAGGCTCTGGTGGCGGCGCTGCAGAAGAGCTTGTCTGATGCCAAGCAGCGCTCAGCCAAGGCCAACCAGGCTCTGAGTGCGGCGTCTGCTGTGATGCAACAGCGATGCGCATCCCACTATGACGGACTATTGGCCATGCAGTCGTTGAAAGTGCGAGCAGTGTTGCGTAACCACTCACATCAAGCCGGTGCATTAACAACAGTTACGAAGCCTGACATGGCAGCATTATCACTTCAACCGCAGCCTATCCGCCTGTCCATGGACGATTCAGCCTCGTTGGTCCTTCCGTCAGTCGATACTCAGGGGCCCGTCACGCCTGCATCGTACCTGGCACTGCTCAAGCTGGCGGGAGACCGCCGTCGTGGTGCCGGACCTGGTAGTGTACACTCGGCTACCGGGACTGTTGCTTCGGTCACAGATGTGCCTGTGGCGCTTCAACCCATCGCTGCTCGTGCACTCGATGTGGATGAAACCTTGACCAAGATGCAAGCTGCTATCGATCAGTGTATTCGCTTGATGCTGCCGGTGATCCAGAGGTGTTTGGAGCTGGTCACCGTTTGCGGCAGCGAACTGATCGTGCGGGGCACTAGCTCGTACGCTGTTCTCAAGGCGACCTCAGCGACACCATCTCTGTCACTGACCGCATCAATGGATGCGTTCACACATCTACAGGAACTCAACCTGTCTGGAGCTAGTCTGCGTGATCTAGAGACCGAACTGTCGTCCGCTTTGACTGAAGTAGCCTACATATACTCACCGCCGCCGAGTGCTGGCGCAAGCGCGGTCGGCGCATCAGCCCCACTTGTCACTGGATCTGCAGCGCAATCTGTGTTGGCCCCCATGGCACAGGCTCGCGGTACACTGGAAGAGAGCGCTACCCAGGTGGCAGCTATATTGTCGTCACTGTCGGTTCCTCGTCCTCTACCCGCTAGTCTGCGAGCTCCGCTGCCAGATCCTCCCGCAGTGGCTCTTGAATCCCCAGCCGGTGGTTCCGCTACCTCATCGGGTGCACCCAGAGGCGGTCGATCAGGGGGTAGTCGAAGCGGCGCAGTACAGGCCCCTCCAGTGGTGGTGGCAGCTCTGGGCGGGGATTCACTCAGGAGTGGATGAAGCAAAGGCAGCTGGAGGCAGAGCGACAAGACCTCATGCAGCTGCGAGAACGTGACACTGCCGAGTACCGGAGGTTGGAGGCACCCAGGAAGGACACCATTGATCGAGTCATCAAGCTGGCAGCACTGCGAACTGTGCTGCGGATCATATCAGCGTTGCCTAAGCCGATTGAATCCATGCATTCTCCAACGTCTGTGGCGCCCTCGATTCATGGGGTACTGCATGATTATCTGGGCTTGTGTTCAGCGCTCACCAAAGCGCCCATCAGTACACCACTGGCAGCCGCTCCCTATGTATCCGCTCTGACGTCAGCACAGCAGCTTGTGCTGTACCTGTCCTCCCTCATTGCGGTCGGTGGGTCGTTCGCCAGCCCTGCGGACTCTATCGAGAATCTGGTTCCTTTGAGCCCTGTGCTCGATTGGACACGTTGTTTGAAGTCCATTACACAGCATCCACACGGCAAGCGGGTTATTGAGGTCACTCTGCGCGTGGTTCAACAGCAGTTGGCGACAGCTCAGCAGGCGGTGAACGAGGTCATATCTCTAATGCACCAACTTCGAGAGGATGAGGCTCGACTCAAGCGCGATAAAGAGCATCTAAGCGCGGGCGCAGCAGCGAGTGGAACCACAGCATCCCCTGCTATCACGGCTGCAGCTACAATGACGCCAGCCGCAGCAGTGCCTGCAGCCTCTGCATGGGGCAAGCCGAGACCCGCACCAGCGGTTCCTGCAGGGACTGCACATGCCAGCTCCACGGCCCCGCCAAGTGCGCCTGCATCCTCTAGCGCAAGCACAGCTGGTGCAGGATCTGAGAACAGAATGAGCTTTGCTCAAATACTGCAACACCAGGAGAAGATCAAGGAGAGGGAGGCTCGGCTTCAACAGCAACTGGCGCGACTGCCCGCTGTGTATGCAGACCTGACGGCCCTGCGAGTGGATGTGCTGGCAGCCTGTGATCAGAAGTCACCTGATCAGCCAGAGGCAGCGGTGCCATCAAGTAGCGACCGCAGCTCTATCACGGTGGTGGCAAATGAGCTCCAGCAACTACTAGATGCGGTCGGATCTGTGTTCGTCTCCATCGAGTCCGCAAACCGAGCCATCAAGGCAAGCTGGGCTGCTAGTTTGGCCGCAGCTGAAAGCGCTAGTCTGCCTGCGGTTGATGCAAGCCCATCGGCTCAGAGACCACCACCAGTGGTCTTTGACGACTCAGCGCTTGCATCGTTGCAGGTGTTCGTTGTTCACCGTCTCGATTTCATCCAGAAACTGCTTCGCTGGTCTTTGAATTCTCCGGGTGCGTCAGCGGCCGCCGCCACGGCTGCGTTGCTACACAGCAATGTGGCCTCACAGCAAGTTCCATCAAGCGTGGTCGCTGCAAACCCTCCCAGCATGGAACCATTCGTGACTTTCATGTCTCACGCACTGGTCACTCCGTTTGTGGAGCACATCATCTTGCATGCGGCTGAAGGCGAGATGGCACGTATCGCTCGCGCGCCCGTGATGGCTGTGACAGGAGTTGCTGCTGGTGCCACCAGCTCTACGGCAGTGACTGCCGTCGATTCGGCTCAGCAGTCACGTGTTGTGTCGTCTGACTCCATGGTACGCCAGCGCCTCGTCCTCCATCAACATCAGAACCAGATAGTGCAGGTGCTGCTGCAAGGGAGCTCAGCTAGCACAGGGCTTGAGAGCTCCAGTGCTACAGCTGCTGTTGCAGGCCCTGCGAGCACACCTGCAGCCCTCAGCACCCTACCGGCCCTCAAACGGGTTGAGCGCGCACTGGATAAGGCAGTATCCCAGCTGCAAATGCTGATGCCGCGAATTGAGATCTGGCCCGACGAGAAAGACACTGCTGTAGATGCTGCCAGTGCTGATTCTGCTGCATTATCTGCTGCATCCACCGGTACCAGCGGACAGGGCGTGGTGACCCCTACACAGACCAAGCCTGCAGCTGCTGGGAAATCGGTGACCCGAGATGCCCTAACCGTGTTGGAGGAATTCACCAGTGCACTAGCGGCTTGGATGGACTCTCTGAATGCATTCAAACGTGCGCAGCGTGTCGTGGTGGACATGCACGCGCACGCCAGACTGCAATCAGTTATTTGGCAGTTTGATCGCATGACGGCGCGAGTCACAAAAGCCGCAGAGCAGTGTACTCAAGGCAACACCAGCTTATTGTCACTGCAACCGCCTGCGGAGCGCGCCTCTCTGGCCGACCTAACCGTGTCAGTAGCAGAGCTCAAGAGACTAGTGGATGAACTAGACCGATTTGATGCGACTCGTGTGCGTCAGTTTGAGGATCATCTGATTGAGCTGCTTGCAGGTAATACTCCGAAGCCTGTCACTGCTCACCGTGCTCCTCCCGGGTTTGCACCCCCAACAGTTACTGGTACTGGCGATCCGTCATCCATGATTGAATGGGTGCGGGCTGCTCTGCATCGCCGTCGAGCCCAATACCTCGACCAGCGATTGCGCTGGCAGGCAGTCTCTGATGCTGCCGAGGCGGTGCTCCGTCTAGAAGCAGATAGCATCGGCAACTCCTCGCGCAACGCAAGTGGTCTGTCCAATCCAGCATCGTCATTGGCGACAGTTCAGCACTGTGCGGCAGAAGAGCTGCAAGCAACTACTGCTTTGGATCAGGCCACTGGTGTTCTCACAGTGATCAAACGACATCTGCTCTTGCAAGAGCGCTATGTGCAGCGGCTTGAACAGGCCAGTGCCGGCGCCAAGCTGTCTGAACTGGCCGTCCTGGGCTTTGGTGAACGAGTTGCCGCCGAGCGCAAGGTTCGCTTACAAGCCATCAAAGTCGATCTCGCGCGAGAACTACCTGCAGCCCGTCAACACATCACATCTCATGCCGCAGTGCTCAAAGCTGTGCGACTTCCACTCAGCGTGCTTTGTAAAGCACAGATATTTGCGTCTCTCTCTCCTTCGTCAGTTGATCCCGGCACTCAGTCCAGTCACATCCCCCTCCACAAGCGTGCACAGACTCTGCGGTCTGCCATAGATCACCTGCTGTCCGCTTATCACATCATCGTCACTGCTCCTTCGGCCAAGTCCTGGCAGCTGGTGATGAATCATATCAGACAGGTGCGCTCTCTGATGCAGTCTCCAGCCACATCGTTGAATAGTGCAAGCCTGGGGATCACTCCGCCATCGGGACACGCCCGGGAGGAGCTGTTTGGTGCAGGCCAAGTGGTTAGCCAGTCTATGCAAAGCATGCTACATCTGGTTCAACAGCTGCTGCCGCAGGTGTACCCGACGACCACCGTCGAAGCGGCGCTCGCCAGCCCGCTGAGCATTAAAGAATCGCTGTGTCAAGTATTTCGATCTATATTCTCGCACGACATCAGCGAGCTGCATCTGCGCATTAACAGTGATTCATCCTCTCATGGTCACCGGGATGAACGCTCGCACTTGCCTTACGCACGCAATCCTGTAGCCTCTTCCGTCATCAAGCGGTTTTGTTCCAAACTGGATGGTGTTGACCCTGAGCTGTCATCACGGTCCAGTGCTGGCACCGGTGCTGATGGTGGTGCATCTTCAGCTTCAGCGTCTGAGCCAATGGGTAGCACGGTTGTCCTGTCAGTCCCGGATCAGGTCAAGAGATTGATCCACGAGGCCACTGCTGTGCGCAATCTGGCTCGCCTTTATGAAGGTACCGCTTGTATGATGACTGTTCTCATTATTGGCTTGAGCTTACTCATTGTGCTTTGTATTAGGGTGGGCCGCATGGATCTAGCAGCATCATTCCAAGCCTGCAATTCGAGTTCGTTCGTGCATTACCAGCTGTTCCTTTACGCTCGTTCGGTCTGAAATTAAAGCAACAAACTCTTATTGACACCATGTTGCCGCATTTTCAGTGCTTCCACGCGACGATTCACCGAATCCCTGTTCACGGGTTCATGCATCCAGCGTAATTACGTGCTCTGACAAAAGCACATTGCCCTGAAATAGTAGGGGGTCATCGAAGCAGACTTCGACCGAGCGCAAAAATCCCCCAGATAAGCGATGCGATGAAACAGAAGCCAAAAAGCGGCTGGTCGGTGGAATCGCGCGGAAGTTCTATAGGTGGCAAGGTCTTCACCAAGTAAACGCCATATCCTCCAACGGCAAGGCTGATGCACATGATCACGGACATCACGATGATAACCCGCAATCCCATAGTCCGAGCTTGAGCCAGACAAGTTTGAAGCTCAGCGATTTGGTCCGTATGGCGACGGGATACAGTATCGCACCACTGCACTTGGCTCCGAAGGGTGCCCATGCTTTCCACCAATCGACCTCTTTCCGTTGCGTCGCGAGCCTGCAAGCGTGTGGGCGAAGCGAGCTGTGCTTGGAGCTCATAAACTCTGGCTTGCAGCCCTTGCCCCTGCCGGTTCACAGCTGCTTCCAAATGATCATGACCGGACGTAATCGTCTCCATAACCGCACCATGATCGGCGACATGCGACACTTTTTATCGCGCCTCTGCAATCTGCTCTGAAGCTGGTTGAAGCGGGACTGCACCGGTTGGGTATTGCCAGCAGCAAGGGTGCACATGCGATTTTCCATAAAGCTACGTGTCGGTGAGCAAACACTTGATCCTGCAGATGCACTGCTAGAGAAGCCCGTGTGAGAGCAGCATCACAGCCCATGCTAAAATACGGACGATGAACGGCCTGGTGAGTCTCAAAGCAGCATCCAGTTCTTTCCGTAGAATATGAAAGTCGCATGCAAAGCTGCACGGGACTTTCGCTTCGGAAACACTCCACGTCCACAGGCTGCTTGGAAGCAATCCAAGAAAAAAAGAACTTTTGTTGCACTAGTGACCGGCGCATGTCCAACAAAAGATGTGACTGCAACTAACTGGTTTCAACGGGCGACGCTCCACAACATCGCGACGTTGCGAACAAATGAATGTCTCCAGCGATTCTTCGTCAATGGGATGGGCGGAATCCACCGCGCCGGTAGGTCCTCGGAGATGCAAGCGTTTGATGGAAGCAGACGAAGGGCGATGGACGATTTCGACGGCTTCGCGCCATATATCTTCAGTTTACGAAGGTGGCGCTGCTCCCATCAGTGGAAAATCATATGATGACCCTGACGAGCTTGGTTGCCGCATGTGGCGCAACAAGTTCACGTCGACACTGCACTTTTACACTCTGGTATGGTCTTCTTTTACACCGTGTAAATCGTCACTTTTGGGCAGATCAGCATTGCTTCTTCTGCGTACTTTTGACATCAACATTGGAAATTCCGCCAGTTTCTGATCAGTTTTACGGGCACTCCGACGGTGTGTGTAAAACTCTCCAAAAACGCAAACATCAGAATCGATCGTACACGAGGCGTGACGTCGGAGGTCTGCAGTTCGATGCAATGACTCAATCATGCGCCATGTCCACCAAATACTCGCCAGCATGGTGTACCAATGCTGTTGAGCTCGACTACCATACGATATGTGCCCCCGGTCAAACCGCGGCAGTATTTCCGTCACTGCGAGACCTAACGTGACACTGACCCTGCTCAGTGCTATTTCTGGCGGCATGGCCGACATAGCATTCTCAACCTTTTTCTTGGTCTTACTTGCGAGCGATACGCTCATGGTATTGTAGTAATAGCCGGCATCGCTCGGATGACGGACGAACGATTCAGTCGTGGCGCTGCTTCCACTCAGCGCCGATACGTGTTGACGGTCGGTTGCTTTGACTGCTTTCATCACGGACATGAAATCTTGCTTGAGCACATGCTCTCGGAAGGCGATTACCTGCTCGTCGGCGTGCATGATGATGAGTCCATCTTCATCAACAAGAAGATCCGCGTCGCGCAGCGCTACGAAGATCGTGTCAAACTAGTTCGCTCCTTTGCGCCGCAAGCCATCGAGGTGTTTGAAGTCAGCGAGGCGGATCCAACTACAGCGTTGCAGCATGTGTACGAAGAACACGAGACAGCATGTCGTCGTCAAGGAATCCGCACTCAGTGGGCTTACATGCGAGGCAAGGACATGACGCACTTTCCAGGCCGGCATTTTATTGAATCTGTGATGCCCATCATCTGGCATGACTACACTGCTGCGGTGTCGAGCACTATGATACGCAAGGAGGTGCTGCCGCTTGCACGTGCCCTGGTCAACTTCGCTCACGAGCGTGTGATGAGTGATCAACTGCTGCGGTTGCTGGAGCGGTCTGCGCTATTGGACCCCAAGCTGGTCATCCGCTATCTGCTGGAGACTGTAGATGCAGAGGGGTCCTCACCGTCATCACCGCCAAAACTGGTAACCGATGCTGCTGATCGCGACCGCGGAGAGAGTCTGCCTGCACTATCGTCTCTGGACTCGCATGATCCCTCAATCCGTTCAACGCCACAATCGTCTTCGCGACCTGCGTCTGCTCGCATCCCCAAGGAGCCGTCTGCTGGCGACCTCAACGTACCAGCGGAACGGCAGTCCTCACGATCTGCCCTGCCCTCTGTCGCAGGAGCTCCCCGTACGCAGCGCGAGCAGGTGTTGGCACAGATCATCACAGCGCTGTTCACGCTGTTCCAGTCTCGGAAGAACGATTTCGACGCGGCTACCTGCCCGGGCGCCCTCACCCCTGCTTCTGCCACCAGGACTGTGCAACCGCGTGATGGCGCACAGGGTGAAGAGACTCGATTGCCTGGACTGGTACAGCGCAAGCAGGGCGATGCTCAGGTGCCGAACTGACAGGCCTGCTGAAGCAAAGGGGTAGTGCACTGCCCTGATACCGTTGGCAGAACATCTGCTGATCCTGCTCTTTCGAGACTGTGTTCACCAACGGCAAGCACAGTTTGCGTGACGACTTCGTGCTGATGATGTACCCCATCCTGCCTTGAATGAGGGGTGATCAAGTGTTCCCGTCTGTAAGACCTACTCCGTGATTCGCAGTGCTGTCGCGATTCAATAAATTGAATAGAATGTCAGTATCTGCTTGTGTCGAACGATTGCAAAGAGCCTTACGGACAGCCTGTGATCACTGAGACTCACGAGAGTCCCGCCGCCGGCCCGGGCGACTCTATGCCACTCGGATCGTTCAGCGGCCGCCAATCACTGATCGTTTCCTTTGTTTCCGCCTCTTCAAACGAACCGTCGCGCAGCTGATAGCAGCTGTTCTGGGCTTATACATTTCGGTATCGTTGCAGTGGCTCAAGGTATAAAG
>ENA-ORBV01015028-ORBV01015028.1-microbial-mat-metagenome-genome-assembly--contig:-NODE-15028-length-11466-cov-5.714198_pt1 | contig 11466 bp, 7 predicted proteins | sample MGYA00237777_ERZ505514 | MGnify/ENA primary metagenome ERZ505514 (study PRJEB26160, sample SAMN06269048) | microbial mat metagenome | isolation source: Oligotrophic lake microbial mat | place...
GTTTCATGCTATGCTCATGCCAACAGGGTTCTCTATCGTGACTCATGCTTTGATTGGAGTGTAACAAGGCAACATGGTCTTTTGGGTGGCATTCATTGTTTCGCGTGACTGAAATATTCATTGATTCCATTCATGTGACGTGGCGTTGATTTTTCATTTTTTTTTGAATTTACGATCCAAGATACTAACTTGTGCCAACAGGCGGTGGCGATCCATGGCGACATCCGCTCCTGTTAAATGTGGTAAATGATACCAACAGCTACCACTGGCTACTGCTTATAGATACTTGCACCCAAAATAGATTCCTACTAGACATCAGCTATGATGATGGGATATTGTCATTTATTCATTGTGTTTTTGGCACTACGGATTGGCTCCAGTTTTGCCTTGGCAGCACCGTCGTCCAATTATGATGTCGTGATTATTGGTGGAGGAGCCGCAGGATTAACGGCCGCCAAAGTAGCGGCCACGTTTGGTAAATCCGTGGTAATTGTGGAACAAGCACGCATGGGAGGGGATTGTACGTGGACGGGATGTGTCCCTAGCAAATCGCTCATTGCCGCTGCCAAGGCAGCACACACCATTCAAACGGCCCAAGAAAACTTTGGTGGCGTCTCGGGTGGAAGCGCCAAAATCAATATGAGAGAAATCAAACGTGTCATTCAACAAAAAATTCAACACATTCATGATGAAGATGATTCTCCAGAAGCCATGACCAAATTGGGCATTGATACTATCATGGGAAAACGTGCTACCTTTGTGGATAAAAAGACCTTGTCCCTGAGCCCAGTAGGCGGTGGGGATGGTACCACTTCGACTTTGAATGCCAACATGGGAATTATAGTGGCCACGGGAGCCTCGCCCATGGAACCCTCCGATGACACGATTCCCGGCCTTTCCACAGTCAAATTTTTGACCTATGAACAAATTTTTGACTTGGAAGAAATTCCCAGACGATTGACGGTGGTAGGAGGAGGACCGATTGGATGTGAATTGGCCCAAGCTTTTAGCCGATTGGGATCGACCGTCACGCAAGTGGCAGAAACGTACGTTGTTGTGATTGTTGTATTAATTACCACGTGCCTTTAGTTTGTTTGCTTGTTTGGAATGGAAACGGACTCTTTGATTCACATTGATCTCCACTCCAGATTGTTGGTCAAAGAAGAACCCGAAGTATCGAGTGCTTTGGAAGAGGTCTTTGCTGCCGAAGGAATTCAACGATGCAAGGGCAAAGTGACAAAGGTGGAAAAAGATGGCGACGGCCACACTATTACCTATCAATCCCAAGATGGTTCTACCAAAGGCACGGCGTCGGGGGATATGTTGTTGGTCGCCGTGGGCAGAAAACCCAATACGGCAGGATTTGGATTGGAAGAAATCGGCGTCAAACTTGCGGCCAACCGTTGTATTGAAACCAATGACAAGCTGCAAACCAGTGTCAAGGGCGTGTATGCCGCTGGCGATTGTACGGCCCAACAACAATTTACTCATTATGCTGGCTTTCAAGGAGGGACGGCATGTCGCAACATTATTCTACCGTTTTTCGATAAAGGTGTCAAGATACCGGCCGCCATTCCATCGGCCACGTATACTTCTCCCGAAGTATCCTCCATTGGATTGACAGAGGCCCAGGCCAGGGAACAATGGGGGGACAAAAACGTTGCCGTGGCCTTTAAGGAAATGAGTCACGTCGATCGTGCCATTTGTGAAAGTTCCACGCCAGGATTCATCAAGATTGTCTACCACCAGAAAAATTTGCGCATCTTGGGCGCTGCCATTATGGGACCCTCGGCCGGAGAAATGATTGCGGAACTGGGTGTGTGCATTGCCACTAAAATGCCCTTTGATAAGCTCTCGAGTGTCACACATGCCTATCCTACCTACTCCATTGCCCTGCAAATCATGGCCACGGATGTCTTGTATGAAAAGACTTTGAAATTGAAGTCCGTATTGAATTTTCTAAAACGACTTGGTTTCTAGTAGGAGGAGTCGTACACTCAAGTACCCGGTACTAGCTAGTGTTTACTATAGTAGGAGTATGCATTTTTGAATAATATTTAAGAGTGATTTGTTTATATGAAGTAGGTAACAGACTTGTCTACTATTTATTTGTATCGTGTGACAATCTGAAACAAAAATGTATGTATGGGATCCTAGTAGCGCCAGGTCAGTTGTCCATTTTGTGATAATTATTAAGAAAGCAAGGCAGAAAAGTGCTTGCGTGCTTGCTTCTTTCCAGGTCTCATTCCCATGGTTTTTCTTATGCTGCCAATGCCATGGGTTTCTTGAGTCCACTGGGTGCTCGAGTGGGAGATCTTTGAGAACAGGGACGAAGAGCCCTCATAGAAGACGGCGGAGGAGAGAGACTGCTTCGGATTCGCGACCGGTTGGGCATTTGACTTCTGGCAGGTCGCGGAGGAGTCAGGGGTGCCTGTGTCTGTGCTTGTGGCCCTAAATAGGAGCGTGTCAAATCCATACTGTCTCGTTGGCGCAAAGCAGCACTGCGTCTTCGTCGGCTTTCGTCACGCTCAAATTCCAATTCCAACTTGCGTTCATAGCGAAAGTAGGCAAAATCGTCGGCTTGGTAGAACATACTGAGAATGTAAGCCTTGTCCACGCGTTCCACAATGTGGACCTTGGAAACGGGATTTTCCGAGAATCGAACTGCTCGTTTATTTTGTAGTGGGCTTGCTTCGATCATGGTTGTGGTGGATGAAGTAGTGGTATAGCACGTCATGGTAACGTATACTTTTTAGGCGGTGATATAAGGTATTGTATGTTTCACAAAACGGAAATTGAAACTTGAGTGCTTAAAGATTGTGAGAAGGAATGAAGTCTTTCAGATTTGACCCTGAACAAGTATTTTGTCTTCGCGTTTCTTGTTAGGCGGCGGACTTATCCTGTTGAGTATAATTGATACCACCACCGTTATCTGGAAGCGTATCTTGCCGTGAACGGTGAAACCAACCGGTTTACTTGCTTTTTATGTATTTGTGGTCCGTATTGTTTTCGGTCAATTTAGCTTCTTTTGGACTTCTCGGGTACTACTTACTGTAGCTAGCTAGCTAGCTAGTGCTAGCTAGTGCTAGCTAGTAATAAATAGCTATGCAGTCGATATCGGCGTTACTAATCGCTCACCACCGAAACGCCACCGTTGATCAACGTCAAGCACGATATTAATTGAAGATACTAACTTGATAGTCAAGTACGACGTGCCAATAATTGTAGTCACTGATTGGTCACTGGTCAGGTACCGGTAAGTAAGTAAGTACCAGTATTTGCAAGAATCTACGGTACGGTGGACGAATAACGTTTTTTTCTTGGGAGGGAAGCTTTATTAGATCCTATTTGGAGATCAATCTTACCGATTTATGTAACACGTTCCTTTCGTGTGACGGACTTTGGTGGTCTGAAAAAATTACAGCGAAATAAAGTTGTACTGTACGGAATACTCAGTACTCCACTACATTTTACAATTTTGCGACTCCATTCTCATGTAACTTCAAGGTTCGTATTACTGTAGTAGCCAAAATAGCAACATAGACATACGTACTACAGTAATAGCTAATAGCTCGCTAGTTGGAGTCGCATCGATTTAACTACCGTAAAACCAAAAGTCAGTTTGTCCCGGTCACTGGGGTACTATTGGTCATTTGCAGGTCTAGCTAGCTATCGCTACTGTACGTACGTCGTACATTGTTGGCTGTTAATTGGCTCTCCGGTCAGTGCCCCCCCCCTACTACTGTAGCTACATTCCTGTAGATCCACCGAAAACTGGTTCAAGAATTGGAGTCAGTGCAATACATACTACTAGCTAGCTACTAGTACAAATGATGACAAGGTTAGGTTGGCACTGATGAAGCCGCCCAGAGACAATGGTGGTCGGTGCTGTAGGTAATTTGGCAGTCAGTGGCTACTAACAGCCGTCACATTTCCCACCACTGTACATGGCTATTTTGTACGCACCAGTAGTTAGCAGTTCGCTACTCTAGCTACTAGAGCTGTTGTAACTGTAGTAGCTTCCCCTTCTCACTACTGTACATGGCCATTTCCAAAATCGCTTTCGACTGGATACTCGAAAACTGCATGGAAACATTTGATGTGCTTTTTAGTCCATGAACTTCGCGGCTTAAGAATCGAAGGGGGAAGGAGTAGTGATGGGGTCAATTCAGTGCATCCAGGGGATGACTAAAACGGGATCGTCCGAAGCCCAACCAAAACGTTACCGCAAGTTGAGTACAAGTAAGCAAGACGATCAGCGGTGGGAATAGATAATCTCACTGGCAGAATTTGAGGAGTAGACGACATGCCAACAAGTGAAGATGGCATGCCAACAAGTGAAGATGGCTTCGCAACCTACTAAACCGACATGTCCGTGTGCAGGAGTAGGCGATTGCGCTAGTATTTATGAACGTGGAAATGATTGGGGGAGGGGGTCGTCGCCCTCTGGCTCCGGGCCCACGCCATCCCGATCAGATCATGCATGCTCTATACCGTAGATCCAAGGAGATCAGTCATGTCCTGAGTGGGGCCAAAGTTTATGAGCGTGGAATGATTGGGAACTGGGTCTTCGTCCTCTGGCTCTGGACCCACGCCGTCTCTATTAGGCCATCGTGGCCTGTAGATCGAAGGTGAGCATTGCCCTGGGGCCCGGGCAAGGACCGGCAGGAATAGCTAGCTAGCCAGTAGCTAGTAGTACGGCCCTCTGCAGCTGACTACCCAGCTATAACAGACGCAGGTAATGGTTCCAACTCAAAGTATCAGGTGCGCACAGCCCAGGACAGTGAGTCAGGGTCTCTTGCCCTACTTGCCGACCAGTCAATCCGTCTCCCATTGTCACAAGGACTGATAAAGTTATTGTAGATTATAGTAACATTATGTATGTAAGAGAAAGCTTTTCATTGGTTGATGTGCTCTCGGACTTGAAGGCAGAGAAAGCCCTTTCTAATGTTTCTTGTGTGGTCCTGTCAAGTGAGTGGCTTTGAGTTACCGCGCCCTTGATTGCAAATTGCACCAGTCGCCAGCACTCAATTCTTGCCATTTGTAGGTTCTTCTTTTGGCGCCTGATCAGCATTGCCAGCATTCATGCTTTCTTCTGGAACCTGATGAATACCTTGAATATCGGAGATTTTGTAGTCTTCCGCTTGCAAGACGTTGCTGCCGTCATTATTATCTGTTGGAAGACTTTCCTTCCCGGAGCTTCTGAACTCTGTTGAACGAAGGCCGCTGCTGATGTCACTGTTTGGAACCCGCGAGAGAGATTGTCTCGCGGCTGGAAAAAAGGAGCTGCTGCGGAACTGGCTGCTGCTGCCTCTCCGGTTGCCGCCAGTGGTCGAGAATCGGCGAGACATTTCGATAGGTGCCATCCTCTTCTTACCATGCATGACTTTCGGGACAAAGATAAAGAGCTGGACGGACATGCAGATAACAAAAATTAGGACAGAGCGCACCACATAGCGGGCAGTTGGGTTGTTATCCGTCAAAAACAGCAGAGGAGTTCCAATGAACAAAGCCTGGAGTATGGAAGCAATGGAAAAGCCGACCCACTTGCTCTCGCTCAGGGCAACCGTTATATCTCGTGTTTGATACGCCAAGACAGTTGCAAAAAGGAATGCAAAAATGATGGTTGCGGCCAGTAATGCTTGCATGACGGTTGATACCGTACCCGTAGATGCACACCTTCCGTACGAGGAGAGATCGCCTGACTCAGTTCTACCGGAGCTCACTCGTTCCCATTCAAGTGGGTCAACCAATGTCCACGTTAACAGGAAGGCTGCGTTTAGTGTCAAAATGGTACAGAACGGGAGTAGGACGTCTTGAATTTTAACTTCAATCCTCCGAAAACTCGCTGCGTGATGCATGAGCACCTTGAGCCTTAAAATCTTGGATGCCAAGGCTGCAAATGTAATGCATAGTCCAACCGTCACAAGCCAAGGCGTTGCCATGCAGGCAACCGAACTGCCGCCCATGCTTGCAATAGAGTCATCAACGCCCATTGCGTATATACTTGAACCCATCACTGTCGTACCCATGCAGATCAAACCTAAGAAGAACGGTTGAGATGCTTTCACAACGTGGGATAATCGCATCGTATAAACCCAAACAGCAAAACCCAACGAGCTTGCCCAAATTATAGCCATGAGCGTCAAACCCACAGGCCGAATCTGAGTCAGATAGTGCTTATCTTCATTCGGGACGTAGACACCGCGCAGGCGTTGATAGATTTCTAAAATGGGTGCCACCGTGTCTCCTCGGGAATCGTAGGCTCGGATAATCTGATTCCATTGATCTTCAATACGCTGGGCCACCTTGAGGCGCTCATTTGGTTTTTCTTCTTCTGAAAATTGATTTTCCACAAACGATCTGACCAGGTGCTCATGCACCTCCTTGTCTATTACGCCCATGATTTCGCCAGCCTTCGGAAAGCGTGCTTCCACCACCACATTTTTCGACACGAGGTTATACATAATGGACTCCACATATTGTTTGGAGAGTTCTCGATCAAATCCACGTTCCACCCACTTGTCGACATCCAATTGACTTTTGCGCCATGGATCCTGTCCGTTGATCATATCCCATGGCAAGGTGGCATTGGGGATGACGTACTGTTCGGATTGCTCTCGACTGGAGGCCCACAAAAAGAATTCGGCTAATGCCTTTTGTTTTTCGGGACTGGTATTGGCAGAAATGGCGGCACCCCATCCTCCGTTGGCGGCGTAGGGTGCCGAATTGACAAAGCCAATATCGTCGTAATAGATGGCATAGGGACATCGTTCTTTGGTACATTTTTCCAATTTGCCCGTCGTCCGGTCCAAGACCACGTCGGATCCCGGCGTCGGTGCAATGCCTAATTTATCGTGCAAAATGCTCCCCTCGGCTTTGGATCGTCGAAACAAATCTCCCCACATATAAGTCAACTTAAAAGATGCACAAAGAGCAAGCAAAAGGTTAGGAAAGGAAAAGAACAATGGCAAGGTGACCGACCGGAAAGACTTACGGCACACGATCCATCATTCATTTTCAAATTGTGTACCGCATTGACACCCTCGGCAAATTCCAGGGGTTGAGGTCCATACTTGGCCGCTTCTTCGTGAATCCGCAACATTTCGGCCGCCGCTTCTCCCAACAAGGGATGCATGTCCGCGGAATCAAACAAGGATCCCTCAGCTGTACCTTGGGTTTGAGTAATGGTCGATAAAATCAAATGATGCCAATACATGGCATGATCACCTTGAATGCGGGATACACACGACCCTGTCAGAGTAATATTGTTAAAGACTTTGCCATGGATGGCCTTGGCCACCTCATTGTATTCATTCCAGGTCCGTGGCACGGGCAAATCAAAGGCTTCCAAGACATCTTTGCGATAAAACAACGTATGCGTATCTCCATCCAACAAGATGATGTAAATCTTGTCTTCAAAACTGGTCACATAGGTTCGGAGTGCCAACAAGACATCGATCCAATCGGCATGGGGCGAATCTTTGACGTAGGGCGTCAAATCCAAAAATCCATTCAACATGGCGGCCGTGCCCAAAATGACGGGATTGGTATAATAGGCATCAAACAATCCTCCTCCACTGCGGGCATCATTTTCAATTTCTTCAAAGAGGGCCGGCATGGTGGGGGCCAATTTGATTTCGACCTTGACACGACCATTGGTATGTTGAAAGTAGTCTTCGGCATTCCATTTGACTAGAATGTATATATGATATCATAATGTATGTATGTACGTGGTTGTATGTATGTGTGTATTTGGATGGAGATTTTGTGGTTTGAGAGTGGATTATTGCGTCAGGATAAATAGAAATAAACCGCGTTTTGGCACGAAGGAATGATTATTAATAGAGTTGGTGAGTGTTATAAGGCGAACACATGTCTAAAACAAGAAAGGCAAGAGAAAAACAACGCCACCGTGGACTCCCCAACAAGGCACAAAGAATTCCATACACAAAAGACAATCAGCAGCATCATCATCCCTCATGTCTGTTTTGCTTTTCACACTACGTACCCATGGTAATAATTCCGGGAGAATCCACGACCAATATTTGGACGGTAATACGTTCTTCTTCGGGTACCAATTCTTGTTCCTGGGCTTGGGCGGAAGCGGCGCATTGGGGACACGGAGGACAGGTTTGTTCTTGTTGGGGCGGATCGGTGGCCTCGATTACAGTAATGGTGGTAGCCAAGTTGCGGTCTTTGGAAGCTTTTCGCAACGCTGTGGTGGCGGCAGACTCGGCGGCTGCCACGGCTGTTGTTGCCAAGAGGAGGAGGAGGAGCCAACCAAAAGACCTTGTCGTAGAACTGGAAACGCCACGTGTCCTTTGTTGGTTGTTGCTGCGCCGCGCGGAGGATGATATGGACCACGAGGAAGCAGTTGCAGTGTCATCCTCGTGGTCATACCCTCCTGTCACACGAGGTGGAGTGGACGACTGCCGTCCTTCTCCTCCCAATGGTTGGGAGAGGGGAGATGATGAGGGCATTTGGAATCTTGTCATCCTTCACGTTGGATTTGAATGTTTGTGGATGTGTTTTCTTTGTGGAGAAGGTTTGGAATCACACAAGTTGGAAGATTTCAGGTTTTGGGTTTTGAGACTTTTTAATGTTACAGAACAAGGCCACTCTTTTGTTTGAGACGAAAGAAGTAAATGCTGGAAGCAGAGAGGGCCATGCATGTGGGTAGTAGTAAGGTGGATAGTTTGATTTCAAAGGCAGTCCAAGGTTGTGAAGTATCAACTGGCGTCACCCAGAAAGCTTGCAATAACAAAAAGGGACTGGACAATACAAGGGGGGCGTACTAGTAGTGTTTTTTTAGACAAGAGATGATGAATGACCTTGTCGTTGAATGCTATCCGAGATTAGAGCATAACTAGTAGTACGCAATAGTAGTAGTATGTGGTGCTCTTTAATTTCTTTAGAATACTCAAATACCTCATCAAGTACATGTGTCGTACTTCACTATCTACTAGTTAGTAGACTAGCTAGCTAGCTAGCTAGCTAGAGACCTAGCTAGCTATCGATAGCTACTCGTACCGTAGTACTAGCTAGCTAGCTAGTAGGGCAAAACGACGGCGATTTCGTGTGATCCGATCCTTTTTTTCGCAGGTCCAGGTAGCTACCAGGTACTAGACTACTACAGTCTAAGTCTGCCCGTGTTAAGTGCACATTCAGGACCTCGTAGAATGCGTAGTAGGAGTGTAGGACCTGGTAGAAGCGAAATATGAATGACCCAAATTTTACAATATGACTCTATGAAAGCATAGCACGTTATACTATCTCTGGAGTACATCACGGAAACATTACAAGAAATGACCCAGCTTTTCTTTTTGTTCGTACTTCCCATTGTGAACAAGGAATTTTGGCGTCGCGTACCATACCTGGTAGGCTACTGCACCTTGGCTTAAATAACAATTTAGCTGTTAATTTTAATAAGTAAAATCCATTTTAACCCGGAGGTGCAGAGAACACTCAGAATGCTCGGAGTAGTCTCTGAGACCTACTCTGTGGCGAACTCGGCAATAGGCGGGCATCCTCGGGTTTGTCCCGGTGCATCTACTGCACCAGGTGATGTGAATCATAATCAATGAATAATCGAATAGAAACTGGGTTTCGGGAACGGCACTAGCCTTCTCTTGGACAGCGGCTGCTGAACTGTTGCATGCCAAAATGCTTCAAGTAATGTGCAGTGCTTCAAATCATTGAGATTCAATTTGTTCGATGGAACTCCAATTTTTCTTCGATTTTCTTCAAGAAACTCGAATTCGCCAAGTTGACGCAATCTTTCACACTAGCTAGCTGTCAGTGATGTGGTGGTCATCGTGCAATGCAGAAATGCGCATTGTGCTGCATTTTGGTGTCACACACCGCATCATGCAATCCTTGAAACACGGGTCGCATTGATGGCAAAATGCACGACTCTCATCATGTGGCATTTTGGTGACATGCACCATTTTGGCCCCAACAATGCAAAATTGCAGCCTGAAGCCCACCCTGCTATGCCCAATGACTGCATTGGGACCCTCACCATCAACAATTGCAACAAAGCCACCATTTTGAATTGACACTGAAAGGCAACAGGGTGCGTCATGCTCCAACAGACACTGTGGAGGCTAAAAATTGTGCAGGTCAGTCAGGGCTCAATTGGCCTTGTTTTGACCAGATGTTGGAAGTCCCAACAAGCTCCACCTTCCTTTCAACATTGCAATTTTCAAAGCGTTTGTGCCATTGGGAGGGCCTGATGGAGCTGCAATGGCAAGGGGGGAGGCAAAATGCGAAAAACACACACAATGTGCATGACACATCAAAATGCGTGTGATGCATCGCATTGTGCACTCCCGACCATTGGTGCGCGCATGATGCTGTCACTGCTAGTCAGATTGCGACGCGCTGCACTTAATTGAAATCGGAGCTCTCGTTCATCGCATGCACACCAGGCAATCAGAAAATGGCGCAATTGCTTACAGAAAAAGTGATGCTCGCATGTCCAATGATGTCATTTTTTTTTGCAACAATTGGATGACTTTTTGCATGAGCCAGTGAGTGTGCAGATGTCAGATCCAATGAGTTTGCTTTGTTGCACAGATTGTCAAGAAAGCTCCTCAGCATGTTCACATGATTCTCTCAATCTGAAATGACATGTCAGTTGTGAATCAACAATGAGGCATGGGTTGACAACAAAATCAAAGATGAGCCGTTGTTGCGCAAGAGTGTTGTGAAATGCCGTCCAATTGTTGTGCAGTCCAACAACATGATCATGTGGTTGTAATTTTTGTTGTTGTGGACACATCATGCAGTGAAGAGTTTTGTCTTGCAAGTCGCACTCCGAATTGTGAGGAACACAATTGATCCATCATCATGGTTGATTTGCAAAAATCAATCATCGTTGAACACATCATTGACCGGGGACTGAGAAACAAAATTGTAAGCACACCATTCTTCAAAATGTTGCATCAATCGCAACACCCAACGCTTTTCTCAAGAATGGAATTTTGATTTTGAAGCAGGGCGCTCATGAGTCAGACTGTTCTGCAAAACATTTGATCCTTGTGGTGCCCAGAGAACGACTTCACATTTAAAAAGTAACCTTCGCGAAACAAAGATTTGATCTTGGTGGCATTTTTGTTTGCATCAAAACTTTTTTTGATCTGGCAGAAAGGGCTGAGTCAAAATTCACAATTCAATTTGGTCACACATTTGCAGAACAATCTTGACAGGGACATTTGAAATCAATCATGGCTGGAGTGATGCACTCACCATTTGTTGATGTCTTGAAAGTGACAAGAAACCAAAGGAAAACCCAACTCACTCCTAACATGCCAAGAAATTTCTGAAACACATTTGTCAGACAAATCATGTCACAAACATTTGGTTTTCAAATTTTCAATGGATTTGAGAATGTGATGGAGACTTGCGGATGCCATCGTTTTGACAACCTCTGGCTGCCCTTCCTGCTGGAAGCACAGCAGC
>ENA-ORBV01015029-ORBV01015029.1-microbial-mat-metagenome-genome-assembly--contig:-NODE-15029-length-11465-cov-4.993238_pt1 | contig 11465 bp, 11 predicted proteins | sample MGYA00237777_ERZ505514 | MGnify/ENA primary metagenome ERZ505514 (study PRJEB26160, sample SAMN06269048) | microbial mat metagenome | isolation source: Oligotrophic lake microbial mat | place...
ATCGATACGTTCTTCCCCGTCGTCAATAAGCCAACCGTTATTGTTGCCGACCAAGCCTCGATTCATCCAAGTCATGCGGTTCCATTGAGTTTTGAGAATGAGAGAGTGGGTGGAAAGGGAATTTTCTGGGCATCTCATCATCTCATCACCTCAAAATAGGTTGATTCACCTTTCGGCTTCCTATTGCTCAATCAACTGCTCTCCTTTTTCTATATTGCGATCGGCATGTTCCCAGATCGCGTCGAACGCTGTTTTTTCCTTGGCTGATTCGAGTCTAACTGCCAAACCTTTCCTGGTAAGCTCCTGATTAGCATGGTAGAAATCACTCAACTTTCTGTAGAACTGATGAGAAGTGGGGAGCAAATACACATCGTTATCCAACACGCCAGTGAAGCACTCATTCGATGTCTCACAGATAGTCAACATAATTAAAAGTCTTTGACTAAATTGATAATCCGTTAGAGCCTCCTGAAAGTATCTGAGCGCGGGATGTTGGCTAGTATTTGATGCTTGCTGAAGTAGCTTTAACTCGTTTCCGATACTGTCAATACTAGAAGCAAACTCCGCAGTAGACATGCCTGATTTTAGGGCACTCGAAAGTTGATTGAAACTGGTGGCAAAGTTGCGTAACTTTTGCTTTACGGGTTCATTTATAAACTCATCAAGTGCTTCATTGTAGGTTTTTCTAGTCTTGATTGCCTCTGCGGAAACGGTTGTTCCTTCCGTTGGGATTTTTCTCAGTCGATCAATTGCGCCGCGCAGGTTGGCTTCAGCATCTTTGCGCTTTGTCGCATCTGTGGTGCCTTGATTCGCTGCAAACTGCTGATAGAGACCCTTTGCGTCATTGAAGTTTTGCACCGCAGTATGCTCACGATCACGTTGATTTTGAGCCACTGTGAGGATTTGCTGGTATTCTTTCAGGCGATTTTGGGCATCGCCGAAAATTGGTAACGATGCTTTCAGGTCAACAGGATTGCCGAAACTGTTTTGAATTAGATCTAAATGCTCGATCGCAGCTTCCAGTTTAACTACATGATCTGCCCACTCTTCCTCAGGAAGGACAGGCAATCGCTGAACAGCATCGCGGGCCGCTTCACTCATTGTTGCTGCTTCCTGAAACAACTTCGTCGCATCAATGTTGGTTTTGCAGAGAGCATATTTTGAGGTTAATGCCTGAGCATCCTTAACACCAAAGCCGGGAAATGGAGGAATTCCTTGAAGCTGAGTGGTCGCCTTGTTCCAACCAGCCTCAGCCGTGTTTAAGGCTTCTGCGTCTGAAAGGGTTGTTGTATTACAAGTCTCGCGCAATAAGGTTTCAGCTTGAGCAATTTTATTGTATTGCTCGGTTCTGAAATAGTTGCCTGCGATCGCGCTTCCCACAATAGCGACTGTAATTCCAGAAGCAATAATTGCCATCTTGAGACTGAGCCGATGCTTTGGAACTGTTCGCAGCGCTGGCGCGATCGTGATCTCGGAAGGTGCTTCAGTTACCTGCTCTGCTTCAATTGATGGAGACTGCACAGAGGTGGGAAGAGACCCAAGGGCTGGGCCTGGAGCCAGAGGTGGTAGCGGTGCAACGTCGTCTGGCAATTTAGTCGAACCTTGCGGTTCTAAAGCTTGAGGAACATTCTGACGGTCCGAGTCAAGCGTTTTGTGAGAATTATTAGAATGGATGGTGGCCATGGTGATGCCCTTCCCTGATTTAAGATGTGATACGGGTAGATACGGAAAACGGAAAATATAGCACGTTAAGGAATTGGGGGCTGAGTAGCAATGGAACAGAAAGTTGCGCTAAGAGGTGTACCAAATTTACAATGATTGAGAGTGTTGAACAAGGATGACTGCACAAGGGGCGTGGTAAGCAATATAGTGGCTTACACTCCCCAAAATCTGTTCCTGTACCTCTGAAAATCTGCGGCGACCGACGAGAATCAAGTCAAATTGCTTCTCATGCACAAACTCACATATGGCTTGACCGATTGATTGATTTTTCTCGGCACGATGTTGTTCTATTGTTACAGGGACACCAACGGCACTTGCTTGATCTTTAAGTGACTGTAGTATTTCCAATGGGTGATTGTTTTCAGAGGGTGATGTGACATGCAGCAGCGTTAAATCGGCATCCACCTTTCTTGCTAAATCAAGAGCTTCTTGGAAGACAACTTGACTCATTGCTGAATCATCCACCGCCATCAAAATGTGACTCATCCCTGCCAAGGCTCCTATCGCAACGTCATCTTCAATATGGCGATGGGCAATGAGGACTGAGCAAGGGGCATGGTGGATCACGTAATGGCTGATGCTGCCAAGCCGCAGTTCACCCATCCCTAACTCTTGTCCCCATTGTTTGTCTCGATGTCCAACGGCAATCAGGTCAGCCTGTTCATTTCTTGCTACTTCACAAAGGACATGCCCTGGCTGACCACGGCGGGGCAAAATATTTGCTTGGACACCTGCTTTTTTAGCTTCATCGAGACATGCAAGCAGAATTTCTGGCTGATCAACTTCGTGTCCTATGGATCTAGAAATAATACATTGCCAAAGTGGGTCATTGACAGGAATTATCTTACTTGTGGAGAGATGCTCTTGGGACAACAGTAGAACCAGGATTTTAGCCTGTAGTGATAGTGTTTTTACACAAGTGAGATGCTCCTGTTCTAGTAAAGAGGTTGTTGGATGCTCAAGAGCGTCATAGAGTAAGAATTGGCAAAAATTGTAGACTTCATCTAAGGAAAAGACATGTAGCAGAGTAAGGAATGCATTTGTTGCTTTTGAAATCGATAAAGCATCATCAAAGGCATGTTGTGCTTCAACATAAACATCTAGCCCTACCAAAATCTTTTTAAACATTGAAATCTCCTGCGTTAATTGCCTAATAGATTAGGCGCTTCCACTTATTGCTCTCATTGCGGCTATCATAAACATCGCGGCAATGATTGCTGTAACTATCACACTGAATATGTCTGGATTGGATTCTGGATCAAACTTAGATTTCGGCATTTTTGCAGTATGTCCGCAACTTAAGCGAATCTAGACATCATATTCTTTCAACACATAGTTGTGCTGTTTACACTCAGGACAATCGGCGATATCGTGTTCAGACATAGATTTTTGCTCCTTTCAACACTTTTAAAAATCACTTTTTCATTTTTCCTAACCGTCACCAGTCTGCTCATCTTTCTTTTCTTCTGGGTTTCGGCTATCTTCACCAAAATCATCTGGTAATCTCTGAATTAGAGTTTCAAGATTATCGACATTAACGTCAATGCCAGGGGTGCATCCCACCTTTGCAAGTCCACAAATCTTGTGATTTGTCAAAGCCTTGTCTGAAGACTTCTAGGAGCGGGTTTTGAGCCTTAAGTATTTATACTCAATTGCATAACTGGGATGCACCCCAATGCCAAATGCCAGGAAGGTTCTGAAGCCATGACAGATGCGAAGCTAGCTTCTGCTCAGTTGGGCTTGGCTCAATTCACATTCTGATTCAGCAACGCCAGACTTTTGACCCATGAGATCGTCATAGGATGACTCTGCAAGTTGTAGTTGCTCATAAACATCGCGATCTAGTTTGTGCAAACGCTGTACTTCAGATTCTTTTTGGATTTCTCCATTTTCCTTTTGTTCGAGCAACAACTCTAGCTCTGCCTTACGAGATTTGATGTCATCGTTGATCCGCTTGATAGCTTCAGTTTCGTATTCTTCAAACAAGTGGAGAATCTTATCATGAACAGTTCTCGCAGATGCTTTAGCCATATTAGGCAGTTCTTTCTTGATCGATTCTCTAGTCTTCTTGAGAAATTCACGTCTCATGCCCTCGGCTCCAGCTATATTGGTCAAACCCATCACAGCCGCTATACCCACTGGACCTAACACAAGTCCAAAGAGCACATCTAGCAGAACGTTAGCTCCGATAACAACTGCTAAAGATTTGAGCAACGATCCAAAGTTAAAAGTGCCTGTTGCTGCACCTGCTGCGCCAACCCAATCTCCCAACAGAAAAGCAGTTGCGCCAGAGGCAAATGTTGCCCACCCAGGTGATGGGGCGGCATCTCCTGTGGTTTCCACAATATTATTGATGTTCAAGGATAAGCCCGTCAAATGAGCATCAATTTTGTCGGTAACGCCTTGATAAGCGAAACCATACTCAGTCGCTTTCAGTGCAAGGCGATCGGTATAGCTACGCAAGTCTTTTTCCGCAGATTTTCCCCACTGAGACATTTTATCATTGATGTATTTCTTGAATCCCTCGTTCATTTTCTCTTCAAACTCCTTACGAGATCCCTTCCACAGGAACTTGAAGAAGTCTAAAGGCGGAACATAGGGGCGAAAATCCTCTTCAAATGTTTTATCTAATTGAGAGAAAAAATTATAAGCCGATTGGGCAATGTCCTCAGCACTCTTTTCTTTTGTGGCTTTGATTGTGTCTCTAAATTCATCGCGAATCTCTTGCAACTTGCTGAAAGCTGGTTGAACTGATTGAATTCGAGATTTCAACTCTTCAATATCTTGACCTAGCATGGGAATACGGCGCTCGACTGTCTCGCGCAAACGGTTGTAAGTCTGACGCATGAGAGAGCGGGCTTGATGGAACTCCGAAACTGCCCTTTCTTCAGTTAGGAATTCTTCCAGAGAACCGATAAACTCAGGCATTCCCGTTCCAGTCATTGGTTCCCCCTTCACACAAGCACGTAAAGCGTTAAGGCCTGAAGTCTCAAATACTCGATTTTCATAGAGATCAGTTCCTTCAACAATGCAATAGTCTTGTAGATGAGATTTAAAGACTTGCCGTTGAGCGTTTTCATGCTTGCGAACCTCAATTTCGTCATTGGGATCGAAAGCCTCTTTTTGCAGTTCATCCCAGCGATTGATTAAGAAGAAGATCGTCAGTCCACGTCCTTTGAGGAAGTTTTCTAGATAGCGGCGCTCATCGATTGTGCAGGGCTGAGTTGCGTTGAGAACAAATAAAATTGCTTGACAACTGCTGACATAGCCCAAGCTTAATTCGTTGCGTTCGTCTGTATCGTTCAATCCTGGGCTATCAACAATCTCAACGCCATTTTGCAAGAGTTCGAGTGGATATTCAACTTCAGCATGATTAACATCAGGAAATGCAGGCTCTTTACGACCATATGAACCTTTTGCTTCATCGTCAGGAATGGAATAGTCTCGACTGAATTCTTCAAAACTCATCGATTGAGTGTGACCATCTTTAAAGTGAACTGTAACCTTTTCCGGTTGACCATATTTAATGAGCGTCAAAATAGCAGTGCAAGGCTTGACATCACAAGGCAATAACTTTCTTCCAAACAATACATTTAGAAGCGTACTTTTGCCTTGCTTCATGTCGCCCAATACCATGAGACGAAATCGACCATTCTGAAGACTCTCACTATTTTTCTGCAAAGCTGCAATTTCTTGCGCCAAAAACGCTTGACCTGAAGGCTTTGCTCCTTCAGCCTCTGCACGTTGAATGATTGCCACAACTTGGTTGAGATAACCTGCAAATTCTTGACGCTTTTCAGCTACGCGGTGTAGATTTTGGATCAAGTTTTCGACTTCAGATTTGTAACTCATGATTTTTTCCTGTTTAGATAGGTAAATTGAATGAATTCTAGATAGATAGCTCGATGGGAAGAGAACCGTAGTTCAGCAACTCAATGTAGCGAGTCAAATGATGATCGCTCCTGATCGCCTGTCCAATTGACTCCGAACGGTCGAATCGACTGGATAGCGACTGGGTTAATAAAGCTAACTGCTGGAAAACAAGATGGGTTCCTCCTGTAATTTGAGTGATTTGATAGCGATCATCAATCAGATATTCCTCTCCAGAATGTGTATAACTAGCGAGTGAATCCGTGAATGGGATTAACCTTTCGAGTTTTCCCAAGGCTTTGAACAAATAAGGAACAAAATCGTTAGGAGTTCGCAGCCGAAAGAAGCGATCGCCTACATTCAGAGAACGACTAGAAATTGGTGGTGCACCAGGTATAAGCAATTACTTTTAGATGAGGAAAGGTTTGGTGCAGGTGGTGAGTCGCAAGGGTGACGACGGCTCCGCCGATGCTATGTCCCGTGAGAATAATTTGCTTGTGATGTTGTTCGGGTTTAGTTAGAAACTGAACTAAAGGCTGCCACAAACTATTGGTGAGTTGGGAGACTCCTGAATGAATGTCATCGGAATTAGCATTGCTTAGAAAGTTAAATAGCCAATCATTGAGATGGCACGTACCGTGTAAAGCGGAGATCGTATAGTTCGGATGATTAACCAAAATGCCATGACAATTGGAGCGATCGTCCGCAAAGGGAATATCGGCATAGAGATAATTTTCTAGCTGATAGGTCGGCTCAAAGATAGGAGTTTCCAGAATTTTCCTAGCGGTGAGAATATCGCCATCGCTTGCCATGTGTGCTAATCGACAAAGACAAGCCATTTGTAATGCTTGCGATCGATTGAATTCTGGCGAAGAAGTCGCTAATTGATTAGCAACATTCTTGCTGATGACATTGGCAATTTGCTTGAGGCGCGATCGCGCTAAATGTAGACTGGGAGGGCGATCGGGGAATTGATTGCGAAACATAAATATCTCCTAGCTATAGCGCCAAGGTTTGCTGTTGTCTTGGGTTGATGTGTCTGTTTGCCACGGACGGGCGGCAGATTTCCAATCGCTTTTGTCTAAGATGTTTTTGTATTCACCCTTATCTATCCATTTGAAAAGTTCCGCACCTCGTATCACAGTCCAAGGATGGGATTTGTTCATCGTGCTAAAGATCTTAATAATGTAATCAAGCGTGTCGTAATCATAGGATTCAAACTCTTTAGCTTGTTGCATAAAGTCTTCAACGAGATTGGTATCGAAATATTTCTGAGGTAAACCTGCCATTTTGACCATCGTGGTTGCAGCCACTTGCGGATCTTGCACTGTTAGCAGCCCAGCACGATCGCTAGTAAATTCCGACATCCGTTGCCAGTTTAACAATGCTAACTGGAGACCAGTAGTCAACAGTCCGCCGATGCCAAGGGTCATGTTGCCAATTACTTGGGCGATCGCTGGTAAATAAGAAGCGGCTTGGTAATAGAGAACGTGATTGCTTTTGATATGGCCCAATTCATGAGCAATGACAAAGAGAAGTTCATCAGGAGTTAATAAATCGATACAACCTGAATTGAGGACAATAATCGGTTTCTCTACACCAGAAGTGAAAGCATTAATTTGGTAAGACCATTGAAAATACAAGTCTGGCTGGTGATCGAGTGACAGGATATTACAGGCTTCACGTAAGACAGCATATATTTCTGGAAAGTTATTTTGGTTAACTTTTAAGCTTGAACCAGTGTACTGAATCCGCAACATTCGCTCGAACCCAATCTCATTCAGCTTATGAATCAATGCGGTAAACCCAGGTACTTGCTCCAGAGCATCACGCGCAGACTTATCCCAAGGATGTTCGTAACTCTCTATATTCAAAAAGGGAATCTTTTGCCTAGTCATAATCAATCCTTTTGATATTCAATGTTCTGTTCGTAATGCGTTACCAGGTAGTCCTGTGGTTGAAATCAGCTTTAAAAGACATAACGTTTTTCTTTATGAGTGTAGAGAATCACCGAGTCTCGATAAAAGATTTCTTGTAATTGCTCAACTGGGGTAAATTGACAATCGCCTGCCGCCATCTTAGCAATCGAGATAATTTCTTTCCTTCATTATTGTAAATGACTGCCGTTTGATTTGCTGTTTGAATGGATTGAGTTGATTGATTACGGTACAAATCGTAATCAAAAGGAAAAAATCTGGAGGCGCAAAAGCAATCTGCGATCGCCCTTCAATCCAAATGTCAGGCATCACAATCGAATTGTTGCGACTGACAATCCTTCTGTTAGCGATCGCAATCCAATGTAGACGCGACGCATCAAACAGCGATCGCGCAGCAATCTTAATGTAGGGCACCAGAATCGAATGATTCCACCTGATCGTGCTATAGACCTAAACAGTACCTGACGGCATTTTCAACCTCAATCATTTTTTCGTTTGAGAGTTTACCCGCTGGCGCGTCAGGAAATCGTTTTGCATCCAGTGATCGCACCTGAAACCCTAAAAAGACTGTTTCAAGCGGTAAACCACTATCTTCTGGCAGCACCCGCACATTTGTGGAGTAATCTTTCGGAATGTTGCTGCCCTTCGTACCAACTACAACCGTGATGACAAGGGGTAAGCGATTAATCGCATTGATGGAGAGGACAAGTACAGGTCTTTGTCCAGCTTGCTCTCTGCCTTGAACTGGATTCAAATTAACAAAGTAAAGCTCAGACCGCTCCATACTCATGCGCTCTGCAACCCATCCATCTCCGTCAAGGCAAACTCCTGCTCAATTGCTACAATCTCAGCCTGTATTGCTAGATCGCTGGCCATCTTTGATAATTCAACTTCATCCGGTTCTCTAAGCTGGCGGGCAATCCGTTCCAGAAGCCAGAGCTTTTCCCTGCTAGATAAAGTGGCGATCGCTCGTTCGATCTCTAATAGGTGCTTTGAAGCCATGACAACAATATCGGATTTTGGCACATACCAAACGATAACACGGCGGGAATGCAGCAAACAGTGGACTTAAACTTGATGGGTCGCGCCGTCTTCTTGAAGGTGAATCGGCATCAATTTAAGTGTGCTCCTTGCGGTAAGCCGTTCAGTGAGACCTTTACTTTTTTGGGTCAGCAACGCAAGCAGACAGATCGCTTTGCCGCCATGATTGTGGAGCAAGTGATCCATCGCGACTTGCACAATGTCGGGCAACAAAATGACTGAACGGATGAGGCAGTGAAACCCAACGCTGGTCTCTTGGTCGGAAATGATTACCTGAAATCGCTAACACCAGGATTGCTCTCCGGGCGGATTGTGCAGCAACTCCTGGATATTCGCTTCGATCACGCGGTAACCCACGTTGCCATTCAGCCGTTGCCGTCCCTCATTAAAAATCAGGGTAGGGCTAACAGACACCGTATGTTCCTTTACCAGGTCAAAATCTTTGGCGAGTTGGGCATAAGCCTCACCGCGATCGATCTGCTTCTGAATCATGGAAACTGGCAGTCCTAGCTTCTCTGCAATGGCAAATTGTACGGTGCGATCGCTCACATTTGCCAGTTTGGTAAAAAATGCTTCTCGAAATGCCCAGGTTGCCTTTTCAAACACCTTGTCGTGTGGTTCGACAATTCCCTTGATTTCCAGCAATTGAATCGCATGGAGAAACAAATGACAGGACATGGATGAGGAGGGAATGGCTCCCATCCAAATATCGGGATGAACGGTGATGTGTTCAAACTTTTTGGCAACGTTCTGAACGTGATCGCTATAGCCCTTTAAGCTCCCCTTATCGCGCCAATTCTTCTCTAACTTTTCATGGGCATTGCCAAAAACTGAGACGAAGTGATAATCGATCGCAATCTTGTCTTGAAAAGTCGTTTTCAACTCATCTAGCCGAATTTGAGCAATATATGCCCAGACGCAGAGAACATCAGAAAAGTAGGAGATATGAATAGGTTGCATTGTTACTTCAGTAGTTGCTAATACGAGGAAATTATTCACCCTTTTACAATCCTATATCTTTGCCTCACTTAATACCTAGCTGCCAAGGCTTCATGCAATCCCTATCACAATCAATAGTCAGTTCACAAGGAAGTTTCGTGTTACAAATTTTAGCCTTCTTTAGCTGATCAATAGTAATTTTTGTTTCAATAAAAATGGTGTTAAATAGGTTGGTTCCAGTTAGATTAATGTTATGCCAACTGGAGCCACTGAGATCGGCATTAGAAAGATTAGCCTCATTGAAATCAGCATTATTAAGATCAGCATTTCTAATATTAGCAGAACCTAGTTTTGTGAAGTGAATAATAGAATCACTCAAATCAGCATTGGCTAGATTTACAGCGTACAAGCTAGCGTGACTGAGATTAGCATGATTAAGGTTTATATCACTCATGTCTGCCCCAGAAAAGTTACTTAATTGGAGCAATGCGCCGCCGAGATTGGCACGATGAAGATTTGCTCCTTTGTACTCTTCATTTTGAGTTTTTAATGGATCAAGCTTTCCCCAAGATTTTCTGACATATCTCTCTATTGCTTCGCTAATAGGCTCTCCGTCAAGAGTTGTATGATTGATTCTAGCTTCACGAAAATCAGCCACTCTAAGTTTTTCTCTATAAAGCTTAGTAGAATAAAAGGCATCATCAATATCAGCTTTTTCAAGACCAACACATTCTAGAAACAAAGAAGAATCGCAGCCCTCTAGAAATGACAAAATAAGGGCTTCAGCGCAATTAAGTGACTCTAACTCTCCAGCAGAGAGGTCAGCTACTCGAAGATCTGAATTTTTCAGGTTAGCATCACGAAGATCAGCTTGGCGTAGGTCTGCAAGTCTAAGATCAGCCCCATCTAAATTTGAGTCACTAAGATCTGCGTTGCATAAATTGGCGTAACGTAAATTAGCACAGTGGAGGTTAGCTAAGCTGAGATTAGCGTTGCAAAGGTTAGCATTATGTAGGTCTATCCGGCGAAGATCTGCACGGCGTAAATCTGCTCCATCAAGATTTGCCCCACTTAAATTTATGCCACTTAGATTAATTAATCCTAAATTTGCTCCACTCAAATCTGAATAACTTAAATCAATTTCATTGATAATAGTAGAGTCTTTTAAAAACCTGATTAATAAGCCCTTGCGAAATCCATCAAGTTCCTGTAACGCTACCAACGTTCTAGCGCGTATAATTGCCCGCTGTTTAACTTTATCTTCTTCCAGCCCATTCATATCTAAAAACAACCTTGCTATTTGCTCTATATATATCCTTTAAGTGCTTCTTGATGTAAACGATTTAGTGCAATCTCCTCTTCTTGCCTTCTTCTTGCTTTCTCTTGTTCCTCTATCAATTGTTTACGCTTCTCCTCCTTTACGTTTAAATATTTCTCATGTCTCTTTGCTTGAAACTCTAAGAATCTTTTGATTGCGAAACCACCGCTAGCTAGTAGAAGAGGGACTATTAAAAGTTCCATCCAATCCCAAATTGATTTTCCCAAAAATTCTATTTTTGTTAAATCTGCTGATCTATTTGCATTCAAGATTGTGATCCAAGTCCAGTTCCGGAAATCATTTTTAGTTAGAGTTAAAATGATAAATGCAACCGAGATAAATAAAGCTGTAAGCCATCTTAATTTTCTTCGTCCGATTTTTGAAAATAACATCTCAATACTTCTCCCATATAGGACTGAAATTTGATTCCGAATAAATCCAAAGAGCATTATTAGATCATCCCATCACTCGTTATCTTGGCGACAGATTCTTCTACTTCAACTTTAGAGTTTTTCTGATTCCCTTTGCGGTTACGCCAGAGTTTGTAATAGAGAATGGGAACCGCCGATCGCGACAGCAACAACGAAGCCACTTCACCTGCCATCAGCGAGATCGCTAACCCCTGGAAGATTGGGTCA
>ENA-ORBV01015031-ORBV01015031.1-microbial-mat-metagenome-genome-assembly--contig:-NODE-15031-length-11464-cov-2.761921_pt1 | contig 11464 bp, 10 predicted proteins | sample MGYA00237777_ERZ505514 | MGnify/ENA primary metagenome ERZ505514 (study PRJEB26160, sample SAMN06269048) | microbial mat metagenome | isolation source: Oligotrophic lake microbial mat | place...
TCCGACGACACGTCGGTCGTGAACAAAACGTACTGATCAGATGCGCATGTCGACAAACGCCACTTGGATCACCACACACTGCAGAAATGTCGTCCATCATTAGTGCTGACAAATTTTTTGCAGAGGAAACTCCTCCAGCAAACCTCAAGGACGTGGAGAACGGTACACCCGAACGAGTTTTTGCTTTCGATCGCGTTGAGCCGACTTGAACGAGCTGAATCATTGGGCTGTACCGCGGTACAGACGTCAATGCGTTCGTCAAGCTGCATGCTGCTCATCGGAAAATCGTGCTGGTGACTTCTGGCGGAACCACAGTGCCGCTGGAGGCAAACACCGTTCGATTCCTGGATAACTTCAGTGGCGGCAATCGGTACGGACTGGTTATCTTGTTCGACATTCAGCTCGGTCCCCTTACCCTGACTGTCACTGCTGGGTGTCATGGACAGCGGTGCTGCTGCGACGGAGCATTTCCTGGCTAACGGATATGCGGTCATCATGCTGAGACGCACAGCATCAGCTGCGCCATTCATGCGGTAGTTCGATTTGCGATACTCGTTTGATTTCTTGGTGCCTTATGCTTGCTGCTCACTATATTGCAGTCGCATTCAAGAGGCACTGCAATGCAAGCACATGGACTTGGATCTGTTGCAATACCTTCAGCCAAGTGCTGATGTAACGGTCGCTCTCTCGTTGATCGTGTAGATTTCAGATTTCGAAGAATTTGACTCGTTGGATTGTACGGCGTCCATTCGTTCTGTTGCAGGGCTCGTTTCGCATCAACCGCGTATCCGACGCTCACACTCAGTCGATGGCGACCGATCCCGCAGCGAGTGCTGGAGTATCACTTGAAGATCAAAAATTGCCGACGACAAAGTTCTCTCGCGAGCACTCGGTTCACGGTTATGCTCCATTGGACCCTCAGCTGTTTGCCGATGCCGTCGCGGCAGTGCATGAGTATAACGCGGTGACAGTGGAGGGTCGCTTGCTTGCGATCGAGTTCGTGACGCTGCAGGAGTATCTCTTTTACTTTAAATCCATCTGTTGCGGCTTGAATCCGATTGGCAGCCGCGCATTGTTGTTTTTCGCAGCCGCGGTGTCTGATTTCTATGTACGTCTCCACAATGCTTTACATTTGCACACAGATCGAGCTGCTTGCTTAGTTTGTTTTGTGCCACTGCGCAGATACCGGCGTCTCAGAAGGCTTTGCACAAGATTCAATCAGCCGAGGGACCGCTCGTTCTGTCCTTGCCCCAGACACCCAAGTTGCTCGGTCAGTGACCGATCCGAGACTTGATGCTCTCGCAAGTGTGTCATCGGGTGGGTCTGATTTGCCTTGTACTGCTCTGTCCTCGGAACAGCGGAGCTGAAGTCTTCGTGGGCTCAGCAAGCTTTTTGTTTGTCGTTCAAGCTGGAGACTGATCCGTCCCTCGTCATACCGAAGGTGCGTACGGTCCTTACGATGGAAAGCCAGTTTATTGACTTGTGGACCTATCTGTTGGATGGTGTCTTATTGCTCTTCAGGCGCAGTATGCCCTGCACAAGTACCGAATGGACGGTGTCATTGCAAACGAACTACACACGCGCAAGGCACAGCTCCTCCTGATAACACGCGATCAAGTTGTTGTATTCCGTCGAGATGGCACACTACTGAGTGCTTCGAGCAAGGCTGCAAATCTGCCGCACGGACCGCTGCCCATCAGCCAAGCGATCGCTCAAGAATCCACTCTAACTGACAGCGTGTGGCAAACCGGACAGGCATCACTGCCGGTGAAGCTGCTTCAAACGACTCGAGAGCTGGAAGCACCCTTGGTCGAGTGGCTTGCCCGGTTACATGAGCACCACATCGGGCTGTCCAAGCCGCCAACCCTATCATAATAGCCTCGTTGAACCGCCAAAACGTGATTACTGTAAAGTTGAGTTTTGCTGACGTGGAACAACGTAGACTTGACGCAATAACTTCACGCAATTGTCTGGTTTTCTGACTGGATCAACCACCCCAAAGCTGTCAAACCACGCCGGGTGTACCAAAGGCGTTCACCCAAGTAAATTTGCCACCGTGCTGACATTTCAATGGCGGTATGTGTGGCCCGGTAACGCGCCAACAAGCAACACACGAACTGACTGCATGTAAGCGATGCCTTAGTCCACGGCTTTTACGTGTTCGCAGAAGAGTGTGTGAATGGCTTGCGTTTTCATGCGGAAAACCATGACCACCTTGAAAACGCGACGCGATGTTTCGGCTTTTGTGATGTCTTTTGTCAGTACAGTGTCTGTTATCATTGGGGGTTCGGCCCGCTGTTGAAAAGACTTTGCCCTTGTCATGTGCGATCTTGAACCGTGACTGATACGTTGCTTCGCATGCACTGGCAGTTGCTAAGCCTGGTTCCACCTCTCGAACGCGTTCCCACGCTGCGCAAATCATCTCGTATGGCGGATCTTGGAACCTATTCGTCCCCATTCTAAGCGCAGGGTCATTTCCGTAACGTGCTCATCCAGGACTGTACGCCAACCATCAATCGATTGTGGCATCGTGTGGTTCACACCATGAACCCCTCCACGGATTCGCGGCTCTTTCAGGGGTCTATTCATGTCGTCACCCAAACAGCTGTTGCTCCTATGGATGTAACTAGCGCACTTGTGCAGAGTCAGGCCACTTTTCCTCCATGCGCTTCACGTGCTGCCATGACGGGGACCAGCGAGGCGTTGAGTGTCTCGAGCAGGGCCCCCGCGCATCGATCTGGCACCACCAGCGGGTGTTTCAAGACGGATGTCAATACATCTACTGCCGCGGCGTTAGATGCCGCAGATATAGCCATGCCGGTGCTTCCCAAACTGCTCACCACCGACAAGCCTTCCGGACACCTGGACCCTTGCAGACACAGTTTGTACGGCGTCCCTGTGATTCGAGAGTGGATGATGCCAAGTCCATCTACATTCCGCATAGCTTGCATACGGGATCTGTTGTCCTATTACCTGCCGCTTGACCCTAACAGCAGTGCTGGTTCAGAACTGATTGTCGTGGACCCATTCTGCGGCGTGAGTGGCAACGAGTTTGCCACTCGCCAGTACACCAACGATCTCAACCCGACCGCTGCCACGCAGCATCACCTGCACGCACCGGAGTTCTTGCGCATGTTGATCTCACAGGGAGTGCGTGCTGACGCAGTGTTACTGGACCCTCCTTACAGTGGCAAGCAAATCGAAATCTGCTACAAGGGTGTGGGTAAAGCCGTGTCACGCACCTTGGAGGAGAACATGCGATTATACGACGAGTGCAAGGATTTGATCGACAGAATTGTCAAGCCGCGAGGGCTGGTCATCACATTTGGCTGGAACTCCAGAGGCATGGGGCGATCTCGTGGCTTCTTCAAAGAGGCCATCATGACAGTGGCGCACGGCGGCGCTCACAACGACACGGTGGTAGTGGTCGAGCGAAAGCGGCGGGTGTCGCAGCAGCACGTAGATGCGCGTTCGGTCGTTCATCCCGTGGTAAGGGTTTCCCTGATCGTGCTAACGGGCGTGCACCTGCCTGGCTGGGAACGCTGTTTTGGCTTGTCCCGAGCTTTGTTGTGCCATTACTTACTTAGGCACGTCGTTGATTTCAGATTGCGTCCACCGAACGTAAGCCGTACATCAGCATGAAGCCGCAGCCTGATCTATGTTACCACTACCGGTCGATTATGCGTGCTCAACATGATGATGCCAACAAGACCTGGCTGGGACCGAATACGTCTACCCGGTTTCCTTCCCCTGGATCTTCACCGAATTCCACTGCCGGTACTGTCAAGATGTCAGTGTCCGAACAGCTGCTGGACGCTACCAGCAGCGCAGCTTCAACCTTCGTCTCCAGCGGCTCCGTCTCCAGCCCTTCCTCCGCTACGCTGCACGCAGGATCTGACGCTTCAGCGTGGACTACGTGTGAACCCTCTGCTAGCGTCACGACTGGCCTGCTGACCGTGGGATCAAGCCGTGCTGAACCCGTTGTGATTGCTGCTGATCAAACCACAGGGAGCGCACATAAGCTTGAGAGTAATTCGGCAGCGAATGCACAAGATGACGAAGGCTGCTGCGCGTACAGTCCATATAGCAGCTTGATGCCTCCCGTCAAGATGATCCTGGACCAGCTGCTGCCGGTCACAGCGGTAATGTCCGATTTGTATTGCTTGCACCTGGCACTATCAAGTGTCTGATAACCTGTGGTCTACTGCAGCGCCAGGACCTGGTCATTCTAGACCCCTTCGCTGGAGTCAGCACGCTAGGCGAGGCCCGGTACCGCAATGATCGAGATCCAGACACGCCGCAGATCAATCATATGGGTACGGTGACATGTAGTTGAGTACCCGATATCATCACGTTGATTACTCATGCTGTGTTCATTTGGTCATCTACGTGGGACACCACACAGACGCTATCAAGTTCCTGGATCAGCTGATCGAAGCGAAGACACAAGCAGATGTCGTCATTTTTGACCCTCCGCGCACGCCGATGGAGGTGTTGTCTGCTCATCAGAAGTGGCCCGATGTTTCGACAGGTATCACTCGTAACCGCTGGAGTCCATGCACAATCATTCCTCTGATGTTACAATCTGCAATATTCAGCTCTAATGTCATGTGGTCGTTTCGATCACATGTGTTTTCCATCTGTAGCCAATCAACCCAAGCTGCATTCCGTCGCCAAGGATAAACTGGCTGCCTTGTTGAAGCCCGGAGGCCTGGCTGTGTGCATTGGTGGCAACTCTAACGGTTTCGGTCTGTCGCGGCACATGAAACTGCGACAAGTCATCATGATCTCGCATACCGACTTGTCAAGGTAGCCGCCGCGATGAGCATTGCGTGCACTATTTGAATCAGCGTAGCTTCCAGTCATTCGCTTACTTCGTCGCTATGTGCAATGACCAGTGACACCTTGCTGACTGTGGAGACCAAGCCATTTGACACGCTGGCCGTTGGACCGCAGTCGCAGAAGGGTTACAGGGTCAAGGCCCGCACGGAACTGGAGTTTGAGCAGATGACTGACGAACAGCTCTTGTACTGGCAAAGCAAACTTGCCAGTCAGCTCGCGAAGGCAACGGCTGATAACGCCGTCAAGAAGGCTCGGTTGGACAGAGCCGCCCAAGAGGAGCAAGAGCTGTCTAGACGAGCAGCGGCTGAGACTCAGGCCCCTTCACAGCCGGATCCTTCACGACAAGCGCCACCGGTACAGCCGAGCCCTCAAGCTCTTGCAAAGGGCGCACAACAGATGCCACACTACACGCCAGAGCAGCTGCAATATCTGCAACAGCAGCAACAGCAACAGCAGTATTACCAACAGTTTCTCCACCACCATCGTCAGCAGCAACAACAACTGCAACAAAAGCTGCAGCAGCAGCAGCAGCAGCAGCAGCCGCGGCATGTGTTACCAGCGAATGGATCGTCCTCATTGACTCAAGCTGCCTTCACAGAGGTACTAGTGCCTCGTCCCAACATGGGCGGGTCTCAAGCGACTGCAATCGCGTCATCGGTAGGTTGGCCCTCCATTAATAGCCCTGGTCACTGGCCCCTCTGCGCGCGCACTCGTTGCCAGTCTTGCTGTGCTTGCAATTCACGAGCTCCGGTACTTGCTCACGTGCAGAATCAAAAGCGATCTCGCAAACGTTCTGCCGATAGCTCCGGCGGGCAGGCTCCGCCGCTGTCAGCCAAGCGTCACGCGAGCACCGTCTCAGCGCCGTCATCGTCATCTCCGTCATCGATCACAGCTGACGGTGGAGCAGTGTCGCCGGTGGACTCGCTGGGCTCCTCAACGGCCGTGGTGGACCTAACAACCGCCCCTATGCAGAGCTCAAACAATGATCTTGCTGCACGTACAGGTATAGCCGTTTGCAGAACACGATGGATCACCTTGCTCAAGGGTCATCATGATGTTAAATCACGGACCCTCCCCCTCATGCTCGTAGGTGCTGTCAAAGATGGTGCACTGAATGGTACCGCGCAAAACACCAAAAATCGCACGAACGGCACTGGTCTGGCGATGCAGGCGCACATGCACCCGGTGCAGCGGCAGCACTCACCTACTCGCACACGCACTCATCCTCGTGATGGCGTGTCAGTAGCTGTATCGTCAGCTAACTCAGCAAGCTCAGTGTCGAGTCACGCGGCGCCTGCGGCCCCAATCACAGCAGCACCTCAACCTGCTGCTCCACTCACCGTGTCGGAGACGGTTAGCCTGAGCCTGACGCAGCAAGCTACAGACTCGACTGCTGGCTCAACCGCACCCAGTGGGACCGTTGGAGTCAAACGCAAACCCGCCAAATCCGATGACGAGTCGGATGTTGATCCGGTCGGCGGTGGTTCGGGTACTATCACGCTGGACCTGCACGTGAAGGAGCACTTCGTGAAGCAGCTCCTCGGAGCGACCTCCGGATCCACTTTGGCCGGTGCCGGTACCGGCAAAATTGGAACCAACCGCGAGATCGATTTGAAACTGCAGCAGGCGCTGAGAGCCAAGCTGAAGAGCGTGACTCAGAAGCGCACCTTTGGACAGAACATCATCCAAGGTGCATCCCCCGCGTCACCGTACACTGCAGGCAGCAACACGGCCGTGCCGAAAGTGGATGCCCAGGGTCCAGCTTCCTCAGTGTTGAGGCCGGCCGGCCAGTCGCCTCGATCACTGCAGCGAGTCAGCTCTACGGGCTCAGCATCCACTGCGCAGGCATCCATCACACCGTCACCACGAGGCAGGACGTCACTGCCGTTCTCACCGCATTCTGACGCCGGTCGATCACCCGTGTTGATGCTGTCACCTCATCGGGGGCCTCTCATCCCCATCAATGCACCACACTCAGCCGGCCTCACGGTCGTCACAGAGCCCGTGCCACATCCGATGCATCCAATGCATCCAATGCTGCAAGATGCGCACGCATCGATGATGATGTATGCGTGGCCGCCGCAACATCGCTATCCCTCTCCGGAGGCTCCGATGATCCCATCGCACCCTCCTTCACCTACAGCAGTGGGTATTGACGCGTCAGGCATGATGTTTGCGATGGACGCCAGTGCATATCACCATCACCAGCACATGCTGCTGCAACAGCACCAGGTTCACTCACCCTCACACGGGTACCCTCCAATGCATCCCTACCCTCATCTGCAGCATGTCGGGTCCAATGTATCGGGTTACCTGCATCATCATCATCATGCGCAACTGCAGTCCTTCCATCCCTCCACGCTGGTGCAGCACCCGATCCAGCCTCTGTTGCCCCCTCCGTTGATGCCGATGACGATGATGTCTTATGGGCCTCCAGTTGCCTCCTCCTCATCATCATCATCAGCAGCACTGCCTCTGTCATCTCCGCAGCACCAGTATCCTCCTGCTGGTCCCCCTCAGGCGGTGCAGCCCATGTGGATCACGGGTCCACATCCGCCTCCTCAAATGCCAGCTCAATAGCTCTGCCCGCCCGCTCGTATGGCGGATGATCAAGCAGCACCCGCCTCCGAGCACTCCGAGCAGGAGTCGCAAGGCTCTGCGGCAGATGCAGCCATGGACGACCGCACGCTGAAGCAGCGCCAGGCCGAGTGGATCGCTGCTCGTCGGCGGGACCGTCTGACCGGAGCATATCAACATGCGCCCCAGACACCGGCTCAATTGCTGCTAGCTCAACAGCAGGAAGAGTGGCGTGCTGTGCGGCGCAAGGAGTCGCAGGAGAGACTGTCGAAGAAGAGGAAGTCAGTGCCTGCCGGTGCCGCATCAGCTCCACGCGTGACTGCTGCGCTGCCGGTTCCTCCACCACCGCCAGTTCACATGGGTCCTGATGTGACTGTGAAGGCTGAATTGCACACTCAAGGTTGAGCCAGTGAAGGCAATTGCTCAAGGCAGCCGGATCGGTTCGATCTTTCCAAGTTGGTTTTGTTTTTCTAGTGTTTGTTTAGGGTTTCCATATCTCTTGTCGTGTCTTGTTCGAGCGCCGCATACGGTTCCCAGGTCTAAAGCCCTCTTTGTCTCCTCTGGTGAATCTTGTGCCGCGTGCCGATAGCGTAGCGTTAATGTCGATTTTAGCTTCAGAAGCTGTCAGGATGTTGTCTGCTTGTCGTGCTACCCCCTTTTTGCCTTGTATGTTCACTCGTCGGCTCAAATTTTGCTTTGTACTGTGCCTGTTAGTTTAGAATGGACTCAGCTGTGCCCGAATGTTGTGACGGTAGCGAGCAGTGCACCATAAAATCTGTTCAGCTTCTCAAGTTTTATGTTGTCTGTGGTTATCAATCCGTGAACACCATCTGACATCACGCCACCAAGAATGACCCGTCGAACATGGCGACAATGAAGCCTGGGTGTGTGCGCAAGTACAGCGCGATCACGTACAGACACGCGAAGAAGCCAAATAAGCCCACGAACACCATTCCGCCACGCCAAATGCGCTGCTCTGCCACCTTGGCCATTGCATATAACACACCGAACACGCAGGCGGTGTTGTAAAGCGGGGCGATGTGATACACCGCTCCCATACTGACGATTAGCAGCAGTGACAGCACCATCATGATTTGAATACGCCAGTAGTCCTCAGCAGCGGACACCACGTGTGGTGCAGACACGATCAGCAAGCCCAGGAAGTAGGTCACACTGCCTAACGTGAGCACCGCGGTGGCGAATGGGGAGAGGAAGTAGTGTGGATCCGCCTGCAGGATGATGGCGAGTACACCAACTCGGAACAGCGTGAACACGATCATCAGCACAACGGAGTTGGCGACCACGCGATAGAGTGTGTTCTTGCTGTCAAAGCCGATGACCCAGCATAATCCATAGCAGGCCACACTGAACCCTAGAGCCCCGTACACAGCGCCCACAGTGAAGAAGCCGAGCAGTTCAGACTGGTAGATCACCGCTTGAGGACCCCACACCAGCGCTAAATAGATGTTAACCACCTGCATGAAGCCATCCTTATTCCCGGTGGGCTGCGTGTGCAGTGCAGTGGAGTAGAGGAAGCACGGCACCGCGGCCACACAGCCCGTGAGAGCCACAAACAGACCAGTCTCAGCGGGGTATCTTGCCCCTTGCACAATGAACAGGAAGGCAATCGCATAGACTGCAGGCTCGTACAGAGGCTTCAACTGTCGCAGCAGTGGTAGGATGAGCCCGCTCCATAGTTTGCGCACCAGCTCTACCACAGGCTTTGCGATGAACGCCATACAGGGCGAGAATGTGACGACGAGTCCAACGATACTGAAGAGCCAGATGATGTTCACCAGAGAGAACACCCCCAACACACGCGCGGCTACGCCTTTATGGTTCTCTACAAGCTCGATGGCAGGCAGGAGTCCTTGCAGCTGGGTCAGCGTGAGCGGTTGATCACGATGAAGGACTGCGGCCGCTTCTAGCAGTAGCGCAGTCAGCGCCGTTCCATTACCGCTAGAAGATGCAGCGGACGCCAGCGTGTGTATTGAGCCTAGCTTGTACGCCTCAGACATGAGCTTGGGCAGAGGAGGCAGTGCTGAATCCAAGGTGACGTTGCTCTGCCAAGCACCGAAGAAGATGTCTGGGGTTTGAAGCAGAAAGGGAGCAGGTTTGAGCGTGAAAGCCCAGACGAATGCGACAAACAGCACAGGGCATGACAGCCATCTCAGTAGCATATATGCAGAGACGGCCATAATGACAGAGTGTTCGAAGCAGAGTCGAAAGACGATATGATATGATATGCTTGGCTGGTGGAACTTTCATTTCAAATGCGTGGTCGGAATCTTGCATTGATCGGCACCTCACTGACACCGCAACACACTGACTGCCGCGGTGACTGAGAGTCCGCATGGGCTCAATAGGCTCTAATTCGGACTCGATGATACACCTGTTACTATCCCGTACGATGTGATCCATTAACGGTAGGTGGACTAGTATTTAATCACAGCTCAACAACCAAACAGATCACTGAAGGCAGCAAACGTTAACTCGATCGTCGCTTGTTGGGCAACGTGGTACCATAGTACTAGATACGCGCCGGCTGATATTGTTACAACAGCAGGACTAATCTTGGACCAGGACCTTCAGCCAGTATTCTGCATGCCGGCGGCAATCCCCTGCACCGTTACCAGCAGAGTCTCGTGCAAGCCAGACCCGGTCTCGCCCGCGCGCAACCGCTTCAGCACCTCAGCCTGCCGCACGCATGCATATATGTCAGATGCGATACGTACAGCGAGGATCAACACACTCACGCTGGACGGTATGGTGGTGAATGACATGCTCGCACTGGCGTACCTGCAGCAGGTTCAATGGGTCGATGTACGGGTGTCGAGCCTCCACTGCTCGGCGGATGACGGGGTCATTCTGAAGCAGAGCCGTCTGTTTCTTAACCTGCGCACACACACCAAGAAGCGATTCAGACACCAGGTGGATTGCAATCCTGTTGTAGATGATCGACAGCGCTGTCACTGAGCACGTGTCAGCAGGGGATTAATTGTACCTTGAGCGTGGCACTGATGGTCATAGACAGTTCCTCGCGGAGCTCCTTGCCCAGAGGCTGTTGTCACACAGATCACACGTCACATACGTCTATAAACACGCCCCGTGCAACCACTGTATATCAAAGTCAGTGCGGAACGCTACCTGCAGATGGGGCGGCACCAACAGCTCATCATAACGAGCAGCGATGCGGAGATCAGCCTTCGCTAAGACCATCTCAACCAGACTGATCACGCTGGCAAAGAAGGGCCACTCGGCTACCATGGTATGAAGCCTGCAGGCGACACACAAGATGAGTACCTGATCAGCTCTCACGCACACTGGTCCATCCAGCAGTGCACTGATCACAGCATATGATCTTACAGTTCGGTTTGACCTCGATCCATCACGTCCTGTAGAGCTTTGCCCACACCCTAGCCAACACGATCAATGAAGTTAATTCACCCTTGAACAGTAACAATAGACATAGCACCCAGCTGCCAGCATCATTGTTTGAGCTGCAATCATACCAGCCACACAGGCACGTGGAAGCGGGTCTGGGTCCAGGCGAATACCCAGGGGATTGCACGCAGCGTCTCAATGCCACCTGAACGTAGTTCGCATTATATTCAGTAACGGCTTCAGACGAACGGGGAGGTCATTCATCATACCTGATCTGCGCTTGGCAGGTCTGCTGCCCAGCTTGAGGTCCTGAGGGCACACATCACGCGACGACATATCACACATATCACACATGAGTCACATACACAGCATACACTGCCAGCAGCAGCAGCTGTGATCTTACCCCTTGCTCCTGAACTGGAGTAGCCGTGAGGAAGTAGTTGTAGAATTGAGGATGCTTGAACACGATCTCTCGGTACTGAGCACACGAGATGTCGGACAGTGTGTCCATCACGGCTGGGGAGGGTGACAAGAGAGAGTACGTCAGCAGATGAGCCTACCATCCTGACATTCAACACACACTCTCACACACACACACACACACATACACACACACACACACACACACACACACACACATACACACACACACACACACACA
>ENA-ORBV01015032-ORBV01015032.1-microbial-mat-metagenome-genome-assembly--contig:-NODE-15032-length-11463-cov-41.949236_pt1 | contig 11463 bp, 12 predicted proteins | sample MGYA00237777_ERZ505514 | MGnify/ENA primary metagenome ERZ505514 (study PRJEB26160, sample SAMN06269048) | microbial mat metagenome | isolation source: Oligotrophic lake microbial mat | place...
GGAAGCTCCTTGTCGCAGAAACCACATTTGGCTTTATCCTCTGCCATTTCTATTTAGTTGCTTTGTTGTTGTATGATGCAAATAAGGTGATGGGTTGTGCATGCTTTATTTATGTGTTTTGTTGTTTGTTGTTGTCTGCACCATGCCGCAGGATATTCGTGCGAAACTGGGTTCACCTTCATGACATGACGTCATAACTCATTTGCGGTACTCAACTTCTTAATGAGAGCACCTCCACCGTTACTACACTTCTGAATGCGAGCCGGGATGACTGATTCTTCGGACATCCCGGCGTGCTTTCTCTTTGCATAATGCGTCACATCCCCTTTCCGGTACTGATCTTCTTATTAATATGTCATTTTACCCTATACCAAATGGGCATAGAACAATTAAGGGGCAGTAGAACAATTAAGGGAAATTATTAATTAGGAAACATGATCATTTAATAATTGTATATATTACGACATGGCTTCGGTGCACATATCAAGTTTAGTCTTCCACTGGTGTATCTCACTCAATTCCCCTCTTGCTTGATCAGTTCTCTTGCTGGTGTCCCTCAAACAAAAAACGGTGTAGATCAGTTCCCTTTTCTGGAACCATCTCAACAAAGCGCCGTACAACCAACTCAATTCGAGCTGAGTAAATGGTGCCCAAACAGTTTTGTATAGTCCCAAAGACGTGGTCATTTGGTTCCTTGCCAACAATGGTCATTAGGCAAATTGCAAGTGTTTGGTATTGACGTGGGGTCCATTTCAGCCACTGGGATTGAAAGTCATTTATTTTTTCTTGATCGTCGAAAATTGAAAAGTTTGTTCCACACATTGCATTTGTCAACAGGGTGCAATAGGCTGCCCTCTGTTCTTCCCCAGGCAACCCTTCCTTCGATTTTGAAGATGAAGGGATTAGCCCGTTGGAGTTCTCTATCGCTAGGAGAAAATTGAGAGCTGACAAATCTTGCAGTCGGGATATCCTGTACTGTTGTGAGCCAGGGTCCATGCAATCGTCGCAGAAGTCATGGGAGGATTCGATGCTCTGAGTTGCATTGCAGCACTTGCAATTCAGTGGTGCCAGCACAGAACAAGCAGAGCAAACATCAAATCCCGCTTTGGGGCGACAGCTGCTGCAAAAAAAGGAGTTGCTGCACCTCTTGCACTGGATTTTTGGAATGCGATTTTTCACATGACAAGAGCTGCACTCTGTCACCTCATTGTTTTCAAGTTCTTCATCACACGACAAGCAAAATTCATGTTCTTGACACAGTGGAGCATCTGAAGAGCATCTAGTGCAGTGATGATCCTGCCCAGTGGTCAAACTCTTCTGGCATCTGCTGCATTCACCAACATAACAAGAATTGCACACAAAGACACCATTTTGGGCCATGCGAGCTGCCCAAAATGATGGGGAAGAGCAGTTTGGGTGAACGTGAAACTTCTTGCAACAGATGCACGAAATAATTTCTTTCTGAGGCACCCACTTGGCACATCCTTGCCCACAGCATTTAGTGTAATCTGCTGTCACAAAACAGGACTTGCAATTCCATTCTTCTCCACTTCGAGCATGCAAATTCACAGCACAATCTTTGTGCCACATCAATTTCTTGCATGGGTTGCACTCAATCTTCAAGGTGTCCTCTGTGCCTTCTTTAACTTTTATGTGCACATTGCACCCTTCACACAACAAATAATTCTTTGATCGGCAGCATTCTTTGCAGCACGCAGCATCTCCTTGTTTCTCGATTCTCGCACGACAAGACGGACGATTGTGAATCCAGGGTGGCATTCTGGACTTCTTACTTTCCGGGAGAGGATGAAAGGCACATTTGATTGGCTGTGGGGAGTACTGTAGAGGCTCCTTACAGCTGAGACAATTACATTTACCTTGCTTCAAGAGCTCGACATAATGAGCATTTACGATTGCTTCTCGTATGCTGACCTCCTTCCAGACATGCAAAAAGCTAAGACACCAGGCAGCAGCATTCGGGTATTCATCCTCTTCATCTTTCAACAGCCTCAAAATTGATTGGTGCTCCTCTGTCAAATTCCAGGATTGGAAACATTTCAAAAGCCACCCCAAAGGCATGTCATCTATTGAGCGGACATTCAGACCTCCATGGTCTTCCAGATATTTCGACAAAGCGTCGCTATCTGCCCATTTCATGAACGCTAGCAATTTCTTTTTTGCAGCATCTGCATTCTTGGGGTATTTGTATCTTACAATGCTGCCCTTGACGGGCACAAGTTTTTCCTGACCCAGCAGTTTCATGCGCAAAAAAATACCTTTCGCATGCACACATTGTTCAACCAATGACTGGCAATCCTTGGTGTCGTGGAGTGCATCCTTGAACAAGGATGTGACATTTTGGAACATTTGTGTTTGAGAACAGTTGCTTCCCAAAACAACCCATACATGATACACGGTCTTGTAAAACTATGACCACAAGTCTCTTGTGGATTTAAAATCCACCGGAATCGACTGCTGATCACAGTAATCGGTGATGGCATTGTTCTTTGTGAAATCAGTCATGGCCTTTTTGTACTCCTTTTCGGTTTCTACAACATAAGTCTTCATCGGCTCTGTTTTCTTGATGTTCCATTTGATCAGATCATTCCAGTTTTCGAGAAGATCTTTTGGAGTAGTGCTTTCTTCCCATTGCAATTTGTCAGCTTCATCCTTGATCACTTTAGGGCGGAAGGGCACCACCATTTCTTCTAAGCTTTCATACTTTCCAAGTGACTTTGCTGCAATGCAGATTTGCATGGCCTTGTCATAGAACCGCCATTTCTTTTGATGAGGCATGTGAATAAATCCGAGTCCCAGCAATCGATCACGAATTTGTTGAGCAGCCATGTTTCCATTGCAAAGATCTTGCATTGCCTCCCAAGTGGCTTGCTGAACAACAAGACTGACATCTTCAGACATCTCTAAATTGTTCGTTTTCAATGCATCTTTCACTTTGGTTTGTGCTTTCTCAGAATACCGAGCCGATATTTTTGCTACATCATCATCAGTGCTGATGGTGGTCGTGTCTTTGAGTTCCCACTTCCTTTTAGACATGTTTTATCAAAGGAAAATATGTGGAGTGAGTGAAAAGATTGTGTGCTTTTTGAGAGCATCTGCAAAACGAATTTGATCCCACCTAAAATCAAGTAAACTCATTTCCTGTCCAATTTTATCACTGGTGCGTTTCGGCCATCTATTTCTGTCATAACACATCCCTTGGATGTCCAGACATGTCAAATTTCCGTTACTTCCATCTGTTTTTGCTATTCTCTATCCAAAGCTGTCATTGTAGCAGGACGTCAGTTATTGTGAAGATAACCCTAATTAAAAGAATTATCAAAAATACTTAGAAAACCTATCAAGAATCTCAGAGTGTATGTCAGAACACTTTTGGTCATATTCTGTTTTGTTTTTCTGCAACCATTCCCATCCGTCATTTAACTGTTTTTCCTTCTTGCCTGTTCCCCAAACTGTTGGGTTTACTAATCTTCCATCCTCATACACATCCACCGTGGCCTGGACCACACGAAACATCATGGACAAGCTAACATCCTCGTTCAACTTTAGCAATTGTGATGAATGCTTCCAGTACTCCAACTTGGCATCTAAATACTCGTCCCTAGGGTCAAGAATGATTAGGCAACCATTTTTTTGTACAAAAGGAACAATAACCTCTGGAAATGCTGCCTCTCCATCAGAGCTATGCTTTTGGAATTCCAAAATTTTGCTATCCCCAAAGGTCACTATCACCACTGGGGTCATTGGTTTCTGTGAATTGTTAGCTGTAGGTTTTTGATGCCCTTTGTCAAACTGAATGTCTGTATGCGGGCGGGTAACCTTTTTGTGAAAATAAAGCTTGCAGCTAACATGATTGAAATCACAATTTTGATACAACTGGCAATTTTGATCCTTGTAGTATTTTCTCACTCTCTCTTTAATTGAATTTCTGAGATCAGAGAGTTCTGGGAACATGCAATGTATTTTCTTATGCCTTGGATCTAGGCCTATAGTGGACTGGCCAGAACCTGTTGCATAGGCTGTTCTTCTGAATTTCCCAAGCCCCAAATCTTCCTTGTTGTCACCAAAATAAATATCAAAGGCCACATTTGCTAGAAGGGCTGATTTTCCTGGATTATTGAGAGGGGCTTTAATGTTATCAAGAAGATAAGAATCACAGATAATCTTGGCACACTTATTAATGGCTGCTTTTACTTTCCTTCTTTGCCAGTTTTCACTACGTGGAAAGCGCAAATATCCACTGTGCAAAGTCCCCCGCATCTTGTGCCTCCTGATTCTTTGTCTAAGGGCAGCTGCTTGCAGTGGCATCGGTCGCTTCATGTTTTTTGCTCTTTTTATGCTAAGCTGCGCAGATCTATGTTGCACAGAGGTTATACATGGATCATGCAGCAATGACACATTGAGGTGCGCTTTTGTGACCTCCACCAATGCACTTTGGTGACAACCACTTCATAAATGTAAACTTCATGCCAACCTACACCAATGCGCTTTTGTGACATTGTTGTTGTTTGCTGTGCACAAGAACATGACGTCACATAGCATCCAATGTTAATAAATAAATGTAAACTTCATGCCAACCTTCACCAATGCGCTTTTGTGACAAAAAATGTGTTTTTACACAACAACATGACGTCACATATATAGCATCCAGCATTACATACAGTAATTATATATTTTATTTATCTTAATTCTTTTTCGGCATTCAAGTTATAGTTTATAGTTTTTTCTCTGTGTTGGCCAAAATAATTCTTTGTCTACCTACTCTGGTGATGTCTGCTTGAGTGAAATCAATTTCCATGTCACGGGACAAATAGTCTGCAAACATGCAAAGAAACACTCCACAGTCGGTAGCTAAAAACTTCTAGTGAGGAGTTACGCATTATTAGCTGAAAGACAGCCAAGCAATGAAATAACTTACAATTCGTCTGCAAGGGCACACTCTTGTTGGAATGGCTTATGCACCACTCCTTAGGCAATTCAGTTTTCTTCTTGGACTCATGCTCCATTCTAAGATAACTCTTAATTTCGCTAAGAACTTTTTGCTGCCCAGAGCCCAAGGAGTCGTAACTTTTGAGAACCTTTTCCCCCATGTAGGCTACAACTAAAAACCAGTGGCTTGAACAGTGAATTGGGAAGAACACCTTTTCTACAGAAAAAATGTCCCCCCCTGGGGCGTGTTTTCCCCAGTTTTTCACTTTGTTGAAATCAAAATGACTAAATTGGGCAATTTTAATTGGGGTGAGAAATCATCCACATGATGTTCACAAACTGACCCAGGAACGCACCTATCTCCTTTGAGAGGAACAAACCAAGTGTAGAATGAGGATTTGAAAAAAAAATTCTTCCCCCTCTTTGGGTCTAACTGTGACAGCTTCTTATCCCGCCTCGACAGAAGAATCAGGTAGTTGTTCACACTCTCATCTGTGAGCCAATAGGGACTGATTGGTCCATGGAAGGGCACTGGTGGATTTGCCAATCGCTTGAGAGATCCGAGTTTTAAAAATGGATTATCTGTAATTGGTTTTTCGTTTGGTCCCGTTGTGCGCAAATACTGGTCTGCCCTATGGTACTCAGCGGGGCTCATCACACGCAGGGGACTGTGATCAGAATATTCCACATCCACTTGGGAAAATGGTAAAAGCATCCCACCACCAACTACCCCCTCTCCTTCAGAGTCTGAACCTAGGAGCTCAATGACTTCCTTTTTGTTGCTGTTACAAGATTTATGGCCATCTTCCTCATCTTCCTGCCTGGGACCGGCTGGTAGCTTGCCATCTTCCTCTTCCTCCTGCTTCAGACCAGCTTTAGCTTTTGGCTCCACGTCCTCCTTTTTGTTGCTGTTACAAGATTTATGGCCATCTTCTTCTTCGTCCTGCTTGGGACCGGCTGGAGGCTTGCCATCTTCCTCTTCCTCCTGCTTCGGACCAGCTTCAGCTTGTGGCTCCACGTCCTCCTCTTTGTTACTGACAGTTTCATCTCGTTTTCTTTTCTTTTCTGTAGCTCCTTTTTTCTCAGGAGATTCCGGCAACACAAGGTTTGGTGCCATTAATTTAAGAAAATGGTTCCAATCTTCCACAAGAGTCTCCTCGGAAATTGAATTTTTATAACCAAATGCATTCACAAACTGATACAGACGTCTTGTTCTCTCTTGTATGCACAGGGCATGACTGGCGTGTACATTTCTAATGTTAGGAGCTGTGACCAGCACCTTTTTCAAATCAGAAAATGTCTTTGAGACAACCAGCAATTTCTCAACAGTTGCTTTCAACAATGCTGCTGTTTGTGGTTCTAGCATCACAGTTGCAATGTGTAAGTCTCTCTCCAGATTTTCTGAAGAATGACTATGAACATTGTCTTCCGTCTCTAGCTTCTTTCTACTCCATAATTTCATCCATTCATCAGCTTGTTTATTAGATTGCAGATCTCTCAGCAACTGCCTCACAGTGCTAATGGTTTCCTCAGGTGTTGGATGACGGATGCGGTGTTTTGCGATCCAACAGCATCGGCGAAGACAGGTTACATACCCCATTAGGCTGTTATATGAAGGAAGATTGTCACTTCTACCATTCAGACTCATGTTGATGCGCAGCCTTTCATAAGCCTTGGATATGGCTGTTCCTTGACGTGCCCAGATCTCAGGAACAGCTGGAAGATTGGTCATTTTGCTACCACCATCGACCCAAGCATAACAGTAGAAAATAGGCTCTGGGTCAACTTGCAACATTGCGGCAATAATCATTGTGCTTTTGATCATTTTTTCAAAAATGGACACCGAATTGTTATTTCGTTTTTTGGAAAAAGAAGGAACAGAGCTCCTGAATGCATTTACCACCTGCTGTGCCCATGCTTTTGAGTATTCGTCCTCTTCAATTGGAAGGAAATCCTTGTCAAAATGTTGGCAGATCCTACTGGTCCTGCTCAACAGTTTTCTTACCTCATCATAGTGAATGACATGAAAGGACTCTCCAAATATGTTTGGAATGGAATCATCGTTTGGAAAGCCTGGAAAGGCATCCGCATTACTTGGATCAGGTTCCGCAGGCATCAATTGGTCAGAAGTAACCAATTGGTCAGAAGAAACGTAGGTTGGTGTGGGAACATATTCTTTGCTCATCCTAAACCCTTTTGACATTGATATTCACAAATCGATTTATGAGAATGCTATAACATATGCACATACATACATATATATATATATGCTGCAGAAACAACATAGCTCTTAATGTCTGTCACAAAAGCGCACCACTTGGTTTTGTTAATTTCAAAATACATTACCGTGCACGCCGGGATTCCTGGAAGAATTAACATCCCGGCGTGAGACTTAACGCTTTTTTTTAGATTCAGTACCGGCAAGTACATGTGACGTCACTAAGTGAGAATTAATAACGTTAACTGCTGACGTATGCGCGCCGGGATTCCTGGAAGAATTCACATCCCGGCGTGAGACTTAACGCTTTTTTTCAGGTTCAGTACCGGCAAGTACATGTGACGTCACAGCAAGAATTAACGCATTTTAATACAATTACTGCAAAATCAAATCAAAAATCCCACATACATGCATGCAGTTGGCTGTCACAAAAGCGCAGCAGCATCAACAACATCATGGCGGACTCCACTTATGTTATTGAGACAACAAGGTTGGATGATCTGGAGGAAGATCTTGATAAATACACAAACGTTGTCATCAACGTGCCATCTGGGCTGTTAGTGGAATTTGAAACCAAAAAACAAAGAATTGACACTGCTTGTAAAATTCTGCCGAAAATTCAACATCTACGAAGTCTTCATGTAGTTGGAGAGAATGAGGAGGGATCCCTAAACCTTATGGATTTGGCAAGACTAGTTGATAGTTGTAGGGGTAAATTGGAGGAGATAAATACAAACTCTATTGCTTGGAAATTACCCCCAACTAGAAACACAGACCAATGTAGCACAACCTTTATTCAAGCCAGCAGTTTGAAAAAAATTCATTTTGATCTGAAGGAATGCATTTACAACACCATTAATTCCTCCATGGCATGTTTTCTAATAAAGTTGATCAAGAACAAAAAGACATCGATGGAAGCCTCTGCTGTGTCTTCTCAGTGTTACTGCAAGTTTCAGAGATTGCTAGGTGACCTCAGCCATGCAATAGAAATTGATATGGACTCCATAGAGCTCTCCGATTTTCTCGTCCTGGAACTCAAGGGTAGTTGTGTATTGGCTCCTACCAAGCTCAAAATATTTTTTGGTACCCATTTGAAACATGAGAACGGGACATACTTTCCCGACAAACTCAGCAATCTGAATCTTGTTGAACTTGTCATCGAAGACACATTGTCTGTCCGACGATCTGCAAAACTCCTTAATTGTTTTGTTGACAAGATTGAACCAACACTGGTTTCATTGAGCCTATGCATGAGAGTGCAAAACCGCGAGGAATTTGTTAAGTTGGGCGAAACATTGAGAAATTCGACTGGATCTTTAAAGCAACTGTGCCTTACAATTAAAGAAAATCCTTCCCGATTTTCTCCAATTTCCTTGCTACAGCCTGTTGCAGAGAACAAGACCCTTGAAATTTTTTGCTTGACTTCATATTTCCTACATTCAAGAGACCTAAGTCGCATTCAGGGTGGTGAAAACCAAGCAGAAATCTGCAGTAAAATACAGGAGCACCTTGCACTCAGGAGGTACACAGAGAATGATCCTGTCACTTCTGTGTTGAAGAATTTTGAGGAAGCCTTAGAATCAACAAACACATCACTGCGCAGTGTGACTGTTTGCCAACCGTATCATCCCCCCCGAGTGCTTTTGGCTCCAACACGAGTTCAGCGCAGAGCAGTTATTCCAAAGCCAATCAATGTTTTGAGTGACAAAGGCAAGTTTTGGCTAAAGATGAATGCATGCGGAAGAAAGAAATTGCTAAGCTCCCCTGAGAACACCTCCATGTGGATAAATACAATCATAGGGCAGAAGAGTGACCTCAGTGTGACTTTTGTCCTCATGCGTTTGAATCCTTCCTTGTTGAATCCATCCACTGAAGCAAGCAGTGGTGCCACCATTCCTTGCAAAAAGAGAAAACAATGTTAACCCTATCTAAACCTTAACTCATTTATTTGTTTAAGTTGCAGGGCCCCTGCATGCGCGCCAGGATTCCAAAATAGCCGGTGGCATCCTGGCGTGCACATTTTCTTGCGCAAAACTGTCACGTAAAATTTAAAAACAATTTCATCAACAAACATTGCTATTCCAGTAGGTGTTCTTATGCAACAGTCTACGATGCTGCTGCTTGCAATGTGTAGCAATGGCGCAACTAGTTGCATTGCATGTTGACCTGGCCGAATTGTGTGTTGTTTCCAATGTTGTCTGCAGTTTTTTGTTAAGACATAAAACACACAATGAATGAGGTTAGAGGCTTCACCAGAACAGAGTCATCATACATTTGCTGTGTTGTTGCCATAAAATTGACAGTGTTTGGTACAATGCGAATCCAGCATCATTTGATCACATGCATCATGAGAAGCATGTTCCTTCAAGGTGATGGAAAACATTCATGGGATACGTTCACAACTTCCATAACTATTAAAACTTCGAAGGAATAACTCACCAAGGAAGCTGTTAGCCCTAACACTTGGAAATCGCCATTTTCTAAAGAAGCAATCAAAACACCAACTAGTTTAAGGGTGGTAGTGGGATTTACACGCATAAATGTACCACGCATGTACGCGCACGAGTGGCTCACAACCATACTTAGAATGTCCTACATAAAAACCCTAACTATTTAATGGATTCTACTAATGGGGTTTAACTCAATAGACGACATTTGCTTGCGGGTTAGAATGTTAACAAAGAATTTAAACCAACCATGATGCCTTTGCCATCGATTTGTGCACTCAAACCAAGGACAAACACACACAAAACACATGCAAATGAGGTCAAGCACCCATGGCGGGGTTCGATGCCTCGAAACTGGCCAAAGATTGGAGCAAACTGTGCCGAGGTTCCTCGTCAAGATGATGGATGCTGTTGGCAACCATCTGTTTGGTTGCCACACCGAGTGCTGTTTGTTCCATAGGGACAGCCACATCCTTGAGTTCTTGCAATCTAGTCTCTTCCGCATCTGACCATGGAACGATTGGTGGTGGTGGTGGTTTTGCGAGACATAGGTCCACGATATGCTTTTTTGTTGTCTTGTTCTTTTGTGTTTTCAAGCCTTTCCATTTCAAAAGCACTTTCAGCTCCTTGAGATTGAAAGATTTTTCATTCTCCAGAGTGAGTTGTCCCTTACTTGACAAAATATCCCGGGCGTATGCCTCAACTGCAATGGTTTCGGAACAGTTCTTCTTGTTGTCTTCCATCTTTTGTGCATCCTCCAACCGCGTTTCAAGTGCCCTTGCCTGAAAGAATTCATTCGAATTCAAATGAGTGCCACCAATGGTATGAAAGAGTTGACCGGCACCTTTTGCTTTCTGAATGGCCTCGATGCATGCCGGTGAATGCCTTACAGTAAACGCAACTGGAGCCTTTTCGACATGTGGGGCATTTTTTTTTAGGGCATTCTCATAATAGCCTCTTGCAGTGAGAAATTCACAGTGCATGTGGTTGGTCTCCTCAAGTTGTTGAGCCTCATTTGTTGAGCATCCTCGCAATTGGCTTCTCCTTCACTCGACAATTTGCGTCACACACCCGGAAAATTGAGTGCGCTTCTTGTCAATGGTACAGCAGCGCATTTTCTCCATGCACTAACATTGGCTTGCAAGTTAAATGCATGTTCAAATGCATTTGCCAGTTTGATGCCAGTGGCTGGATCTTCACCTCCGAAAACGAGAAGGGCAACGTCGCTAATAACAAGTGTTTTACGGAAGGATCATTGCCGCGCATGTGACAATCTGCGAATGTTGACTTGATAGCCACCCTTGAAAGGCTCATAGTTTTGATCGGTTTCTTGTGTCACGGAAGTTGTATTTGGCATGCCAGGAACAAGATAGAAAGTTTGCAACCGGAGGGTTGCAAGCATTTCTAGATTCATTCGGCCTGATCCACTATCAACCTTTAACAAAACACAGTGAAGGTCTTCATCGGTCGCATCCGGAAAAAGGGGATGGATTAACTTGCGCATGTACTTCTCAAGTTTGACAGCATTCAGTTCATGCCGGCTATTTTGTTCATGCCAAATGTGCATGGGAAAAAAAACTAATATCTATTTTACTTCACTCTGGACAGGGTACTTCAGCCCGGCAGGCACTGTAGACACACACACACAGACAAGTCCAAGTGAAGTTGCGACTCCCGTAGCTACCCGGGAGTGGCAATGCTGAATGTGATAATACTGAACTGATGGGAAACATCATCAAAAAGGGAGGGGGAACAAAGGAAGCCTCGGGTTGTTGACTCACGATTGAGTGGGGGAAACTCTCTGAGTCCTGTCCTCGTTAAGAAAGGGTGGGTTGGTGGTGGTGCAAATAA
>ENA-ORBV01015033-ORBV01015033.1-microbial-mat-metagenome-genome-assembly--contig:-NODE-15033-length-11463-cov-5.741613_pt1 | contig 11463 bp, 7 predicted proteins | sample MGYA00237777_ERZ505514 | MGnify/ENA primary metagenome ERZ505514 (study PRJEB26160, sample SAMN06269048) | microbial mat metagenome | isolation source: Oligotrophic lake microbial mat | place...
ATGATACGGCGACCACCGAGATCTACACCTCTCTATTCGTCGGCAGCGTCAGATGTGTATAAGAGACAGCAACAGACGGAAGCAACGAAAATCTTTCAAAGATCTTTTGTGCAGAATGTTGGTTTGGGAAAGTTATGCTCTCATTATTTTGTTTTCGAGAGAGTAGCTCTGTGAAAAAACGTACCACTGCTACGGAAACAAAGAGATTGCCATCACCATGACGACTAACATTTCGGATATCGTGGATGTGGACGACTTTATTTCTGGACCGGGCAAGTGTGAGGAGGAGAAGATTGGAAAACACCTCGGAGATGCTACCGAAAAGACGCAAACAGAACGATCGGATTACAAGGGCGGCACAGGAGGGGCCGAAGCTGGAGCGCTGTTGATGGATGATTCGTTCGCCAAGACGACGCCGAGTGAGGGTTCCAACGTGGACGAAGAAGGCGAAGAAGAGGAAGAGGCGGAGGACGCCTCAGACACATATCATCTCATTATCCGATCTGGTATTCATACAACAGCGTTTTGGTTTGCGATTCTTGTCTTTCTTGCCCAGTTCTCGATTCTCGGTCTTGTTTTTGTGGATATGGTCCAATTCTCATTCATTGAGGAAGTCGATGAAATCCATGGCGTCCAGAAACGCATAGACATGCCCGTGGCTGTGTCTCCTTTCGTTACCATTGGCCAATTGCTGGCCATCTTCTGGTCGGTTGTGATTCTGGCAAACGACGGCGATCTTTTCACTGGATTTACAAGGCTCTTGCAGGGATACAATCCAGACATTCTAAATTACTATCCTGCTGCATCGTATTGGTCGTGGCTTCTTGCTGGAGTTCTCCAAGTGATCGAAGGGGTAATGGTGATTTGTGTTTCCTTTGTGCTGCTGATGTCGAGTTCGAGTCTTCTCGGTATAGTCTTGAACGTTGCAGCCATTTTCTTTGTCTCCGAGATTGACGACATCAGCTTTAGCGTGGCCTCAAGGGGCTTTCTTGGCGATGGCATGGCCAGGGAATGCAAGAAAGCGACACGCCAACTTCCACTGGAAAAACATCGATATACCAAACAGACAATTGCTATTCTGCAACGAGTCCTTCTTCTGGTGGTGTTGGTTGGGCAACTGATCCCCTATGCTATCCTTGCCAGTTGGCAGTGGAATGGGCGCTTTCTTTGCCATACGCTCGATGTCCAGTTTGGTGACGCTGTATTGCCTGGTAAGTTCGCTGAGAACTTTGGTCTTGCCATTAGCAAGATAGGTATCTCACACTACGCTTGCCCATTGTTTTCTTCCTACCGACTCGCTGACTCTCCTTCTTCACAGACATGGCCTACTTCAGTGGGAGCTTTCATTCAATGAATCATTGGATAGATTATCGTGTCTACTACATTGATGACAGCAACACCTATCGATTGGCGTACTGCAAGAAGCACAAGACATGGGCTTTTTCTTTGCTATCGGATAGCCACTGCGAATACAAAATTTCATCGGAATCCACTGAAACATATGATGTTACCGAAGTGGCTTCAAGTGAATGGAAAGCTATATTGCCGAGTGGAGAGGATGCGGCTATTGACTTTTTGTCGATAGAATGCAATGAAGATTGTACGGCTACGGATTGCGATGCGGATCCAGATGTTCACGAGATGGGGAGTAGTGTCTGTGATTATATTGGCTTGGATAGCCTTTCCGCCCGTGGCATGGTAGGAGTTCCCAACAGCTACGTCTTCCAAGCGGAGTTCGGTCGGGTTGACAAGCCTTGGGCACAGTCATATAATGAATCCTTCCCTGACGGAAAACTGAAAGACGTCCAGGTCTTTGATCGCCCCATCTATTATAGCTCCGCCCGAAATGCCTTTGTTGTATTTACGGGGCGGCGTTGGGTTATTTTCGCAATATATTGGGCGGACGGTTACGCTCCACAAGATTTATTCAGAATGTTTGTCAACGCTTCTAATGTATCATCCATTGAGGCTTTGCAGACGATCTTTAACGTGACGCGGCAGACATTCTCTGACGAGACGTGGATCTTTTTTCCATTGTTCTTCAGCTCTCCCGTCAAGGAGGGATCCGACGCGGGTATTCTGGTACCTTCTGGGATTAGTTGGGTGGCTGCAAAGGAAGCAACTAACTCGTACATGCTTGGGTATGCCCCGGATGACTCGAGTCCAGTTTCCGCTGTTTTTCGATGCACAAAATGTGACGATAAGGAGCAGAAGTGCCGCAACGATGGAGTGTAAGTTCACACCCGCAGTCGTGTTTCTTGCCTAGAGTATGCAGTCTGACAGCTCCTCTTTTATCTCTCTCAACCTCTCTCTTGGAATCCAACAAATATACCTCTGCTTTTTAGATGCAACATCGCTAAAGGAATGTGTAGTGTACGTATAGTCTTTTTGAGAAACAGTACTTCTGGGGTATTCTCTTAATTATTGTCCAAAAAATGCTCTGACCGCAACCTTAATTGTTTTCGCTATCACCAAAACAACGAAGTGCCTGCCCGGCTCATTCGGCACTCTTTGTGAAGAGTTCTACTCATGTGAACGCGTTGGATGTGCTGGCGAATGGGACACCTGTGATAAAGAAACTGGCATCTGCACCTGCCCAACAGGGAGGATTGGCAGCCTCTGTCAGTGGCCTTTGCCAGACGATGCAGTTAAGTGTAGCACCAAACATAGCTGTAACAGCGGAAAGTGGTACGTTACTCTTATTTGCTCGGATCTTTTCGAGTGTACGACGGATCAAGTTCATCTTATGATAATGTTATCGTTGTGCTCTGTTGTGCATTTAGTGATCCCTTCAATGGCCACTGTAACTGCGAAAACACAGGATATACTGGGGCGGATTGTACCGATGAATGGACCGACGACCAGTACAACACTGTGACGACTGTTGAAGACGAAGGCGGCATTCCCTAGTGCCGGATAGCTGGTGGTAATGTTGGAGAAATTTTACAAGGAATGGGCGGCATAGCTGTTAAAACTCTTGCCTGCTGCATTGAGGAAACACGAAAACAAAAAAAACAAGATGGGCATTTATTTATTTTGCTTCTAACGTTGTGGTCGGACGTGATTGTTTCATATATTTTTAGTAACTCGATTAGCAACAAGTTTAAGTAGTTCTTTTCTTCTTTATTCTTCATCAAATAGTATCACACTCCACACGCTAAAGCGGCTGATGGACACGACACATGAAAAGGGAACGTCCAACTGAAAAACAACAATTACGAATAGGATGCTCAGCGACGCATGCGATTCGAAACTATTGGCTTCATCGGCACGGATGTGAGGGGGTCCCCAAAGTGGGCCTCGATAACCTTGACAGAATCAAGCGACCAGCCGCAGCATTCGCGGTCCCCAACACTTGAAAAGATAGCTCCTTGTGTGTCCTTGATTCCTCTCCTGTCACGGTATTGCATCAAGGCTCCCTTCCATTTAGCCAAAAAAGCATCGGCATTCTTCATTGGCATAGGCCCAGCACACATGCCATAGCAAAGTGTCTCAGCTGGAATGAGAGGGCAAGACCAACGTTCGTAACAGGGTGTTCCGCAGCAACAACACGAGCGAATTCCAAAACAATTGAAAGGGGCATGGTATATTTTTTCTCCAAAGCATGGTCGCAAATCAATCAAACCGCAGAAGCACCTTGGTTTCGAAACGTATATATGGCGGGCCGCAACAAATACAAGGGACGCAGTACCACAACATCCCCACACGATTCGGGGGGCGATCAAAGTTGTAGACAAGGGTAGTATCTTCCATACAACGCTCATCACTGCAGCAGCAACATGGAGCAGTAGGAGTATTGGTTTCTACTAGATGTTCATAAATACGAGCATAGGTTCTCTTGCGTATTTTGTCATTCACCAAACACTGACAGCAAATACACCAGCTTGGAGCAAAATCTTCAAACTCCGCCTCCGCGATTAGTAGAGGTCCCTGCGATGGAGAAAAATATTTGCTTGTACCGTATATGGATCCATTTAGATTGCTTCTTGTAGACTCCAGCACAGGGACCACTGCTCTCGTTTGGAATCTGGACATGTTGAGCTGGTCGTTCACAGATCTTCGTATCCCCAAACTGGGCAGCGCCACGTACCGCTGCAGCCGATCATCATGCCTGGGCTTGCCTCCAGGACGAGGCATGTCCGGTCTTGCGGTCACCGGATCGAACATTGGAGGAAGGGACTTTGCTCTTGATGGTTGGTCCAGGTCGTCCACAAATCTCACCGGGTCCTCCACAAATCGGACTTTGCACTTCTGGGGAGTTTTCGATTGGCGTTTCGGGTAGACTTCATGCCACTCCTCGTCGTCGTCATCGTCATCGTTACACTGGACTATCTTTGCTCCTGCTGCTCCTACTCCTCGACCTGCCCGCTTGAGAGAGGTATTCACAGCAGCGCTGGTGTTTCGCTGTGGAGAGCTCACGGCAGTACCGGCTTTCGATGCTGCAGGTCGGTCTCTTCCCTTTGTCGCCTGTTTGACCAATCGAACCGGTTGATCAAGTCCAAACGAATGGTTGGCGCTGGTGGTTGCTTCGTTTTGTTGGGGTGGGAGAGAAATTCCGGTCGAACGTGATGAATGATAATCAACTTTTGATCCACTGGATTCGGATGAGGATGACTCTACTGTTCCGTTAGCAACTTTTGGGGGAGCTAAGCTTTTCCTTGTTGTCGGGACTAAGCCTGCTACTGCGGAGGTTTCTTCAGATACCGTTTTAGGTACTGCTGCTATGGTGCTGGCTCTTGCTGGTTGTTCTTTTGTTGCTGGTTGTGCTGGCTCTTTCTTCTGCTTCTCCTTTGCATGCTCATTTTGTGATTTCTTTTCTTGTTGTTTTGTTTTACGAGCTTCCATATCAGCCCGCAATGTTTTCGATATCTCACGGTTCGGTAAATGGAATGTGATATTTTCTACTTCGCCGTTGTCCGTGACACCAGTCACCTTTATCATAGCAGTAGCAGCTGCACGTTTGTTCAGCTTGACTCGTTGGATAGATTCCCAACCAATTTCATAGCTCCCGTCTTTTTTGCTGTTGCTGCCAGTCTCTCGAAATACCAAACCACTTGATGAAAGGGCAATGCTCCCCTCACGATGGCGCAAGGTGACATTTTCGTATATGGTTGTCTTTCCCATGGTTTTGCTTGTAATTCTAGTATAACTATGGTGCGCTTCTTGATGTTTGCTTCCACAGTGGTTGTTTCAGAATCAGACACTGGTGGGCATCCTGTTATTGTGTGTGGTTGCCAAACAATTTTTATGGGGCGCTATAGCATCTTGGCTGACGTCGGATGTCGAAAGCGAACTCACATTTCGTTGCACTATTTGAGAGTAGGGAGCACTGACTACTTGGCTAGCCACTTATGCTACTACTTAAATAGCCAATTAGCTAGTCTAGCCAAAGTTTGCTAATGACAGTTACATTACTATTGTCACATGTAACTCGTTCACTCTGCTCACGACGGAGGGAATCGGTATACCGTAGCTGCAAACCGAACTCAGCGCTCTGTGGTACTCTACTAGTGATGCAGCTGCGACTTACAGGTAGGGCCGAATATCTAACCAGCGGGCTGGCTGGCTGGTACTAGTAGTACTGTACGACCCAGGATCAGACCTGCCAGCTACTGTAGTAGAGCCAAGTTGATACCCCAAGTGGTACTGGTAGAGTGGGCGCCTAACAATAGCGTTATTCAGACATGCATAATTATAACTACTGGGGGAAATTTTTACGGCGTTGATGGTTCGATTCTCTGCTCCATACCGTTTATTAAGTAACTTTTGTACAATACTACTAAACCGGTACCCAAGGTACTATCAGGTTCTGGAAATCGTAAGATTACCAGGCAACCAGCACAAATTTGCGAATTTAGGGAGTAACTCGCTTCTTTCTGCTGGGCTGGGTGGCCCGCAAATGGCTCGCAAAGCCGCAAAGTAAATGGATGCTACTACTGCTAGCAGCGAGCCATCAAAGCAGTGTCGAAAGACGAACAACTGCTCTCACGACCATGCACTCAACACGATTCGAAATTGCTTCCGTTGAAGGCGTCGAAGGCGCCAGAGGCACCGGAAGCCTCATTGTAAAGGACAAGAAAATGAGTTATTGCTCAGATGGTAACAGGGAAGACTTGCCCGTGTTAGTGATTTCTTGGAAGGACTTCGTCAAGCAGAAGGCTTCTAAGCCAACCAGTGAACATCCTTTGTTGAAAGTGTTTTACAATTCCGGCATCCCGAGGGATAGCACTGGGAAGTCACTCTTTCATATGATCAGCCGTGAGGACTTGGAAAGCGTCTTTGACGAGATTCAACTACGCGTCTCTCGATACGAACTGCAACACCAAAATGACGTTCAGCGCATTCCTGTTGAGAGTACGAGTCGTGCCACTGCCACAGCTCTCGTTGCAGCAGCCCCAGCGGATATGTTTGGCTATGGAGCAAATAAACCACAAGAGCGGCCAATGGAATCTGTACACGAGTGCATCATATCAGGTCCCATTGGGCTTGATAAAAAGGTGGACCCTTGGCCATGCAACAGGAGCGAGCCACAAATAGACGGTTTTACAGTTGGCACGCCTCAAGGCGGTCCAGCAGACACCTCTGACGAACAGCAACCCACTGAGACTTTTGAGAACAAAGAGCAACTGTGGGAGCCCTGGGAGCATTCCCGGGGTGCCCAAGCAGACAACGAGAAACAGAAATCTTCTGGACAAAAAAGTTGTAAGGTAGTTGTTGTATTCGCCACATGCTGTCTAATTGTGGTCGCGTTTCCGATCTTGGTATTTCTTACTCGAATCTTCAAAGGTGGCAGCAGTGAAACACCAACCCAAACCACAACCACACCTTCAAGACAGGGTGTGGCCCATACGCCACCAACATGGACTGATACTGCCACATTGCCTACTAGTACAAATCCCAGTGTAACACCAATCCAAACTGGTACCCTGTTTTCACCACCTAATGCCGAGACACCGAGCCAAGCTTCAGCAACCTGTAAGCCAAACCCAACTTGGACTCCTACGACCACATGGCCTACTACACCTCCCAGTGTAATAACACCAATCCAAACTGGCACCCTGTTTTCACCACCTAATACAGAAATACCAAGCCAAGCTGCAGTGACCTATTTGCCAAACCCACCTTCTACTCACACCACCGTAGCGACTACTCTTCCTACCAGTAGTGTGGCACCGGTTACAACTTTTCCGGCTGTCGCGTCACCTCCCAACGTGTCATTTCCGTCGTCAGAGGATGTGGATACGAATGTGACGATTATCCCCTCAGAATCAACATCAGTTCCAAACGACAACAGCAGCTCAGCGTTCGCCCCTCAGAATCTGTCCGACGCAGTCGTAGATGAACCATCAGTCGAAACCGCACCGCCAAATAATACCGCGGCGCCTTTCGACATGGAGGATTTATCCTTTACACGCCTCAATTTTCCAGCGTACACGCTGGAGGCCCTTCAAAATGAATCCTCGCCCCAATCCATGGCTTGCAATTGGGTTCGAAATCATACTGTGCTATCCTCAGAGCCAGAATGGAGATTGGTGCAGCATTTTGCTCTCGCTACTGTTCTATACGCATATTACGGCCCTAGCTGGGAAGAGTTGAACCTGGACGGCAACCAGATTGGACGTCTTGAATGTGAATGGGGATGGAAACGGCTGATGTGCAATGATGACATGGAGCTAGTCCGCCTTGACTTCGAAAACAGACCTTTCGATCCCAACTACACAAATCCGTTTCTGCCCTATGAAATTGGCATGCTATCATCGTTGTATGTAGTACAAGTGAGCTCATCTGGTCTACAAGGGACAGCAGCCAATGCCATACCACCCACAATGAGTGAGTCGCATTGTCTTTAATTATGCGAGGAAAGACGTGAGCCGCAATCCACTAATCTTCTGTCATTTTCTTTCGCCTGTGCAGAACACTTTGGTAGGTTAGGAGAGCTATGTATGGGATTCAACAATTTAACTGGCACCATTCCCGTCAGCCCGATTGCTCAACTACGAGTGTTACAACATCTAGTTCTTAATGGGAATCATCTCTCTGGCTCCATCCCATCAGAAGTCGGACTGTTGAGACAATGCCTGGCCTTGGATCTTAGCAACAATATCCTGACGGGAAAAATTCCAACAGAGCTGGGTAGCATGCCATTGATTGAAGTTTATCTAGCATACAATCAATTGACTGGTTTTATACCAACCGAGTTAGCGCAGATGACAGAGCTGGAAGTACTATCGTTTGATCACAATATGCTGACAGGTACACTACCATCAGACCTTGGCAAGATGGCCTCTCTTACATATCTTGGACTTTCCAACAACCGTCTAGATGGTCCAATTCCATCCGAACTCGGCGGAATAATAGCAGTTATATTGACATGGAAAATAGGTTCGCGACTCTGGAAACGTTGAATCTTTCAAATAATAATTTGAATGGAACTGTGCCGTCAGGTAAGCCTCCTATTTGATCAATCGAAACCGCAGTTACAATAGTATAGCTAACATCTTCTTGACTGCTTTGTGATGCATGTTCTCAGATCTGGGGTTGCTTGTAAACATGGAAGTTATCGACCTGTCCAACAATGAACAATTGGGGGGGACAATCCCAATGGAATTCCGCTTTCTCGAGCGCTTGACCAACTTCTCGATTGCCCACACTATGAGTACCGGCGAGTTGCCATGGGGCATCTGCACCCATGAAGTTGCTGTTTATGTTGCCATAGACTGTGTTCGATTGACATGTCCTCAAGAATGTATCTGTATCTGTTCTTGAAAAGGGGAGACCAAACGCTGCACAGATTTGCTTCACAGACTGGTGCAGTTTTACTAAAGACAGACAGACCGAATAACACCTGTTGAATCCCCGCAATTGTCGACTCCACTTTTTCACTTCGGCTTGACCTAACCAATGACATGTACGAAGGGCTATCACTTCCTCTGGTGCCATAACGGACAGCTGCAAGAACAGAAAGAACAAGCGAGCTAATTGTCAATTAACTTACTATACTAGAGTTCATTCAAGTCGATTGCAGGTTGCAGTGGCTTCGTCCTTCCAGTATTGGTCGTCCTCCTCTTCGATACACGTGGTGGTTGCGTACGTATAATCATCAAATTGTCCGACGCCCGACGCACAAGTATCGTTGGCCGTGACACTCGACGGCCCGGAACGGAATTCCAGTTGTTCGATCGAACTCGTCCCCGACAGCGTCCATTGTGTCTCGTGACTGGCCGACAAAAGGGCAGCAATGCCATGATACTCCAAATTGTGAACACAAATATCTTCCATGTGACAAACACTGTTGTAGTAACAGTACATCAATCCATTGCAAAGAGTTGTTTCCACCAGTAAGCAGGGTCGCAAAAAGGGTGCCAGTCGAACATTTTCAAATTGACATCCGTGCAACGACAGTGTCTGATTAAAGACAAGCATCAACGGTCCATCGTACACAACGTTTCGAAAGGTACTATTGATAATGGACACATCCAAGGAGTGATCTTCCATGTCGAGGTCGAGAATGATTTGAAACATGTTCCTTCCAAGAAAGACCAATCCCGTGGGCGCCGTAATGTTTTCCCAGAGACAATCGATCACTTGGACATTCTTGCCAGGATTGCTGAGAATCAACGATCCGCCACCCCACAGAATATTTCCACCGACCGTTCCGGTAAAGGTAAGGCCTCGTATGATCAAATTGTGGTTGGGCGTGGACACCAATCCAAAGTCATTGGCAGCCATGTCTTGTTGGGCCAAGACATGTACCAATCCCGAAGACAAGGTGCAATTGTTGTGTAAGGATCCATCGAGTCCACATCGCACTTCAACATTTTCGCGGGTAATCACAATCGGCGGTTGTCCATTGACAAACCGGACGACGGCTGCGGAGGTATCAATTTCTCCCACGGGAACAAAGGTATTGGGACAAACCACAAAAACCGCTTGTTCTCGATTCTTCGCAATGGCCATATTTAACTCATGCGTTTCGTGGAAGCATTCATAGGGGAATGTTATATTGCTAGTGGTGGTGATGGTGGTTGAGTTTTGGTCGTCCTGGTCACTGGCAGATTTCGGAACCAAACTCAGAGGGACGGCAATGGCCACGACAACGACCAGGATCAAAAGCATGAGCGCCATGCAACCAACCCTTTGTTTCTTATGGGAGGATTGCCCTTGCGCTTCGTTCCGAAAGGAGGCATCGCCTCCTCCTCCTCCTCCCGTGGCACGGGGTGGAGCAATGCTTTGGTGATCCAGGTCGTATGCAGCAGCAGCGTTGTCGTTGTGGTTGTTGTCGTCATATTGTTCCACATGAATCACCTGAATGGCATGCACTGGGTCGGACACGAGTTCAGCGGTCACCAAACTCTCTCCATTGGTACTGTGACCATTTGCCTCCTCGTCATGATTGTTGTCATGAGAGCTATTCCAGGAAGACGTCGGTTGCTCGGACCGAGCTCTGGTGGGTGCTCCATACCTGGGTCGCACGACCGCATAGGCTCCTGGTGTGCTTGCTGCTGCTGCCGCCGAGGGTCTTGGTTCCGGAAAGGCTTGAACTTGATTTATAATTTCTTCCAGAAGGGGGCTGCTATTATTTGAAGAAGAAACAGAGACAGGGTGTTGGGATGGAGCCATGTGACCTCTTTCTTCTTTTTCATGGTGCTCTTGGATGGCCCTTTGACTCTTTGGAGCTGTCTCGGGTACAGAACTTCGATTTGGAGAAATCACAGTCTGTACAGTCGTAGCTGAGGATTGACCTTTTTCATTGTGCTCTTGCATAGCTCTTTGATGATGCTTGAGTTCCAGTTCTTCCACAGAAAGTCGTTGCCCTTTTTCTTCTGCCTGTGACGCTGCTACTGCTGTTCCTGCTGAGGGAGCGTCTGTTTCCGACGAGGGAGGTGGAGGAGGGGCGTGGCTTGTTTCATCCTCCGCTTCTTCCTTGGCAGCCGGCTCTGCATTCGTGCAGTCGTTCGTAGTCATGGTAGTTATGGTTGTGGCATCTTCTCCTTCTTCGCCAGTCGCTGCGTGGCCGCTTTGTGCAGGTGTTGCTGCTGGGCATGCAGGTCCCTCTGGCGTACTAGTACTCGTCTCTGCTTGAGCAGTGGCAGTGTCATGGCCACTGCTACTGGGAGCAGAAACCTCTTCGCCGTCGTCTCCATGAGGCATGTCTAGTGCTTCTTCCTTCATTTTGGTAGTAATGACCCAAGGATATGGAGACGAAGAAGTGTAGGATTTCTGTTGATCATAGTCTATGTCCAATACTAGCTAGCTAGTAGCACTTGTATCCACGCCTTCGCCGCCTTGTCGGTGCTTGAAGCTCCTGTACTCCAATAAACTATTACCACGTACTTTACTACGACGCTACTAGTAGCTAGCTAGTAGCTAGCTAGCTAGCTAGCTACTAGCTAGATACTATAGTAGATAGAGATAGATAGATAGGTGGCTGAGTAATGCCCCTGTCTCTTATACACATCTGAC
>ENA-ORBV01015034-ORBV01015034.1-microbial-mat-metagenome-genome-assembly--contig:-NODE-15034-length-11463-cov-5.094766_pt1 | contig 11463 bp, 9 predicted proteins | sample MGYA00237777_ERZ505514 | MGnify/ENA primary metagenome ERZ505514 (study PRJEB26160, sample SAMN06269048) | microbial mat metagenome | isolation source: Oligotrophic lake microbial mat | place...
CCTGCCCCGACAGTAGGCGAGGTGAAGCACACAGTAGCCCTGGCAACGCTGTGGGCCTCTCCCTCTGGCAGAGGCTGATTCAGGACTGGATTGGATACGTGAGGGCATGAAACAAGGATGGATAGTTTGATAGTTTTAATGTTTATTTAGCTTAGCATTCCTAGGTGGTCCCCACCTTAGCGGTGGGGGCAAAATGGCTTGGGCAAAAAGCCCATCCACACCGGAGGAGATTTACCAAACCAACCAAGTTGTGTCGCCCGACTTCCAACACTAGAAACTGAGCGGAGGGAGTAGTAGCTAGCTAGCTAGCTAGCTAGCTAGCTACTAGCTAGCTAGCTAGCTAGCTCTAGTAGCATCCGCCGAGTTGATGAGCAAGCTAATAAGCTTAGGGGGCGCATGCATGGATCACCCTTCAGGATTTTTTGTTTTTTGACGCACATCCTCTGTTCTGGGGATTGAATCTTTCCAGTCCAGTGACGTCATCGACTCGGCAACGGAAAAAACCTAGGGTGGTTAAAATCTTAGGAGGGTTTATTTCTGTCCGGAACCAATTGGTAAAATCGGTTCTTCTAACTACCCCACATGACGTTTGGTTATTCGGTGTTGTGATGGCAGCTGATGTCTCCAAACTGATTTGATGTTCTTGATGTCGTCGAAGACGTCACTATTTGCCAAGATTTTCGATCCGATAGCACAGACAGTCTTTCCACTCGAAGAAACACGCCACGCAATCAGCTGAATTTGCTACGCAACCAGCGACGGGCGTTGCCAGGACCCAGCATGGTTCACAATCACAGAACTACAGTACAAGCAGTATTTGCAGTAGTAATAATCATCGTCATTCACACCACGCTAGCTCGGTCCGGAAGGCGCATGCTTGCTTGATACCTCTTGTACGTACGGCGAAAACATCATCTTCTAAGGTTCTCATTCAGTTGTCGACGTTGATCCCATTCAATTCCAGCCAGCATTTTATAAAAATCAAGAAGCGAGCAACAGCTTGGTTCATTGATTTTTATACGACCAACCAGTTCGCGGATAGATTAGATTTGCGTTGGAAACTCTCTCCACAGTTTTGTGATCATTGTTGATTTTTGTTTGAAACCAAAACGCGACAATCTCCCGACTCTATTCTGAAGATAGCAACAACTAGAACCCAACTGTAATTTACCAGAAAGCAGACGCCTTCATATCAAGATGTTTTGTCTAACCAAGAAGAGAGTGGCCTTCGCCGCCCTGGTTGCGTCTGCGGCAAGCTCCGCGACGGCATTTCAACCCAAACCCATCACTGGTCTCGCCAAGTCAAAGACCTCGTTGAACATGGTTGGTGCAGTTGATCCGAGTACTGTCACCAAGAAGGACTACGAAGACATCTGCGGCGTGTCTTTCGACGAGGCCTCCATGATGGATCGACTCCGCTCCACTAACTTCCTCTACCCCAAGCACGTCGAAGTCATTGAGGACATTGCCCCCCTTGCGGGAGAGATGGTTGATACTTACGTACGTGTCACAGATGGAATTGGTTGGAGTGTTTTTTGTGGCTCGCTGGCTAACAAACTGTTCTCTTGTTCGTTTCGCTTCCTTTCATCAGCTCTTAGAGACAGGCGAGAAGGCGTGGCAGCCTCAAGACTACCTTCCCGATATGTCTAAGGAAGACTGCCTTGATGAGGTGAAAGAGCTCAGGAAAATGTCGGGCGGTTTGACTGACGAAGTACTTGTCGTGCTCATTGGTGACTTGATCACAGAAGAGGCTCTTCCTACTTATCAAACCCTTCTAAATACGTTTGAAGGCTGTGACGATCCTACAGGAACTACAGACACAGCCTGGGCTCGCTGGAGCCGCGGCTGGACCTCCGAGGAGAATCGACACGGGGATCTTCTCAACAAGTACCTATACCTCACAGGCCGAACTGATATGCGTAGCATTGAGGTCACTATCCAACACTTGATTACCAACGGGTTTAACCCACAGGCCAGAAAGGACCCCTACAGAGGTTTTGTGTATACCTCTTTTCAAGAGCGCGCCACAAAGGTTTCTCATGCCAATGTTGCGAAATTGGCTCGAAGGGATGGCGACACGAAACTCGCCAAAATCTGCAACATGATTGCTGGTGACGAAGGTCGTCACGAGAAAGCGTATCAGCTGTTCTCAGAAGAAATCCTCAAACGTGACCCTGATGGTCTGTTGATGGTCTTTGGCGACATGATGCGAGGTCAAATCACCATGCCTGCGGAGAACATGTCTGATGGCGTGAACGACAACCTTTACAACGACTTCGCCAATATCGCTCAACGTATTGGTGTCTATACTGCCATCGACTACGCTGAAATTATTGACCATCTCGTCAAGAGGTGGGATCTTGAACATATGGAGGGCCTTTCTTCGGAGGCGGAAAAGGAGCGCGAATACTTATGCAAGCTCCCGGAACGTTATCGCAAGTTGGCAGAGCGATCCATGAACAAGAAAGCCAAGGCGGGCGTAGAAGACGAGAAGAAGTCCTTTGCGTGGTTACACGGAAGAGCTGTCTAGCTTGATACACGCAGGTCGGTTTGACAGAAGAGCTGTTGTTCCGTGTTGTAAAAAGAATTCCTCCGACCTAAGAATTACATAAAATCTAGAATAAAACAAGGCAAAGCAACAGCTCATTTTGCAATTTTGCGCTGATCAGATTGCTTGTGTGCGTACAACAATACTTAGAGTGCGGTCTTCTTACATAAGACGAAACAATCTTGCACTTTTTCCATAGTTTTGCTGATTGGAGTAACTTTCTACCGAGCCCGGTAATGGGTACCACCAGTACATCGGCTGCAGGAGAAGCATCGCTTTTAGGTGCTAATTTCGTATTGGGTTCCTTCTCTCGTGTCTCGTAATGATGTTTGCAGCAGCCGTCTCTTGTTGTGCTTGCAGTTCCATTCAAAGCTTGCTGATCTACCTGCATTCAAGCAAGCATTCCCTGTCAGCTGCCTCGATGTCCAGGTCATTTTAAGGCTGGGATTAGAAAGACAATCCACACTGACTCTTGGCTGACCACGCTGGCATAGTTGTCGAAGGTGGAGGACCAGTCACATGATCATCGGCAACCAGTCTCGCCTTTCTTTGGAGAGATCCTTGCTTGACATCAAACACCATGTGACATTTGATGAAGGGGGGACCAACAGCGGTTGTCGCCTCCGGACCTAGGACCTTGAAAGCTTTGGCATTGTTCGTCATCTCTTTGTAAATTGTGTCTCTCTACAAGGCAGTTCCAGTTTCTTCGTCCATTTCCAAAGCTCCGAAAAGTATTCCATGAGAGAAAGTTCCCTCTGAACTGGTGTGTTGCAATTTTAAGGTAGCTGGTATAAGATGGAAAGCAGGATGAGAGTGGAAGACAATAGCCTTAAGGGCCTTGTACCTGCTATGCCCAAAATAGGGCATAACATAGAGTGTCCTCATCCGGGACTCACATCCGGGACTCATTCACGGAACTGATGCTCCTCAGTGTCACAGGACTAGTGTTGGACGAGTCGAAATATCACGGAGCCAGTGAGCATCCGGATAAGACCACGTGTACAGTCAGTACCGGAAGTCAATGCAAGCAGTAAGACTGAGTGAAGCTTTGTGCTTCACTGCAGTGATCTGCTAGCTAGAGATAACAAGAGCTACTGCTCATTAATTGACATAACTGATCGAGTTAGATGTATTACCAACAGCTAGTTAATGCCAGCCCTGTTGCTCACTACGGGTGAAGAAGGTGGCCCAGGAGAGTAACGAACACATCATCATGAACGATTAGCATTCAGCATTTCACCTTCCCTCCAGTGTCCAGATAATGGAACGTCCAATCATTGACATTGCTTCACTGAGGGGACATCCATTGTTGGATGCACCATGTGGTGTTGGAGCTTGCCAACTGGTCAATTAAGATCCAATTGGGGTCAACCAACAGCAAGGGTTCACCTGTGCTGTTCCAAGGCTCCCACCAGGGTTTATTCCTAAATAATCATTAACTATGCTAACGCTGCGTCACAGGCAGACTCCAATCCATCCATCCATCGCTAGCCAATTGTCATGTTGCCTCCAATGTCAACATGATGCCTCGCGGCCGGACATGACTCCAACTCCAGACGTCAAATCCAAAGCAAAGATAGCAGTCTAACACGCCAAACACCCTCACCAAATGGCATGCAGCCAGCACCGCCTCGCCTCATAACCTATTCAAAGCCCCTCTTGCAGACCCGCCATGTTGACTGCACCTTGCTTCACAAGCAAACTAAGCCAAGCTTGGACACCAGTCAAAGCAGCCCGGTTGTCAGAAAACTCACCACCCAGCGGTCGTTGTGAGAGCCACAGAGCGTCCTCCGTAACCCCCACCAGCGTGCAAGAATGGACCTACATTCACTGTGCAATGTCCTGCCCAACAAACCTCCCGAAGGAGGCACTTGGCCGCAGAAATCCCATGGTGCAACAGCCTGAATCGAAAAGGGTGTGCTACAAACTGGTGGGTGAACAGACCCCCATGGTAGGAATCCCACAAAGCAGCCCCAAACGCAAACACCACCTCAACCCGAAAGCATCAACAACAGCAGCAGCACATTGCCAGCTCCATTCAAGCCTCCATGAACCTCCAAATGGTCTCTGTAATCCCTCTTCAGTTAACAGTGTAACATAGCTAACAATGGTCAACAAGAACTGCAGCTGCAGTGTGTTATCCACCGTGCTCGGTTAGCTAGACCTAGGGGGGCACCATGAACGATGTCAGACTAAGCGCCTACACAAAATAACAGCTGCATAAAATAACTGCTGCAAAACGCCTAGAAGAAGGTTTGTTCTGTTTGGTACAACATGGGCTATCGCTGTAAGCGATGGTCATTCCCAATTGAATAACAAGTCCATAAATGACACGCCTATCCTTCACGCAGAAGCATCGTTCATCTCAGCAGAGAGAGGATTGCGCCGAGGGATCTTGAGCCGGACCTCTCTCAAATCTCACATTTGGTTTCAGTTCATTCCAAGCTTGTGATTTGTGTTCACAAACAACTCAAAACGCATGTGACTTTTAGCACAGCACGCGCCTTTCCTGCATTTGACTGCGTGTTCTTTGGAGAAAGGGGAACTGCAACCACAACAAGGGGCGGGGAGGCCAGGGGGTTCCTGTCGACAGCGCATGTTGAGACCGTGCACTGGAAGAGCTCAGGAAGGAAGGTGCTGTGCGTGCAGGATGAGAGCATTTGAACCCTAAATGTGAATGTGAACACATGGAGATTCAAGGACACACCAAAAGTTCAAGTGCGTTGGCGTCTTGGCGACGAGCACTACTAGTGCTATTACCCAAGTGTCTACAGCTATCTAACACTGTGTCACTGGCTAGTTACTAGCTAAGCAACTCCAGATCTCCTCTCCCGTGATAGCTAATGTTGGTCTGGTAGTTGCGTACTAAGACACTGATCCTGCAGATCGACATGTGAAGCATTTCTTAGTTGTGTTATGATGAGAATAAAATGAGACTCCGATGTTTCTTCATATCCTGACTTCACTTAGATTGGATTGAATGATGTATGGTATCGTCATCTGAGGATGTATGAATCGAGGGAGAGTGAGATGCTCTATCCTTCCCGCCAGGCAATCTCGTGGAAAACATGCAGCAGGAACAACGCAAAGTTGTCAGCCATATCGGTCGGTACTCTAGCCAGAAATACCACTGAATCTGAACCCCCCAAGCTATGCTGCTGCCAATCGAGTCTGAGTCCTGGTCGTTGGTCCATCGGATGCACAAAACTGATCGTCTTGTTTCCACTGATGATAGTGCTTCAAAAAGGCTCTTGCTTCCTTCCAGTAGACCTTTCCTACCAACATTTTGAGGCGTGTTTCAACATTTTCAATCAGACTTTCGCCGTGCGCTTGCTCTCCAGATCGAAAACGCCGGATGCAGCAAATGACGAGCTTTCGAACTCTTGCAGACAAAAACTTGTCGTCGGCACGATCAATGCACTTGATCAAGATTCGAACAAAAACAAGAAAAGACTTGCGGCGATGGCGAAGACGCTTCCAAGTATCCCCTGACGATTCGTTCTCAATGAGAACTGGAAGACAGCTGTGATAGTATTCGCCTGCAATGCTTCTGTCGATCGTCATGGCAGATCAGTGGTAGAGAATGAGTGAGCCGAGCGAAGCAGAGACTTGTGCGGAGATCAACTTTTGGATGGTTGTTGCAATGGATTGCCGTGGCACGAAAGAATGCTTGCTATCTTTGTACCCGTTGTGCTTGTCGTAGAAGCCAGAGTGCAGAGTATCCACTGCCTATGGTACTAGCTACAACGTAGAAGAAATGGCAAGTCGCGACTGTACCAAGAAGTAAGTAGGCAAGTAGCTGGCTTGTCTGCGCTTTGCTGAGTGAAAATGCTGATCAACGACCAGAAAGCAATAAAATGAGATCAAGCCTTTGCTGAGTTTGCTAACTTTTGGTCTGCCACCTGGTGCTTCTAGCTAGCTAGTAGCTACTGTACTACAATGATGAGAAAAGAAAGACGGTTACTATTTGTACTAATAGCTGCAATCAACATGTCAGCGTCGCCGGCAACAAGAGGCAAGACAAATCTGTCGCTTGAGGCACTTTAGATACTACCCAAGTTAAGTACAGTAGCGGAGAAGAAGGCTCGTGATGGCCAGATTCGCATACAGTACTTGGGTACTTGAATCAGGGGCAACTACTGTACACAACAACTCAAAGATGGCTTTTGAGGTGATTGTAGCGAAATGTCAGCACTCAGCATTCTCGTTCACGATTGTTTTCACGACAACTGGCAAATAAATACTTGAAGTGACAAACATACATCAGAGATTCTTGTTCTCCGCTAAGGTTCTCGAGTTCTATGAGATAGTAGATCGTACGGTACTAGCTAGCTACAGTAGTGTTGACACTCATACTAGCTAGCTAGCATGTAGTATCACACTACATTAGAACTGTCCAGTTCTCAACTTCCGGAAAACTACCGGAAGTTAGCCTGTTGTTCTTATTGCCCTTGTTGTCACTTGTCTTAAAAATTCTCCAATAGAGTTCTCATGTGTCAGAGGGGGGGTTCTTTGTTAGGATGCGAACATTCCCTCCTTTCCGGGCATCCGGGCAGAGAGAAGTCTACGTTCAAGCCGGTGTACCGGTCAGAGTACTTCGAAGCACCTACTAGTAGGCAATAGCTCGCAAGTGCACTTCGTACCTGGTGCTTGCAAGTGAGACTCGTTAAAAGTTCAAGCGGTCCCGCATGTTTTTTCTTCGCCACCAAAGAAAGAATCCACGCTGATCTTCACCTGTTCACTGTAATGACAAGGAGAACTGCATCTAATGCCAAGGCGATTTGGCATGCAATGACGTACCTACCCACCAAATGCATGCGTTCTTTTTTGCGATCACATGGCAGTGTGGATGGGACGTGCGTGTGGCAAATTGATGCTGGTCTCTGCTGCTAGCTAGCTAGCTAGTAGCACTGCAAATGAAGCTAGCTACTGCTGGCACCAGAATTTCTTTGCGATCAAGCTGAACATTTGTTTTTGTGTTTGCCTCAACAACAGTGCTGTGTTGCAGCTCAGCCAATTGCTCAAAATGGACTGTGATGCAGCAACAACTTGGAGAAAACTTCCAATGTCACATGCAAGCAATGTCTTGTGTGCGCAATTCTGAATGAATTTGTTCACCTGGTTGACCCATTTTGCGCAACACACATTTTTTTGGGACAATGAGCAACAGAGAAAGAAGTTTGTCAATTGAAAACATGCAGACGGAATGTCAGAAAGATCATGCAGACACCAGAAAAGTGCATTTGTAAAAATTGCAACCACTGAGGTCACAAGAATGGAACAATTGTCACCAGAAAAAATTGATCTGATTCCTGGAGAATTGTTTTGCAAAACTTTTTTCTTTCAAAATGCAAGATTTGGATGGCGTTGCCAACAGGTGGGCAATGATGTGCATGTTTGTCATTTGTGAGCAACCACTGTCTTGTGTCAAAAGACAATGATCTCCATTCACACACAGACAGCGTGCAGCCACATGTGCTTCAAGCTGCTCAATTTTCTTCGCAAATGCTTCAAGAACAAAATTGACATGTGCTTTCATCAAACACAATCAGGTGGCAACAAATGCATCATTGCCAAAAATTCTTCTTTTGATGTCAATTCAAAGATGACATTTTGCAAGAAAGCAGCTTGTGGTCACTTGTTTGAAGACCATTTTTGAAACTTGGCACAATGCACAATCAAAGGTTTGAAGTTCTGATCATCTTGATGGAAACAATGAGTCACAAATGAACTGCTGGCAAGTGACTGGGCCCTGCCTGCCGCTGACAGACATCTGTTTTACCAAAACGGGATGAATTTTCTTGATGAGTCAACTCAATGCAAAAAAAATTGTTCCTCAACAGCACAGTGACAAGTCACAATTCCGCTTTGCATGCAGCTTCTCTCATTGCCCCAAATTTTTCAAATTGATGCCAACTGGACACACGCCTTGGTTTTTTCAAGCATCCTGCACCCAACACCATCACTCTTGTTGTGGTCAGCTGAACAACCTCTTCAAAATGCTGAGCCATTTGAATTTGACCATGTGACCCAAACTGAGCTGTCTCCAAGAGAAACAGAATTGACATTGCATGGTGTGAGATCAAGCAGTTGCAGTTGATTTGACAACGCAACCAGCCAATGTGCAAGATGACAACACAAAGAATGTTAACGATGACAGCAACTGGGTGACCCACCCAAATTGCTGAATTCCACCAAACTTTTGCAATTTGAGGTTCTGACAACAGTGAAGCAGCTAACTTCAAAAGAGAGTGGCATGAAAACAGAGTCCAATTAGGTCATTCATCAAGACGCCCAATTGATGCCAAACATTTGATTCATGGGGGAAGTGTTGGTCATTTCTGAACAAGGGTCCACAACTTCATATTTGTGCTAGGCAGACGCACTCTTTGCTGCAGTTTCACAACAAAAAAAGAGTTCTTGTCAGCAGAAGACACACATTTTTTTCTGTGACAAGCACCAATGTCATTGTCTCCAGCACCAACATTTTTAGGAAACAGATGCAGCAACAAGATTGGTTTTGAGCACAGTTGCTTTGTTGACAAACTGATGGAGGCACCAACTTGCATGGTTTTCTTTGATGTCATCAGACAGTTGCATTTTTGAATGGAACCGTGAAAACATCATCAATGGAGACTGCAAGGTCATGGCGACAGGTGTCCAATGTGTCTGGTGCATCCACAAATGCTGCAATGACGTCAGTTCCTCAAGCATTGAACTCCCTTGCTAGATTGCATCCATTGTTTTGACAATGCATGGAGATCAATGAACTTCCGGACAAGCATCACCATGACGAATGTGGATGCTTTCAAAGATCTGGTCAGGCGCTTCTGCAAACCAAGCAATCACTTCAGATCAAAGGAGGCACAATGTTGAAAAGCACAGACCAAGAAACACAGTGAAGAAAGCAAGTTTAACCAATTGGAAAAGGTTGACAGACTTTGTCCATGACAATCTTTGCACTGTCGCGGAATCGATGAAAAACTGAATCTGATGGCAACAACAATTCTGATGGAGATTCTCTTGCTGCTGTTGGGCCAACACCTCCTCCACCAATCAAATGACAAATTGACTTCGAGGAAAAGGTGTGTTGTCCAAAGGAGTGAGGAACCACACACCGATTTGACATCTCTCATTGGCAAAGAGGCCATCCTCATGAACATCCGGGACAAAATGCAGCAAATTCGACACATGAGAAACTCAACATTCTCACAAGTCTTGTGGACAATCTGCAGTGCCACTGTCTGTGGGACATCATTTCTTCCCCACGGTCATGCTGGCCTTTTTCAGTTCCACAGGGATGTTTGGCCAGGATGACGCATCTGACACCAAATCTCAAAACCAAGAAGTTCACAACATGATTTCCACCGGATTGGCGTCAATCTGCTCAACACACAATCACACTTGACAACACTGTGGAATGCAAGAAGACACACCTGACATGCGGCAAAGGAAACAAAAAGCATTGGTCATTTCATCAAGCCCTTTGTTGGTGGGACAAGACAGGACAAGACAGCCAATTGTGATGACAACCACATGATTGACATGGACACCTCCAGTGTGACAAGTGGAGCGACTGTGGAAGGCATGAGCACACCTTTGGAAATGTTCAAAAGCAACAGTTGGAGCTCCAACACACACTTTGTCTGAACGCTGCACTGGCAGTGCAGGAGGAGGTGCACTCAATGATCTTGCCCAGCATGCGCAAGGGCTGGGCTTCTGCATTCTGAAGGATTGTTTCGTTGCAAGCTGTTGTCTTCACACTGTCCAACTGCTGCTGGGAAATGCAGTCATTGCATCCTTTGGAGAGGGTGTGCTCAACAAAGTGTTGCTCAAGTGCTTCATTCAGTGTGCAATCTGCAAGAATTGTTGGAACTGCACAAATGGAGGCATGCATTGTGCTAAGTCAGTCTGTCCTTCAACAAGGATGAAGATGATGAAGCTGTTGACACTGCGACTGGATGCCGACACCAAGACCAAAAAAAAGGCGCTGTTGCATTTTCAAATCAATTTCCAGAGTCTCACAATTCCATGTGATGTTTCAAAGAGACAGACTTGTCAATCCAACGAACATGTCAGTGTGCAAGGAAGCTCCTTGACACAAGCGCCATTCCTTGCATGTTGTCAGACCATGGTGTTGAAATGTTCTGCACTTTTGGCTGCTGTCTTTGCATCTGCAGTGCCATGGGGGTCGTCAAGCAATCAACATCTGTGCCTCAAGATCTGCACCATGCTTGATTGCATCCGATCTCTTTTGAATGAAGTCCAATAAAGAAAGATGTGCACCACGCTGAAAGCCACAGGCCTTTTGAGTTGTTTGTAAATGAAAATCACAAGCTTCAGAATGAAGCTAAAATGAATGCAACATTTGAGAGAGGTTCAGCTCGAGATCCCTCGGCGCAGTCCTCACTCTCTCTGCTGAGATGAACGATGCTTCTGCGTGAAGAATCGGCGCACCAGTTGCACAGTTTGTTGTGACTTTGTGTCACAACGACAGCTCGTGTTGTGCCATCCAGAACAAAACGTCTTCCAGACGTTGTTGGGAGGGTGCATTGCACAGCCGTCATTCCACATAGGCGCTTGGTCTTGGATGCTGTCCTGAGCGACCTTCTTCACTGCTTGTGAAGAGTTGGACCGGTGGCAACCAGATCCATGCGCTGAAGAGCGCAGCTTCCGTGAATGAGTCACGATTGAAATGAGTCCTGTCTGAGGATGCTCTGTGCATGTCCTGTTCTAGGCATTGCATTCTCCCCCATCACAAGCGTGTCAAGTGAGTGCAAAAATGCTAAATTGAAGGCTTGGAACAATGAAAACTGACAGCCGCTCCAGAGCTTTTAATCGCGTGTTTGCAATCTCATAAGGACACGTGGTGGCAACACATGGGTGATCAGGCCATGCGCGGTTCAACATTCCGG
>ENA-ORBV01015036-ORBV01015036.1-microbial-mat-metagenome-genome-assembly--contig:-NODE-15036-length-11463-cov-3.199104_pt1 | contig 11463 bp, 10 predicted proteins | sample MGYA00237777_ERZ505514 | MGnify/ENA primary metagenome ERZ505514 (study PRJEB26160, sample SAMN06269048) | microbial mat metagenome | isolation source: Oligotrophic lake microbial mat | place...
TTTCAAGCAGAAGACGGCATACGAGATTCGCCTTAGTCTCGTGGGCTCGGAGATGTGTATAAGAGACAGATCCAGGACTGGAGCTCCGACCTGGGATGGGTTCAAGTGCTGGACTCGATCTTCACTGGCATCGGTTACGGTATCTTGCCGGTTCTCGCATGGTATCTCATCGAGCTATGTCTGCTGGCAGCTGTGGGCTGCGCGTCGATTTGGATCGTAACACATCACGTTCTGTGTGTCGCCCTGGTGCTGTACCTGATGGCGCCCGCAGTGCAATGTGTCGACTTGCTCTTCTTCCGGGTGGGATGGATCTTGATGATGCATGCATTGCTTGAGCAACCGCAATTTACAGCGCTGTTGCTGCATCGATTGGACGCCGTGAAACGCATGGACTTGGTGTTCATTGCCGCGTGCATCTACTCTGTCATCCACCGTGGAGCCCTGCTAATCCTGACATTCTACTTCTACGTGCAGCTGTGTTGGCAACGCTCCGTGTACACGGAGTGGGTGGTCTTCCATCGCTACTTCTTACCTCCAGTGATCTTACTGCTCTTCGTCATGCAGAGCTATCCCGTATTCGTGTACTGGACACTGTACAAGCAGCACGTGTCTCGGCAGAAGTCTCTCAAAGCCGACGACGAAGCCGCAGCCATCGCGAATTCTTACGAGCTCAAGTCTGTGCAGGCGCTGTCCGATCCGGCGGCTGAGGATCCGAAGTCGGGACCCAAACGATCAGAGTTGTCAATCGGCATTGGCAGCATTGGCGCGAGCAACAGTCAGCACGTGGATGCTGATGCAGTGAACACCTCGTCGCTGAGCGACAGTGGGCAGGATCAACAGGATGAGAAGGAGCTACAGAACGTGAGTATGGTGTACACGCACTTGCCAATCGGACCTCCTGTGTCAGTAAGCCGAGACTTCAGCTGTGTCGAGTCCCCGCGCTCGGCTCCCCAACTGGACTCGCCTCAAGAATCCAATCGTCCGGCGTTCGAGTTTATGCCCCCTGGTGTGATTGGAGCCCTGCCTGGACTATCACCAAGACCGGTGCACCACCATCCTGTAAGCGCTCTCCGACCCTTCAATCGAACCATTTCTCGACGACGAGCCAACTCGGTTTCTCTACCGCCTGAGGATGCTAACAAGTCGAAATCAGACGTTGAGCGTACGTCTACGAATGGCACATCGGTCTCAGAAGGGCAGTGGGACAGCATTGAGACACGCAAGCGTATGAACTCCAGACTACACGAGCCGCGCAAGTATGTCGAGGGCTGGGCCACAGTATGGTCCTGTGCTGCAATGGGACTATCTGCTGTACTGTTCGCCATGCTGGTACTGAGCAAGCCCGCCGACTGCAGTGTGGCTTCGATCCAATCCAATCAGCACGTTGGTATCGTGGGAGGAGGCGTGTCTGGACTGGTCGCCGCTTGGCGATTGGCGGAGGCAGGGTACAAGGTCACTGTGTTTGAACAGTCGAGTCGGTGGGGTGGCGCCGCATCCGTGTATCGACCTAACGGTGGCAACTCAACGTCAGCACTACCCACTGATCGCGCTTACGATATGGGCATGAAGCTCTGGCCACCAGCTACCTACCCCAATTTCGAGCACTTGTTGCAGCAGCTGAACGAGACATCCTCTCTGAACACGGGCACTGCATTACTGTCCTTTCCGCACGCTCAAATCGAGCCTGCAGTGGGCAATGGATCCGGCCTAGCCAATCTTTCAAGCGTGCCTGGTCGGAGCCTGCACGAAGACGAGGATGCACCGTGGGCAGCCCAGCTGGCTCGCTTAAGCTCCGCACTCGCGGCGGTGCAGGAATCGTACGGTGAACTTCAGATGATGACCGAACCCGTCTCGGTGTTCGCAACCAAGTTCCACTTGTCGAGTGACTTTGTGAACCGGCATTTGGCACCGTGTCTCAGCGCATCCCTCTCTGTGGGAGGCTCTGCCGTGCTGAATGCTCCCGTAGCCGTGTTGCTGACCGCGAATCGCTTGTTTGGTCTTTGTACGGCACGGGGGCGTGTGGGCACCAGAACATTCGCCAATGGCGCTGACTCGTATGTCGATAAGCTGATCAGCAAGCTGCGAGGCCTGGGCGTGAACTTGCGCTTGAACACCAAGGTGGATCAAGTGCGAGCCAAAGGCGCAATGGCGCAAAGCGCTGGTATTGTACTGGCGGATGGTGAGCAGCATTCCTACGATCACGTGATCGTCACGGGTCGATTGCAGGACTGGGGTCAGCTGGAGCGAGAGACCAGCGATGATTTGAAGAAGCATCTGTTTGGGCAAATGGGTGTCAGCAGCCCAGGTCACGCGCCGTACGCACGCACAATGGCGATTGCGCATAATTATTCCGCGGCGCTCCAGCCAGCACAATGGAACGGCAGCTGTTGGCAGGGTGAAATGGTCCATGTGCACACGTTTACGAATTCCAGCCGGACTGTGCTGAACTGGCATCATCCAAGCGACACAGCGCGTGGCGTCAACAAATGTGCAGCCATTCCCACTACTGGCGTACCTCCGATTGGCGTGCTGTACGCTGACGCAGACGCAGAAACCAATTTCATCCCCTCGGCCAACCAGCTGGAGACCCGATCGTATCGTGTTCCCGTACCCACTGCCAACTACATGCGCGTGGGCCGCAATCTGCACAAGGTTCAAGGGCGAGATCGCATCTGGTATGCTGGTGTGGACGCAGCATCGATGAACGTGCACGAGGCGGCTGTGGCCTCAGGACTGGCGGTAGCGCGGGAGCTGGGAGGCTCATACCCGTTCGCGAAGGAGCCGCACGCCTCGGCCATGTTCTTGGCCGTCCATCAGTGGATGATGTTTGGCGTAAATTATTTCGTGCATCCCTTGGCAGCCAAGTGATGCTTCTCAGTGCAATGATTTGTGTGTTTGTCAAGATCTGTTTTTCTCTCGAAAGGTCCATATGTGTTCTGCGCATATGGTTGTAGCTTGTTCGGTCTTGGTCTTTTGCTTGTCGTTATGTGATGCGCGAGTCACATAAGGTCCCTATTACGCAATTACAGAAGTTTTTGAGAACTCTAGTGACCTCAAGAACATGATATATGGGTCTTTATACGAGACACCGAAGACGACAAGCGATACAGCGAGTAAAGATATCATCCATTTGCAGCCACAATCAAGTGCTACATACAGTGCTGTCATCACATAGCAAGGCATCCATTCAGGTCTCCTCCGTGTCCAATGTACCTGCACGATTGATCGAGTTCTACAAGATACCATTGGTCATCCGCTGGTAGTCGTCGTAAGTCTTGGACGTCCAGTGATCGACGCTTTCGTCCACGAGCCAGTTCACGTGCTCCATCAGCTGTTCCGAAGTCAGACCCAACACGAATCGCTCTTTCAACTGAGTGATCGTGTTCGCACCCGCGAGGAAGCAGGCCATGTTGGAGCCTGGCAGCGATGTTTCCACCAGCAAAATGATACGATGCGAATACGTGCGCGCTTCGAGAAAGCCCCGGATCACCAGTGATTTGAAATAGGCAAATATCTCACCGTCCTCTCCGCCCATCACTTCCACGTACTCTCGTGTCAGCTTGAACGGAGAGCTTTCCCAATTGACATTACGCCCAGGACTGTTGCTAAGCATGAAGCCAAAGTCAATGTGGATGATATGACCCTCACGGTCTAGCATGATGTTGCCATTATGCCTGTCCTTGATCTGAAGCAGGTAGCACACGATGCAGTACGCCGCCAGGCTTTCAGCAAAGTTACGCAGTGCCCTGTCCAACGCTTGCGGATTCGTGCCCATATAGCTGAAACAGTCTTCGAAGAACTTCGCTAGGGACGTGAACCCCTTCACTCCTTTCTTGAGCGAGTCAATTGACGTGGCATTCGGCACGGTTTCAATTACCCCAGAGGTCGGTGAAGTGACCAGCACGTTGTAAGGCCGCAATTTCAAAGGCAGTGTCTTGCGGAATATCTCATCGAACGTCTGGATCAGTTGCATGGCGAGCGCCTCCTGACGGCAGTCATCGCCCCCCTTGTAGATACAGGAGATCAGCTGCCAAGCTGGATCATTGCCGAACGGCGAACTAGCGCGCACTCGAGCAGATCGCTGCTCCCATGGTTCTCCAAACGCCGCCATTAGAGGATTATCCGCCAAGCGAGGAGATCCGGCCGAGATGGAGGCACTACCGTCCGTCACAGCGTTCAGACCCACGCCAGAACGCCTTCTAGAGGGATCAAAATACGAGTCGTTGAGCTGGAAGCCAGGGCCCGGCGCAAGGCTGCCGGCCACCATATCGTCGGAGCCTACCACCTGTGCTCCTCCGGCGGCATCCGGCATCATGCGCACCCACACAGTGTCATCAGTATCCGATTCGCCCCGAGGTCGCGCGACCGCTGCACCTCCGGAGGCGGCACTGCCCCTCCGACGTTCTACCATGGGCGTACGCACCTTGTCCTTCTCAAAATACGGTATCTGCTGCAGATGCGCATCGAGTGGCAGCACCGTCTTGGTCGCATGCTCGTTGACATCCACCGGCTCGTAATGCGGTGTGTCCTGCGTGCGACGTCGGTCGACCTCCTCCATGTCGAATGCGCGATATACATCACGTGCGCCACAGAGCCGGCCCGTGCTCGACACTTCGATGTGCATCAGAAACGGCGCCTTGTCACGTGAGTTCAAACAGAAGGCCTCCGATGGAGGAATTCGAAGAATACGATAATGCTGCGCGCCCACCGTGCAATTGGGGAAATACAGACTGCAACAACAATCATGCACCAACGATGGCGTCAGAAGGCGTATGTAGTCATAGGCAGGCAGTATAAATTGTAGGCCGCTGTCAGCTGCTGCTCATACCCTCGAGCCACCAGCTCATCCAGGGTCTTGATATAGCCCCGCAGCACGGTGGTGCGCTGATCACGGGGCACACACACCAGCGACGTCGAGATCTATCACAGCAACAACACGTAGTTAGTACAGTATCCCCAGACCTCACTGCGTTGAATGCTGTAATGCCCAATGCTGGGTCTGTAGGACTGAGATTACCTCGTCCAGACTGGTCATGAAAGCCAGTTCAGCATTGAAGTACTCCAATCTGATCTGCTTGGCCAGATATATCTCCGTCAGTAGCTCTTTCTCTTCTCGACCTAACGGTGCGGATGCGGCCACACTCTTGCTCGCCGGTCGCGTCTGATTCGTCGTAGAGGAGTCAGTGCTAGTACCTGACTGAGACACTGAGACGGTGGGCTTAGGAGAGGAGGGATTGGGTATGCCGGCTGCTGCTGCTGCTGCTGCAGATATGGTCTGCGATGATGACGGTGCGGACGCTGTGGGTTGAGCCTTGCCGTCTTTGAAGTGAAGGGGAGGAGGAAACAGGGATGCGATCGTTGCAGGGTCCGAAGACGATCCACCAAGAGTCTTCCCTAACTCAGCTAACGCGGGCTCACTGCGAGATAACGCAGAGTTTGTTCGCAAGCTGGTGTCCAAAGCGTCTTCTGCGTTGGTCGACCCATTGGCACCGGGGTTGGCCGGCGCACTGACGGTGCTACTGCTGATGGCTGTGGCCATACCAACCGCGTCATCATCCGCTGCATCGGTTGTAGAGGCAATGCTCACACTGTTCTCCTGTTCGGTATTGCTGGTGTCCGGTTGCGGCACAGCCAAACTGCTCCCAGTAGGCGCGCCGCTTTCCTTGCTTGACTTACCAGACTGTTCAGTCATCACTGGCCCGTTCGTCGTCGTCGGAGGAGCTGATGATCCGGTAGTCACGTGATCGGAGGGCACGGGCGAAGGATTGGGGTCATGTGCTACCAGCGACACCCGTTGCAGTGGAGCACGCGCAGGTGGCGTGTGCGCGCGCAGAGCCGCTGCTGCGCTGTTTTTGGATTCAGATCGAGCGCTGGTGCTGCCATCTTTGGCGCTGCTGGGCGCGTGGGCAGGACGCTTGACGCTGGTGGTGGTGGCGGAGGATGCTTGTGACGAAGAGAATGGGGCGCCATCACGTGTGTAATCGAACTCCTCTGTGTGTTCAGGGCGTGGCGGAACGGTGATCTTCAGCAAGTCGATAGTGTCCAATTTCGAGTTGACGATGCTCTCCTCGCAGCTGCGCAACAGCAACACGGCTCGGTCTCGTCGAGGGGGCTGGCAGTACTGTTGCTCTGCGGTGAGCAGCCACACTAGCTTCAGGCCAACATGCATCGACATGGCGCTCACATCCATCAGCAGCTTCTTCAAACCGACGCTTTGTTGGGGCGTCCAGTTCATATAGAGATTGCTGTCACGAGCAACAGAGAAAGGGCGAGGGAGAAGCAATGCATCAGACTTCAGCATCGCTTGTACTTTTCAGTAAAGCATCAATCTTGAGAAACAGTATGCAGAATACACGACGGACGTGACTCAAATTACGCTTACCACAGTTGAAACAGCACTTGCTCAATCTCGCTAACACTGAATTCATGCAGGTAGTTGACGAGATAGTCTCGAACGCCCTGGTGATCGGTTTGAAAGAGATAGCGAACGCATCCGTAGATGTCCAGCGTGGCCGCGCTCATTTTCTTGCGCAATACAGCAGTTTTGCCATCGCTTTGCAGAGAATCAGACGAAGGACGCATCGATGTGCGATCCGACATCTGTCGATGCAGGGATGCACGCATGATTAGGCGGGTATGGTCGCACAAACACCACGACCGAGCGAGCACCACCCTTAAATCCGGATTAGTCTCCAGACGGGTTCTGTTGGGTACCCTAATCATGGCATCATCGCGGTCATCATCGACTAGGATCGGAGTACCAGCCGCCACGAGCTTGTCTGGGGTATACTCTCACATGAAACGTAATATGAACCCTGTTTCCACATGATAGATTCTGAGAAATAAATAAGAAGCAGCCAAACGCATGCCAATTGCCAGCTAAGCGGTGAGCCCGCTGGGACCCACTAGCTTAGATCAAGGCAGCTACACGAATAGCATGACGATTTACATGTGTCATGAGAGGCACACGACACTAGGCTTAATGCTGATGCAGCGTTCAACCGTAGATAAGCGCTTGGTTCGCCGCTTGAATCGCAGCCGTATCCTCCGGGGAGAACTTATTCGTTCTGTCGTAGTTCAGGAAGCCGTCACACTCGCGCTCCACATCAGCGATCTGCGTGTAGATGCAAACGGAGATATCCTGCTTGCGAGCCTGAATGGACTCCGCCTACATAACAGAGCACGATGACGATACTTGAACAAATGGCTCCATACACATTACGAGCAAGAACAACATCAACAAATGATACCATGGAGACGTAGGTCTTGGCCTCATCGGTAGGTGTGTCGACTTGCAGATAAGTAGTGCCTGCCACATGCCCCATCAAAGAAGGTTCAAATCTCGAGCTCAACAACAAATGGCACGTCGGATCATAGCACGCTTACATTGATTAGGCACCCATTCATGACCGGCGACGAAGGCTCCGACGCCGCCGTACTCACCGACCATACCGTATTGAGTGGCGGAAGGCAGTGGATCTCCCGGATACGGGTACGTGTGTATGTCATTCACGTCGGCAATATGCAGATCATTAGCGGGGCCACCCGAATTCGTGTCGATTAAGCGTGACGGATCCATGTCGCGGACCATGTCCACTACGGCCGACACATTCGGGAACGCTTGCACGCAATCAAACTCGTTGAATACAGTCCATTGCACGATGCAGGGGTGGTTATACCGTCCGTTGATCATGGCAGTAATGTCATTTAGGAAAGGCTCAATAGTAGCATTCGTGGCGCCTCCATATTTCTGCACCGCGTCCTGGAGGACGACAATGCCGAGACGATCCGCATGCCAGTACCAACGCTCAGGATTGACTTTCTGGTGCAAGCGCACAGTGTTGAGTCCAAACATTTGCACCGCTTGCAAATCATACAGGAGAGCGTCCTCCGTCGGATGCGTAAACAAGCCATCCGGCCAAAAGCTTTGATCCAGCCAGCCCGCAAGAAACAGAAAGCCACCGTTGAGGTACGGTCGCACGACCACAGTGGCGGGTTGAGCACTCACGCCGGACGTGCGGCACTTGTTCGTGGTTTTGATCGGCACAGCGCTCTTGAGCCAGCACTGTGGCTGCTGATACTGATCACAGCCAGGCACGCCATAAGCCCACGCTACACACCCCTGAGAGGTGTTACACAGTGACCAGCATAACGACGGGTCCGCTGAAGGCAGGACCACAGGGTACCCTGGCATATCATTGCCAGGCAGGTCAACACCAACTAGTGGGCCTGAGTCCGGCTGACCTGGTCGCAGCTCCTTTTCCTAGATATGACATGCGCGACAATTAGGACAACAAGTAATATACTAGCTCGTCATCAGTATTGTGATTGATCAGACAGTGACATACCAGTGTGAAGCTGCGTAGGCCAAAGTAGCTTTGAACTTGATCTGCTAGCGTCGCCTGTAGCGTCACCGTCAAATTATATAGAAAAGGGCTGGAAGGACTCCACGGCTTCGCATTCGGGATGGTCACAGTTAGGATGTTGCCTGTCGTGCCCATGAAAGACTGCGTGCTGCCGCCGTCACCTGTCACGACAGCTGTGAAGGGTTGACCTGTGAAGGCTGAGCTGACGGTCAAGGTCAACCGCTGTGTGTCTGTAAGGATCTTGAGCGCAGTGATGTACTGCAACGGCACCACCTCTACCCACACGGTCTGCCAGATACCGGATGAGGGTGTATACGTGTCCCCTGACGGATCAGTGATGGCGGATATGCGTTGCTTGCCGTTGGGCTGAAACCCCAAATCCGATGGATCGTACACGAAGACGATGAGCTCATTGTCGGCCGACTTGATCGCGCCGGTCAAGTCAAAGCTGAAACCGTCAAAGCCACCGGTGTGATTGCCCAACGGAACCGCGTTGAGCCAAACGGAAGTTTGCCAGTCCACAGCCCCAAAGTGCATCAGTGCACGGTGCGCTGCATCGATAGGGGTGCTGATGGTGAAGACTAGGCGATACCACATATACTGGTAATTCTGCCCCACGCCCGACAAACAGGACTCGACGGGAAACGGCACGAGGATGGTGCCGTTGAGGGTCTCGCCAAATGGAGGGGATTGACCAGGTGCGGCAGGCTGGAACTCCCACAGTCCATTCAGATTGAAGTATGTGTTAGCACTGCGCTGCATCTGAGGTCTGCAAAGTCACACATAGTACAAATCCGTCCAGTTCAAATTTCAGAGGCACCACCAGCCCGACCGCATTCAGAGCGCATATAGATCGTGAGTCATCACAATAGATCAATTTGCCATCAGAATACCTAGGATACTCCGGCTGTACATTTGCTGGATTCACATCGTTAGCCCATTGCGTGGGGATGTTGCCTGGACCACACTGCGTTCGCTGCCATTGGAGATGCGACGACTGTGTGGAAACTCGGGGATCTGCTGCCGAAACTGGCGCAGCCCACAGAGCGCATAAGATGATGGCAATAGCAGCAGCAGAGAGAGGATGCTTCATTCTGAGATCGCCTCAAGTGTGCACAAAACCTCCAAACCATGCGGGGAGTGTACAGATGCGATATCGAGTGGTGGAAACGTAAAGTGATCACCACGCGTCCTGATCATAATCGCATTTGCAACCGTTGAAATTTGTCCGTTGGTAGGTGCAACACGCACTCTGTCCTTTGAGTTTTTACCCAGCCGGTGACGAAGATGGAGGATCAGGCGACGAATTTAGGTGCCTCAGATGCATACACCTACGCTGCGTCTCCATCGCGTGACGTTATTGGACGCATCAACGACGTTGCAGCTGCGCGCGATGGCTTGACTTTGGGGTCTCGATTGTCCAGACGCACACACACCATTCAGTCTCTGTCGTCTCCCGAGTAAGTGATCGTGTACATGACCGCACGTCAAAGAGGAGTCTTGCTGTTGTGGAACACTGCGTGGATGTTGATGTTGAAGGTGCAATGCTTCACTTAGCTGTGTGACTCGCTTGTCAGGCATCGACAGCTGCAGCGCGATCGCATGGAATCTGAGCTGCAGCAAGCGAGGGAGAGCCTGCGCATTCGTGAGCAGCAGGTACACTAACTGAATATCCATCATATGTTGGCTTGCGATACCAGCGCTTCTGACGACACTTTGAGGGCACGAGATCCTTATTAACATCACGAACAGCGTCACTCCACTGTGTTAACGCACCAACGCGTGCTGTGCGAGCAGATCACACTTGCCGCCGAATTCGGGCACAGCCTCGTGATTGAAAATGAGAATCTGTCCAAGCGTGTGCAGGAAACCGAGCAACAGCTTCGCGACCAGGTGTGTTTGTGCATCAGCGTGTGGATATGGCTTTGGGCACGTGCGTGTTTGTAAGCGTACTCAGAACTGTCCTGGAACTGACGAGATCTCTGTTTGCGTGATGCTGTGAACCCTGCAGCTGGACGCCCAGCACCAAGTGATACGCAATCAAGAGCGTGACATGGAACAGCTCAGAGCTTCGCAGGCTGAGTTCAAAACGGTAGGTGTATGTCAACGGCCACCACCACGATCTGTGCGCAGTACGCAATAGTTCGCGTTAAATCAGTCACCGATAGCGATCCTTAAGCGTAAGCGTGATTAAATGCGCGTGTTGAGTACACGATCTGTTGTGCTGGACATGTAGCGTCTCGCATCTCTGGAAGAGCTGCTGATGCAGAAGTCTGAGGAAATTGAAGAGGTGAGTTGCACATCTTGGTGTGCAAATCCCCAACACAGATGTGTTGTTAGCCCCCCTCTTTGCCTACGTGTTGATATCATCGTTACTGTGCTGTATTTGCCACAGCTGTGCCAGCAGAACGAGCGCCTTGAAGAACTGAACGGGCAACTGTCCAGCAAGCTGGAATCGTATGCTGATCAGGCACACGAACTCACCTTGCTGAACCACGAAAAGACGGCCATACAGGAACAGGTTTGGTTTCATATGCATTGAGCGCGAGCAGTACGCACATGCACATCCATTTTGCGCAATCAACTCATTTCGCTTACGTTGAATATGTTGTTCTTCCTACCTTGACTGACTGTATCTACAGCTTACGCAAGCGTTAGCTCGCATCTCGCAGTTGGAGCTGCAGTCGGTACGAGCTTGCTAAGCCCCTGAATGCATGTGCTTTGACAGTCTTCATTTTCTAAATCGAAACACTCTGTGCTGGACTGATGGAGAAAAGGTGGCACAGCAAGAAGCCAATGCTGATCTCGTGGCATCCCGAGCCTTTCTGACAGGTAAGAGATGCGCATCGTTGGTTTGAAGTTAAATACTAATTGTATTTAATGATTCGCAACCGCAGCGTCGCTACAGTCTGCTGAGGATGAGTTAACAGCGAGTAAGCATCAGCTTACCACGCTTCAGAAGCAGATGCAGTCGAACTCGACACTAGTGGATGATATTGATCACCTGCAGCATGAACTGCTTCAGGTACGTAATGTGATTACGTATATGCCTTTTGACCTGAAGTTGCCTGTTCAATTTGAACCTGTGCCCGTAGAC
>ENA-ORBV01015038-ORBV01015038.1-microbial-mat-metagenome-genome-assembly--contig:-NODE-15038-length-11462-cov-4.253579_pt1 | contig 11462 bp, 7 predicted proteins | sample MGYA00237777_ERZ505514 | MGnify/ENA primary metagenome ERZ505514 (study PRJEB26160, sample SAMN06269048) | microbial mat metagenome | isolation source: Oligotrophic lake microbial mat | place...
GGCAGGGGATAGGTGCCTTCTTGCTCGATCGGGTTCTGGGTTGCGAGCACGAAGAACGGTGTCGGCAGCGGACGGCGCTGACCACCGGCGCTGACCTGGCGTTCCTGCATCGCTTCGAGCAGCGCGGCCTGGGTTTTGGGCGGGGTACGGTTGATTTCGTCGGCCAGGATCACCGAGGCGAAGATCGGGCCGGGCAGGAACACCAGTTCACGCGCGCCGGTGGCCTTGTCCTCGCGGATGACCTCGGTGCCGGTGATGTCGGAGGGCATCAGGTCAGGGGTGAACTGCACGCGGCTGAACGACAGGCGGGTGGCCGAGGCCAAAGTGCTGATCAGCAGGGTTTTGGCCAAGCCCGGCACACCTTCGAGCAGCGCATGGCCGCCAGCAGCAAAGGCCACCAGGGTCTGTTCAATGACCTCGGTCTGCCCGACGATGACCTTGGCGAGCTCGGCTTTCAGCACGGCGGCCGCCTGGGTGGCCTGGTCACGGGTCATGGCGCTCATGGGGACTCCTTGGCGGCGGTCTTCCGACGCGGTCATACACAACTGGGTTGGCAGGATTGGCCGGACCCTGGCATTGACAAGGGCGAGACCCGCATCGTCAACACCGGTGATGGGTCGCGTGTACAGGCTGTGCGAAGGCGGGCGGCCGAGTGGCGGTGGGCGGATCCTGTTGTCGAATCCTGTTGTCGAATCCTGTTGTCGAATACAGCAGCGAAGCCGGCGAAGCCATCCGCCCACGGGTGAGGAGGCAAAGCCAACGAATCCGAGCCACGACCAAGCCCGTGGGGGCAGGCCCGCAGGGCCGCGGGGACGAAGCCGGCGAAGCCCAATGCTTAACTAAGGCAAATGAATTGAACCGCCACGACGCCACGACGCCACGGGAAGGCAGAAAACAGAGTTAAAGTCCATTCCTGGCTGCGGATTCGCACCGTGGCGTCGTAGCGTCGTGGCGGTTCAATCGGATTTGATGTGGGCGGGGCCTTAGCTTAACAGCATTGGGCTTAGCTCCAACAGGCCCAACAGGGTCATGCGGCAAGGCGTGCCTGGGCGCGCGCCGCACCTTGAACCACACGCCGTCGTCCCAGCATGCGCCTGCGGAGGCTCCATGCGCGTCACGATCTTCGGCACCGGCTATGTCGGTCTGGTCACCGGAACCTGTTTTGCCGAGATGGGCAATCATGTCATCTGCGTCGATGTCGACGCGCGCAAGGTCGAACGCCTGCGTGGTGGCGAGGTCCCGATCTATGAGCCGGGCCTGGAGGAACTGGTCGAGGAGAACGTCCACGGCCAGCGGCTGTTCTTCACCACCTCGGCCAAGGAAGCCCTGGTCGAAGCGGAGTTGGCCTTCATCTGCGTCGGTACCCCGATGTCGGAGACCGGCGAGGCCGACCTGCGCTACGTCGAGTCCGCCTCGCGCGACATCGGCCGTCACCTGAACGGCTACTGTCTGGTGGTGGACAAGAGCACCGTGCCGGTTGGCACTGCCGACCAGGTACGCGGCTGGGTGCAGGAGGAGCTGACGCGCCGCGGCGCGACCCACACCTTCGATGTGGCGAGCAATCCGGAGTTCCTCAAGGAAGGTTCTGCGGTCGACGACTTCATGAAACCCGATCGCGTGGTGGTGGGTCTCGACAGCGATCGTGCGCGCGTGCTGCTGCACGACCTCTACCAGCCGTTCATCCGCAACGGTCTGCGTTTCTACACTATGGACATCCGTTCGGCAGAGATGACCAAGTACGCCGCCAATGCGATGTTGGCGACCAAGATCAGCTTCATCAATGAGATCGCCAACATCTGCGAACGCGTTGGTGCCGACGTGCGTCAGGTGCGTCTGGGTGTGGGTGCGGATCAGCGCATCGGCCTGCAATTCCTCCATCCGGGTGTCGGCTACGGCGGTTCGTGTTTTCCCAAGGACGTGCGCGCCCTGGTGCACACCGCGGATGTCGCCGGCTACAAAGCCGACCTGTTGTCCGCCGTCGATGCGGTGAATCAGCGGCAGAAGCAGGTGATGCTGCACAAGCTGCAAGCCTGGTGCACGCTCACCAACCGTCCGCTGGCGTCCCTCACGGTGGCGATCTGGGGCCTGGCGTTCAAACCCAATACCGACGATGTGCGCGATGCGCCGGCGCTGGAATTGATCCGCGCCCTGATCGCTGCTGGTGCTCACGTGCGCGCCTACGATCCCAAGGCGACCCACGAAGCGCAGAAGGCGCTCGGCCCACTGCCGCGCCTGACCTACGTCGACGATGCCTACGACGCCACTGAGGGCTCCGACGTCCTGTTGTTGGTCACCGAGTGGCGTCCGTTCCGTCGTCCGGATTTCCGCAAGCTCGCCAGCCAATTGAAGGGCAAAGTGATCTTCGACGGTCGCAATCAGTACGACGAAAGCCGCACTGCGCCGTATGGTTTGACGCTGTACCCCATCGGGGTACCCGCGCGTGCCAGCCAGGCGCAGTCGACCACGGGCTGACCGGCGATGGAATGCAGCATCTACATCGGTGAGCCGGCGGTCCTGGAGCGTGCCTTCTCGTCCTTCGACGACGACGTGGGTATGACCATCGAATCACAGGAGTTGATCTCCTGCGCGGTCCAGGCGCAGGGTGAATTGCTGGAGGCGTTCGCCGTCGTGCGGCCACAGACGGTCTGCACCTGGTCACCGGCCTTTGCGACGGTTTTTTCCGTGTTGTTCTGGCGGTTCTCTGATGGCGACCGCCATCGCGATGCGCCATGGGCGCAGGACTGCGAACTGGTGGACAGCTACCTGTCGCCAGCGACCGTCACGCGGCTGGCAACCCAGGCGGCGACCATCGTGCTTGATGATCTCAACCGTCCGCTGGCCGACTCCGACTACTGTGGCGATGAGTGGATCCAGAACTTCAACGACTTCCGCGACATGGCCAGCGAGTGGCTCGACCTGCTCGCCCGTGCGGCGGAGCGCAAACACGGCCTGGCCATCGCGGTCTGGGACTGACGGGCTGGCGATGGCGTGGCATCAGACCATCGTCCAGCTGCGTCCACGCGCGCGGGGTTTCCATCTGGTGACCGATGAATTGCTGGCGCAGGTACCGACCGTGCGCTCACTGCGGGTGGGCCTGGCCCACCTGTTCATCCAGCACACCTCGGCGTCGCTGACCATCAACGAGAACGCCGATCCCACGGTGCGCTCCGACTTCGAACGCTGGACGCGCGAAGTGGTGCCGGACGGCGCGCGTTATTTCGCCCACGATGCGGAGGGCGATGACGACATGCCGGCACACATCAAGGCGTCGCTGTTCGGTGCCGGCATCACCATCCCCATCCGTGACGGCACCCTCGCGCTCGGCACCTGGCAGGGCATCTACCTCGGTGAACACCGCGACCACGGCGGCAGCCGCAGTGTGGTGGTGACGCTGATGGGGGAGTGAGAAGTCTGGGCACGGAGTTCACGCACCGGGAAAACGCGCCTTGTCGAAAGGCATGGCCAACCGTCTGCGTGCGATCGGTGTGCCGGATGGCTTGCTGCTGCGCCTGTTGATCGGCGGGGACGACGATCGGCCTGTTTCGCGGCGTGGTGCCGGCCCTGCGGCGAACCGCAGGGCGACCACCCGTCGCGCCAAACCACGAGCGTCACGCGTCAGGTAGGCGATCCTAGGTCAGCGTGATTTTACGCCATGACCACGTGAGGTCAGACGCACGACAGAAGAAATTCAGGTCGACTCCACCGCGGGTTTTTCCGCCGTCGCCACGACCGGCTCCTTCGCCTTGGCTTCAATCGCCTTGCGCATCGCACCAGAGATGAACAGGTGACGGAGCACGCTGCGGTTCTTCGCCTCTTCTTTGCCCTTCTTGTCAGTCGTACGGGTTACGGAGTCGAGCGAGAGCAGGGTGAACTCTTCATCGTCGGCGCAGCTGGTGATCACGCACTGATGGAATGTAGCGGCACCGGCGGGCGCGGGCGCGAGTTCGTTGATCGCCGCGGTGTCGCCGGCTTCCAGTCGGCTGGTGAGGGCGTGCAGTTTGTTCTTCAGCAGGAATGGACCATGACTCACGATCTGGTCCGCCCAGGTACCGGTCCGCTCGTTGAACGGGGTTCCGCCGATGCTGGACCGCGGCCACCACACCGCGGCACCGATGACGATCGCTGCCTCCGCCAACCATACAGCGCCTAGCACGTAGCCGGTGGGGGTGGAGCTCTTGATGCTCCAGACGCCCTGTTCATTGATGAGCGTGATGTACTCCTGCAGTTCGCTTGGTGACCACGGCCACGTCGGGGATTTGGCCACGGCATGCACATATCCGACCCAGGAGACGTATTCGCCAACCGCGCCACTGATCAATCCGGCGAGCATCAGCATGCCCAGGTTGCGCACCTTGCCGTGCCGTGCGGCGACATTGACGGCGATGCCGATGGCGAAACCGAACGCCAGGGTGATGAGGAAATTGATGTAGATCAGCGGGCAGTAGTGCACCGCGTAGGCATATGGGATCCCGAGCAGCGCCGCCGCGCCGATCCCCATGCCCAACATCAGCGGCAGTCCGAGCGCCCCCATCCGTCCGGAACGTTGGTAGTAGAGCATGTCGTGCATGGGGAACCTTTCGCTTGGAGTGATCAATCTACGGATGGTCGCCTGTTACAGCCGACTGCCGCCTGAATGCAAGGCTGTGCTGTGCCGTTTGTTCGTCGGTGCCAGTAGCACCCGCGGCGGGAGACCGGCTCCAGGTCGATGAGCATATTTTTGCGACCCCGGCGATCCTGGATGGGCGCATTTACCTGCGCAGCGAGAGCCACCTGTGGAGTGAGTGCGGGTCACTACCGCAGGCGATCACCATCTTCCCTGTGATTGTCAGGATGATCCACCGCGGTACATAGGCGCGACCCTCGGAGGATCGCCCCATGTCTACCTTCTCTCGCATCGTCCCTCGCATCGTCCCCGCCCTCGCGTCGGTGGGCGCATTCCTGAGCTTGTGGGCGTGGTGTCCGACCGCCGACGCGGCGAACGCCGCCGAACTGGCGCGCAACTTCAAGTACCTGCCGACGGTGAAGGAAAAAGACCTGCCAAAGATGTCGAATGAGCGCGGCGAGTTCCCCGGCAGCATCAAACATCCCGGCCTTGCTGGGCACGTGTGGGTGAAGTTCCCCTTCGTTGAGAATCCGGGCAGCTTCGGTTTCGATCGCAAAGGCCGGCTATTTGTCGCCGAAGCCAACCGCTTCTGGCTCGGCGTGCCCGACCTGCGCGGCGCCAATGAGATGATCCGCGGCGATTTCCAGGCTGTGACCGTCGCCGATCGGCAAAAGCTGTACGACCAGTTCGCCGCCAACTTCCCCAAGGACTGGTTCACCGCAGTGGCTGACCGCCTGATCCGCCTCGAAGACCGCGACGGCAATGGCGCGGCGGATCACCGCACGTTATTCTCCGACCACTTCAAAGCCCCGCTCGACGGGCTGGGCTTCTCGGTGCTGGCCGAAGACGACGCGGTCTATTTCACCTGCATCCCCAAGGTCTGGAAGCTGACCGACAAGAACGACGATGGCGTGGCCGATACCCACGATTCCATCGCTGAAGGTTTCGGCGTGCGCGTGTCCTTCATCGGCCATGACCTGCACGGCATCATCCGCGGGCCCGACGGCCGGCTCTATTTCTCGATCGGTGATCGCGGCTACCACGTCACCACGCCGGACGGCCGGGTGTTCCCAGGCTCAGGCCGCGGTGCGATCTTCCGCTGCGAATCCGACGGCAGCGGCTTCGAACGGTTCTGCGACGGCCTGCGCAATCCACAGGAGCTGGCGTTCGACGAGCAAGGCAACCTCTTCACCTTCGATAACACCGGCGACATCGGCGACAAAGCGCGCTTCGTCTACGCCCTGGAAGGCAGCGACTCCGGTTGGGACATGTCGCATCAGTCGGCGCACCACTACAAACACGCGCTCGACTGGGGCGATTTCCATCCGTCGCAATCGATGTGGGTGGCGGAAAAAATGTTCGACACCTGGAAACCCGAGCAGCCGCAGTGGGTATACCCGCCCGCTTCGCATGTGTCGAATGGTCCCTCCGGCCTCACCTGGATGACCGGTGAATCGCTGCCGGAGGACCTGCGTGGGAAGTTCCTGTTGGCGAACTACAGCGGTCCGTCGAACAACTGCACCATCCTGACCGTTGGCATGACGACCAAGGGCGCCGGCTATGTCTCCACTGAGGTGAAGGTGCTGGTGCAGGGCGTCGGCGTCAGCGACGTCGAACTGGGCTACGACGGCAACCTCTACCTCTGCGACTTCGGTGGCGGCTGGAGCGTCAACAACTCTGGCGCGGTCCACTGTTTGACGCCGACCGACACGAAACAGCAGGCCGTCGCGGCACAAACCAAGCAGACCTTCGCCACCGGTGTGAAGGGCAAGTCGATCGCGGACTTGCGCACGCTGTTGACGTCCACTGACAATCGCATCCGTCAGATGGCGCAGTTCGCGTTGGCCGATCGGAGTGCGGAAGGACTCGCCGCGCTCACCGCGGTGGCGCAGAGCAAAGATCTGCCGGTGGCGCAACGCCTGCACGGCGTGTGGGGACTGGAGCAGATCGCCCGCCGTGGCGGTGCTAATAAAGGCGCCGACAAGGCCGTGGCCGCGCTGCGCGCACTGCTCAGCGACACCGAGGTGGAAGTCCGCGCCAACGCCGTGCGTTCGCTGGGCAGCGTGAAGGATGCGGCCAGCCGTGCGCCGCTCATGGCTGCGCTGAAGGACGCCTCGTCCCGCGTGCGTTCACTGGCCGCGATCGCGCTCAGCCGTGTCGCCAAGCGTGGCGATAACGACGCCATCACCGCGCTCTACGCCCTGGTGGCGCAGAACGGCAGCGAGACCGACGTGGTGCTGCGCCACGCCTGCCTGAGCGCCCTGGATACGCTTGGCACCGTCGAGTCCGCCACGGCGAAGGTGAAGGATGCAAACGTCGAAGTGCGCCTGCTGGCCGTGCTGTTCCTGCGCCGGCATGCCAGCGCGGAACTAGCGCGGTTCCTGGACGATGCGGACGCGCAGGTGAAAAACGAAACCGTGCGCGCAATTTACGACACCGCCGCACTCGACACCGCCGCTGGCAAACGCCTGGCCGCGCTCGCCGCCGGCGACCTGCCGGAAACGTTGCAACGCCGCGTGGTCGCCGCCAATTACCGCCTTGGCACCGATGACAGCGCTCGCGCACTGGTGCAGTTGGCCGGCTCGTCCGCGCTCAAGCAGCCGATCCGCGAAGCCGCCCTTATCGCCCTGCGCACCTGGGGTGCGAACATCGACACCGATCCGGTGCTCGGTCATTACCGTCCGCAGGTGATGAAAGGCCGCACGATGAAGGACCTGGGACCAGCCATCGCCGACGACCTCAAAAAGTTCCTCGCCTCCAGCCAACCGGCACCGGTGATCGCCCTTGGCCTGCAACTGGCGAAGGACGCCGGCGTCACGCTCGACGAGGGGACGCAGCGCGCGCAGGCCACCAACCGCGACTTGTCCGAAGACGTGCGCGTCGCGGCGCTGAACGGCTTGGTCTCGGCCAACGGCGCCAAGGCGGGCGAAGTGGTCGCCAGCCTGCTCGATGATCCGACTCCTGGCGTCCAAGCCGCCGCGCTACGCCACGGCTTCGCGCTCAAAACCCCAGGCATCGACGCTCGCGCCACCAAGGCCATTGCCAGCGGCCCGCTGCCCGCAGCGCGTGCCGGCATCGATGGTTTGGCGAAGACCGCGGCAAAGTCGCTCATCACATTGTGGAACGAACGCCAGCAGACGCTGCGTGAAGAGCTGTGGCTCGACTGCTTCCTCGCCCTGCAGGGCAGTGACGTGGCCGAAGCCAAGCAGGCCGCCGCGACCTATTCAGCGACCAAGCCCACCGCCGTGCACCAGCTCACCAAGCTCGGCGGTGATGCGGCACGTGGGCGCGACATCTTCCGTAACCAGGGTGCGTGCATGCAGTGCCACAAGGTCGGCAATGAAGGCGGCATCCAAGGACCTGACCTCACCCAGGTGGGCGCACGCTTGAAGTCAGACAAGCTGCTGGAATCCGTGATCGAGCCCAACGCGGTGATCACCGACAACTACGGCAGCTCCACCGTCACGCTGAAGGACGGCAAGGTGATCATGGGCCGCGTCGCAGCGAAGACCGAGCAGCAACTCACCCTCATCGACCCCGTCGGCAAGAAACACGAAATCGCCACCAAGGACATCAAGGAAACCTCCGCGCCAATCTCCGCCATGCCGCCAATGGGACTGGCATTGCCGCCACGCGACCTGCGCGACCTCGTCGCCTACCTGGCGAGCTTGACGAAAGAGGGGGCGAAGCAGAGCGGGCACTGAAGGCCGTTCCCGCTGTCGACCAGTCGGTCGGCATGGGATAAGCGGCTGACAGGCTAACAACGCATACCAGGACGTCCCCACTCGCGTGCCGGATCGTCACCGTTAGTTTGCGCCCGTGCCAACCAATGCCGACCATCAAAAGTTCCTCGACCTCGTTCCTGCGGATGGATCGACCATCGGCAATGGTGCACTACGCGATGAACTGGGCTGGAACCCGGACCGCTATGACCGCATCAAAGAAGCGCTGGTTGCCGACGGCACGTTGCTGAAAGGTCAGGGTCGCGGCGGCACGGTCCGTCGCGCGGTCGTAGCAAAGGCGCAACGTGTGCAGGAGAAAACGGCGATTTACACGGCGGATCCCTCGACCGCTGCGATAAAGACGCCTTCGCCAGCCAAGCCAGCCAAGCCAGCCAAGCCCACGACCGACACCATCGCCCGCACGGTCAGCAGCAGACGTTCGGCGCTGACCAAATCCGAACTCTATTCCTCTCTCTGGCAGAGCTGCGACGAACTGCGCGGCGGCATGGACGCCAGCCAGTACAAGGACTACGTCCTGGTGCTGCTGTTCGTCAAATACATCAGCGATCGGTACGCCGGTCAGGCCTACGCACCGATCCAGATTCCCGAGGGATCCAGCTTCAAAGATATGGTCGCGCTCAAGGGTAAGTCCGACATCGGCGATCAGATCAACAAAAAGATCCTCGCCCCGCTGGCGCAGGCCAACCACTTGGCCGACATGCCGGACTTCAACGATCCGACCAAGCTCGGCAGCGACAAAGAGATGGTCGATAAGTTGACCAACCTCATCGCGATCTTTGAAAACCCGGCGCTCGATTTCTCGCGCAACCGCAGCGATGGCGACGACCTGCTGGGCGATGCCTACGAATACTTGATGCGGCACTTCGCGTCGGAGAGCGGTAAGAGCAAAGGTCAGTTCTACACCCCGGCCGAAGTCAGCCGCATCATCGCCCAGGTGCTGGGCATCCGGCACGCGAAGACTTCTGGCAACACCACGGTCAGCGATCCGACCTGTGGTTCCGGCTCGCTGCTGCTGAAAGTCGGATCTGAGGCCGCCCACGACCGCAAGGTGCGCGTGACGCTCTATGGGCAGGAAAAGGACTCATCCACCGTCGGGCTGGCGCGCATGAACATGATCCTGCACGATTACCCGACGGCAGAGATCACCCAGGGCAACACCCTGACCACGCCACATTTCAAGGATGGCGATGCGCTCAAGACCTTCGACTACGTGGTCGCCAATCCGCCGTTCTCGGACAAGCGTTGGAGCACCGGCCTTGATCCCGCCCACGATCCTTTCGATCGTTTCGCGTCCTACGGTGTGCCGCCGCCCAAACAGGGCGACTTCGCGTATCTGCTGCACATTCTGCGTTCGATGAAATCCACCGGCCAAGGGGCCTGCATCCTGCCGCACGGCGTGCTGTTTCGTGGCGGCGCAGAGGCCGCGATCCGCACCAACCTGATCAAGCGCGGATACATCAAGGGCATCATCGGTCTGCCGGCGAATCTATTTTATGGCACCGGTATTCCGGCGTGCATCCTGGTGCTCGACAAAGAAAAGGCCGCGACCCGCACCAGCATTTTCATGATCGATGCCTCCAAAGGTTTCATGAAGGACGGCCCCAAGAACCGCCTGCGTGCGCAGGACATCCACAAGATCGTCGACACCTTCACCCGCCAAAGCGACGTCCCGCGTTATGCCCGCTTAGTAACGGTCGCGGAAATCAGCGACGCAAAGAACGGCTTCAATCTCAACCTGCCGCGCTACATCGACAGCACCGAGCCGGAGGACATTCAAGATCTCAACGGTCATCTGCGCGGCGGCATTCCGCTGCGCGACAGTGATGCTCTTGCTCGCTATTGGCAGATCATGCCGGCATTGCGTGCGGCGTTGTTCACGCCCTCGAAACATGCCGGGTACTGCGAACTGACCACCACCGAGGTGAAGCCCGTCATCTTCGGCCATCCGGAGTTCACCGCGTTCAAGACTGGCGTGGACAAGTTGTTTAATACCTGGAAGGCGACCAACACGCCACGCTTGAAAGGCTTTGCCGCTGACGCAGCCAGCAGCCAGCCAAAGGCGCTGATCGAACCCCCTCCGAGGATCTGCTCGCCGCTTTCGCGCAAGCGCCATTGCTCGATCACTACGACATCTACCAGCACCTGATGGATTACTGGGCGCAGACCATGCAGGACGATTGCTACCTGATCGCCGCCGATGGCTGGCGCGAGGCGGCCAAGCCGCAGTTGGTGATTGAGGACAAGGCGACCAAAACAAAAACCAAGCCAGACTTTGTGGTCGGCAAAAGGAAATACAAAGCTGAGCTGATTCCATCGGCGCTCATCATCGCTCGCTATTTTTCTGCTGATCAGACCGCTATCGAAAAACTGGAGGCTGACATCGCCGCGTTTCAGCAGCAGATGGAAGAACTGGCCGAGGAACACGGCGGCGAAGGCGGCCTGCTGGAAGACGCGAAGAACGATAAGGACAAGCTCACCAAGGCGTCAGTCGCGACGCGGTTGAGGGAGCTCGCCTCTGGGAGCGCCGCCCCTGGGAGCGCCTTTCCTGGGAGCGCCTTTCCTGGGAGCGCCTTTCCTGGGAGCGCCGGGCACCAGCCCGGCTCGGGTCATCTTCGAGCCGGGCTGGTGCCCGGCGCTCGCAGGGCAGAAGACGCCAGGGAAGAAGACGCGGACGAGATCGCCGTGCTGCAACGTTACCTCGCGCTCAGCGAGCAGGAGGCCACTGCGAACACCGCCCTCAAAACCGCGCAGGAAAGCCTGATGGATCAGGTCTTCCAGCACTACGCCAAGCTCACCGAGGACGACATCAAGTCGCTCGTCGTGGATGACAAATGGCTGGGCACGCTGGCCGCCGCCGTGCAGGGTGAACTTGACCGTGTTTCGCAGACCCTCACTGGTCGCATTCGGCAGCTTGCTGAACGGTATGGCACGCCGTTGCCAGACCTGACCAATCAGATCGACGCGCTGGAAAATAAAGTCGCCAACCACCTACGCACGATGGGCTGTTCCTGGGAGCGCCGGGCACCAGCCCGGCTCGAAGATACATCCATGCCGGGCTGGTGCCCGGCGCTCCCAGGAAAGGCAGCGCCAGGGGGTGAGTTGTGAGTGTGCCGGTG
>ENA-ORBV01015039-ORBV01015039.1-microbial-mat-metagenome-genome-assembly--contig:-NODE-15039-length-11461-cov-12.223999_pt1 | contig 11461 bp, 12 predicted proteins | sample MGYA00237777_ERZ505514 | MGnify/ENA primary metagenome ERZ505514 (study PRJEB26160, sample SAMN06269048) | microbial mat metagenome | isolation source: Oligotrophic lake microbial mat | place...
GCTGTAGAGGGGGGCGGGGGAGTTGGTGACGGGAGTGGTGGAGTGGGATCGGCGGGCGCTCAAGAGTCGAGGGATGAAGAAACAAGGACGTTTGTGCAAGGACAGGATGTACCCATGATCGCAGTTCGACAGAGTTTGCCGGTGACGCGAGATTCGATCACGCACAAGTTTTCGATCGGCCGCCACGAGGGGTACCTGACCATCGGCCTCTACCCCGATGGAAAGCCGGGGGAGATTTTCCTCAAGATGGCGAAGGAAGGCTCGACCCTCTCGGGTATGTGCCAGGCATTCTGCCGCGCTTTCAGCCTTTCGATTCAACACGGCTTGAGCGTGCGGGATGCGGTCTTGCGCTTCAAGGGAATGCGCTTTGAGCCCATGGGCGACACCAGCAACCCGGAAATCCCCACGGCGGATTCGATTGTTGACTACATCGCGCGATATCTGGACCTGCACTTTGGCAATGTGCAGGGGCCGCTGCGGCGGTGAATGGCGGCTGGACGATGGGGTTGAATGTGACAGCACGGCGCTCTTCGCCCCGGCGGGGCGGCGGGATGTAGCCGCGGGTGAAGGCGGCGCTTCGCCGCCGTAACCCGTGGGGGGCTATCGGCGGTATCGGGAATAGGAATTCCGGGTCAATTGCCCTGCGAAAGGCGGAGGAATTACGCCGCCCGCCGCACGGACCCCAGCGACGTGGACTCCCTTTCGCTCGGCAACCAAGGCGGCGGATGGCACGTCGGCAGCGTCCACCGTGAGTTCGATGGGCTGGCCAGTGTCGTTGTCGATGCCGTTGACTGCGAATCGCATTGGTAGTATTTCCTGTGTCCAGTTGCCAGAGTCGTGATTTCCGACCACGGCCCCTTCTCCCCGCGTGTGCTGATCCAGCGGGCCATGTAGACGGCCCCCCCACTTTGTGCCGCCTTCGCCGGGCTTGAACTCGGCGCGGAAGGTCGGCTTGGTGGTCATGGTCAGGAAGACCAGCGCGGCGGGATTCGTGGGCGCGGGCTGGTCGGCATCGACGAGTTTCACCCACACCTCGGCCCCGAGCACGCCCGCGGGCCGGGCGCGGAGAGTCGGCGTGGACTCGTCCACCAAGCGCAGGTTGTGCATCAGCCGCTGCCCGCTCTCGACCAGCGTGAGCGGGCGCGTGGTGGGCGCGGGTGCTGGCGAAGGCGAAGTATCTCGCACTGTGATCCCCATGGTGGCGCGGTCGGCGTTGCTGGTCTGGGGGTACCCCTGCAGGAAGTTGGTGATGAGCCGGACTTGTCGTTCGAGCGCTGCCCGAGCTGTGTCCTTGGCCTGCCGCGCCCCCTCGGCGGCGGCCTGGGCTCGCACGTGCGCCGGGTACGCCGCGGCCCACACGCTCAGGGCATTCTTTAGCGCGATCAAAAGGTTTTCATCTAGGCCTTGCTCCTCGTAGAACTCTGACACGGCCTCGTCGTACTGCTTGGCCCACGCGGCAAAGTTCCCGTCGGGCCTGGGCATGTAGTGTTCGCCAGATCGAGCCATGTGCAAGCCTCCTATCGATGCTCAATGCCCTTCGGGCGGCGGCTCGAAGCGGGCGGGCACCGATGAATGACTCCCGGCGCGGGTCTATTCGGCTTCGTGCGCCGCATCCGCGACGCGACACGCGAGCCGTCAGACGCGATCATCGGCTCGTCAGGGCTGCTCCTTCACTCGGCGAGCGCGACGCTCGAGAAATCGCACGCGACCGGCGAACCAGCAGACGCGACAGGTCATCGGGCGCGTGCGACAAGCGACCCAACGCGGTTGACAAGCCGATGGTCACACGCGACAACTCGCCCGGCGAGGCACAAAGTTTATTTCCCGCCAAGCCAGCTCGAACTCGTCGGCCTCGCCTATCATACATACCCCGTGGGGTATACACTTTTCAAGGAGATTCAGCATGAACACAACGACCAAGACGAACGACAGCATCACACTTTCCATCGACGGCATGAGCTGCGGGCACTGCGTTCAAGCCGTAACCAAGGCTCTTTCCGCGGTCCCGGGGGTACAGGTCCGGTCGGTGGCGGTCGGGAGCGCGACGATCGAAACGACCGATGCGTCGGCGGCAGAGAAGGCCGCTCTGGCGCTGGAGGAAGCTGGGTATCCGGCCCGGGTGACGGTGGGCGCGCCCTTGACCGCACTGAAAACTAGCGGCGGGTGTTGCGGCGGGGCTGGTGAGGCGAGCGCTGCCGCGAAGCTCGGCGTGCGTCCGACCGGCGGATGCTGCGGGTGATCGACAGGTTCGACCAAGGACCAAGGAGTTGACGCGATGGCCGCGAAAGAGACCAAGACCAGCAAACGGGCAGTTGCACAGGTCATCAACGGCGCGCTGTGCGGTTGCGCCGTAGTGGCCGCGCTGGCGACCAAGCGCGAATCCCGGAGAGGCACGCCCATTCTTCTCATTGCGGCGGTCCGCGACGGCACCGGGCCGGGGGCGCACGCCGCGGGTGTAGACAACGCGCTCAAGGCCGCGAACCTGAAACACCTGCGGCGGATCGAGGGGCAGGTGCGCGGGCTGGCGAGGATGGTCGAGGAGGACCGCTACTGCGCCGACATCATCACGCAGGTCTCGGCTGTGCGTGAGTCGCTGCAAACCGTGGCCCGAAATCTTATGCGCAACCATCTTCAACACTGCGCCGCCCAGGCGATGCACGACGAAGGGATGACGCGCGAGGCGATGGTAGATGAACTGATGGAACTCGTCGCCAAATTGCGCACATGAACCGACCAGATTACGAGGCTCACGATGAGTTGCAACTGCGGATGACACGACGACAAGCCGCCCGCGACGAGATGAAAGCGATTCGTGCCCGCGATCGTCAGCGTGGCGATTGTCGCGGGCCTGATCGCGGCGGCGATGCTCAGAGACAGAGTAAAGCCGATCACGCCCGAAGAGCCGTGAAGTGCGCGGGCGAACTCCGCAGCGCGGTATTGAGTCGCCGACGGATCAGAAAGGACAGCAATGAACCATGAACACCAGCACGGTACGAAGATGACGTCGCCTCGAGGCACGACCACTCCGCCGAGATCCAGCATCCTCGCGGTCGCCGCTCCAGAGGAGCGCGTGGACCTGCCTCTCAAGGGCATGACGTGCGCGTCGTGCGCCAACACCATAGAAAGGGCGCTGAGTAAGGTGCCCGGCGTGTCCAAGGCGAGCGTGAACTTCGCCACCAAGACCGCGACCGTGCGCTACGCCGCCGCCGCGACCTCGCCAGAGAAGTTGGTCGAGGTGGTGAAAGAGACCGGGTACGACGCGGTGGTGCCAGAGTCGGCATCGAGAAAACACGCCGGACACGACCACGCGATGCCGGGAATGACCGCCGCCGAACACGCGGCGATGCCTGCCGGTCACGCGCTGTCCGGAGGTGAAGTAGGGGAGGCCGGGGCAGACCATTCCGCCCACATGCACGTCAACGCCGACGAGCAGACGGTGCTGCTCCGCAAGGTCATCATTGGCACTGCCCTGTCGCTGCCGGTGCTGGTCATCGCGATGTCGCACGGGAAGATCGCGATCTTCAATCAGCCTCCTCTTGGACCTTGGATCAACTGGCTCCAGCTCGCGCTCACCACGCCGGTGGTGTTCTGGTGCGGCTGGCAGTTCTACCGCATGGCGTGGATGAGCCTCAAGCACTTCCGAGCCAACATGGATTCGCTCGTCGCGCTGGGCACCGGCACGGCCTTTCTGTACTCGATCGCCGCGACGGTCTGGCCGAGGTTCTTCGCGGTGGCTCAGAGCGGTGTCGCGGCGCACTCCGGCACCGAGATGACGATGGTGCCGGTGTATTACGAGGCCGCGGCCGTCATCATCGTCCTCGTGCTGCTCGGCAAACTCTTCGAGGCTCGCGCCACGGGCAACACCAGCGCCGCGATCCGCCGGCTGATCGGACTTCAAGCCAAGACCGCCCGCGTGGTGCGAGGCGGGCAGGAACACGACATCCTCGTGGAGCAGGTCATCGTCGGCGACACGGTCATTGTGCGCCCTGGCGAGAAGATCCCTGTGGACGGCAACGTCGAGAGCGGAGATTCCACGATCGACGAGTCCATGCTAACGGGCGAGAGCGTCCCTGTCGAAAAGAAGGTGGGTGACGCGGTCTTCGGAGCCACCATCAACACGACCGGGGCTCTGACGGTTCGCGCAACGAAGATCGGCAAGGACACCGCGCTCCAGCAGATCGTCCGTCTGGTTCAGGACGCTCAGGGGAGCAAGGCTCCAATCGCCCGGCTTGCGGACACTATCAGCGGCTACTTCACGCCCGTGGTGCTGGGCATCGCGATCATCACATTCATCGTCTGGTACTTCGTCGCGCCGATTGACACGCGGCTGAGCATGGCACTGCTCACGTTCGTGTCCGTCCTCATCATCGCGTGCCCCTGCGCCTTGGGGCTGGCCACGCCCACGGCGATCATGGTCGGCACCGGCCGCGGGGCCGAGCACGGCATCCTCATCAAGGGCGGTCAGGCGTTGGAAACGGCTCACAAACTCACCGCCATTATTCTCGACAAAACTGGCACCATCACGCAGGGCAAGCCCGCGCTGACAGACGTGCGAGCGTTACCCGGCATCACCGAGCCCGACCTGGTGCGGCTCGTCGCATCCGCAGAGCGGCGAAGTGAACATCCGCTCGCCGCCGCAATCGTGGAAGGGGCCAAGGTCCGCGGCCTCACGCTCGCCGAACCCAGCGCGTTCAAGGCCGTGGTCGGCCACGGTATCGAAGCGACCGTGGACGGCCGCGCGGTTTTGGTCGGCAAGCGCGCGCTCCTGGCCGACCTCGGGATGGACACGTCGGCGCTCGACACTCTCGCTGGCGAACTCGCCGCGTCAGGCAAGACGCCTATGTACGCCGCGATCGACGGCAAGCCCGCAGGGCTGATCGCTGTCGCCGACCGCGTGAAGCCCGAGTCCAAAGCGGCTATCGAGCAGATGCAAAGGCTGGGCCTGCGCGTGGCGATGATCACCGGCGACAACGCCAAGACCGCCGCGGCCGTGGCGAAGGAAGTCGGCATCGCGCCCGACATGGTGTTCGCGGAAGTTCTCCCAGGAAACAAGGCCGAGCACGTCAAGAAGCTCCAGGCTCAGGGCTTCGTGGTCGGCATGGTGGGCGACGGCATCAACGATGCACCTGCGCTCGCCCAAGCCGACATCGGCCTCGCGATGGGCACCGGAACCGACGTGGCGATCGAGGCCTCCGACATCACCCTCATCCGAGGCGACCTCCGCTCCGTCCCGGAGGCCATCGCCCTCTCGCGGGTCACGATGCGCACAATCAAGCAGAATCTCTTCTGGGCGTTCATCTACAACGCGCTGGGAATCCCCCTCGCCGCGGGCGTGCTTTATCCCTTCACGGGATGGCTCCTCAGCCCCATCATCGCGAGCGCCGCGATGGCGTTCAGCAGCGTGAGTGTCGTGCTCAACAGCCTGCGCCTTGCGCACTCCCGCCGCTCAACCTGACGGTGCCGCACCCAACTTGAGTCTTCCAGTGTTCCGATCCAAGCATCACTATGCCAGGGTCGCGTCACAAATCTTGGTCGGGCACAACCAGCGGACTGACCCGACCCAGATTCAATTGATCTACATCGACCGACCGCTCTGTCGAGCCTCGAACGCTTCAGGGCTGAGGTAGCCCATCGCGGCGTGCAGACGCGTGCGGTTGTAGAACATATCGATGTAATGGTACACGGCGGCGCGCGCCTCTTCCCTCGTGGCGAAGATGGAGCACGTGGCGTCGACGTCTCAGCGAGAGCGATTGTTGCGGATAAAGGCGAATTTTATAGGTGCTCCTTCGCGAAGTAGACCGTCGCTTTTTTATAATGTCGCTCTCCATGCGCAGGCGTGCGTTCTCCTTCTCGAGTTCGCGGAAGCGCTTCTCGGCAGGGAGATCGGTCGAGGCGAACGATTATTCAAAGCTGAACTTAGCAAGCTCGACACCACTGCGGAGCGTGTCGCAGCACAGGGCACAGCCGCGTGGCGACCGAGCTGAGGGTGTGGCGCTGGCCGATCATCCGCCTGATCGCCGACTTCTAAAAACTGCGAATTAACTTTCCCAGCCACCGTTACACACCTTGTTCACTCCTCGGCAGTTGTAGCCGGGGATGAGTTGTGTCAACGGAATCTGGGTCAGGTTAATCTTATCTCCAAAGCCTCGTCGCTGTGTGGCGTGGCCAGAGTTTCTATCTCCCGGGGTAAACGAGGGCACCTGAGCGTCGTGTGGATTACAATGCAACTCGATGCCGCGCCGATGCGGCCGTCAGCATCTGTCATGACCCATTCCCCTATGGCCCGACACCTCACCGAACTTCTCCGTCTGCTCGCCAAGCACTACGTACTGGTGTCGGACATGTGTAGAGAGAGCCGGAGGTTTAGCTCGGACGCGGAGCTTGAGGCCTTCTGCGCGTCGTTTCTCGAGGCTGGCACGGGAGCAACACTGCTGGCGGGACGACTAAAGGATGTGGGCGTCGTGTCTTAGTCGAGCGGCGACTGGGCTCCCCCACCCTATCTACGGCTGTTCCTCGCTGAGATCGAACAGCGTCACTCGCTCGCGAGTCCTCGCCCACCCGACGGTCGCTGTGTATGGCCTTGGGAGACCCGCCAGAGGACCAAGTATCTAGAGCGCGTCTTTTCGGAGACGCTAAGACGGCCGCCAACGGGCGGCACGAAGGTGTGTTTCTCCGGGCGCACAAGCCCGACATCTCGCTGCTCTCCCCCCAAGGGCTCATACTCCCGGCGAGAGAGTGGACTGCAGTCGGCGGGGTCGCGGCCCTGGCGCTTCACCGCCACCATCAACTCCGCGATCTCGATCTGCCTCATGGGGGCCGCCCGCTTGACCTCCCGGAACCCCTTGGAGGTGACGTTCTTATCCTCCAGAAGTGCGACGGCTTCCGGGCAGATCCCGGCGCGTAAGGTCACGCTTGAACCGAATTAACTTCACGTCCAAACTGATGGTGGCGGCGATCCGTTCCTCGATGACGCCGTTCTCGAGCGCACGCAGGATAATGAAGTGCTCCTGGATCGGAGCCGTCCGGTTCACCTTGTGGTTGTAGGTGAAGCTCTCGTCGTCCTTGGCAACGAGGCAGAAGGCCTCGGTGCGTCCCAACTCCTTGAGCACGTCAAGGCGAAAATGACCGTCCAGAAGGGTGCAGCGTCGATCGTGCCCGTGGGGCCGAGTCTTGCTTGAAAATGATCAGCGGCTCGATCACGCCGAGTTCGCGGATCGATGCGAACAGTCGCTAATACTGCTGCCCTTTTCGCATTTCGGGGCGCGCTGTGCGTGCAGGAAGGATCTGCCCGATCGGCACCATCTGGTCGTCTGAAGTAGCGATAGTCACCGCGATACTGATGGGAATCTGGCCTCACTCCACCGCTTCAAGCAGGCGGGTTTCGCCTTGCTTGAGCAACCGCACGATCTCCTTGGCGTAAGACGCGTGCAAGTCTGTCTTGTGGGCGATCTCGGCATACGTGTACCCTCGCTCTTTCAGTTTGCCGACCTCCCGGAGCATTTCGACGCATGTCTACCGGCGTCGGACCAGGTTCTCCGCGAGGCTCATCAACAGAAGCTCCTCACGAGAGGCGGCGATGATGAGCGCTGGCACGGTGGTATCGCCCAGCTGGCGGCAGGCCTCCAGCCAGCCCTCCCCGCAGACCAGTTCATAGAGCGGCTTGCTCTCCTTGGAACCGCGCTGAACGACGTTGATAGGCTTCTTAAGCCTGATATTGGAGATGTTCGAGACGATCTACTTAAACTTGACCTTCCCACGCTCACGCGGATTCATCACCGTGATCTGGTCGATCGGAATGCGGACAACATTGGTGTCGCGATGGTCGATCACGCGGCCACCTCGATCTGGATGACCTTGGCCATCCCGAGGAAGAACTCCAGAGACTCGAACCTGAACGTATCGATCAAGGCCCCATTGAACTGCGACAAGCGGAACTTGGGCAGCTCCATGTCGATGCTCGGCAACAGATATTAGTTGGCAAGCTGCTCGTTACCCGGGTCCATCCGCACGACGATGTAGATGTCGACGACCCGCGCTTTCCGAACGCGGAACCGCCAGCGGGGTGATCCCGCCGCGGTCGATCGGTAACGTGCGAGCGAAAGAGATGCGCTATAAAGACCATTGATCGTGAGCACGTCGGACGAGCTGTTCCGCTCAACCGTCGCGCCCATCGTCTGCAGGTCTTGGATCATGTCCCCCAAGAGCTGCGGATGCACCTGCCGAAGCTGGCGGTTAACCTTCAGATACTCAAAGTCTCGCTCGAGAGTGAAGCCAGCAAGCCGGTAGGCGTTGGTCAGGCTTCCGAATCGGGTTTGGTAGGCCGAGCCGGTGGGAATGCTGTTCGTTTCGTCGATACGTGCGCAGTGAGTTCGGGGTGGACAGCCAGGACGCTGCGTGGGCGGCCCAGCATGTCGTCGTCGGTGAAATGCCGATGACTCTCTTGAATGATCCCCCGTGCCATGAAGAACGCCTCGGGCTCGACCAGGCCATCAAACGTGCCGTCACCATGGACCCAGATCTCTGGCGGATTGATCACCCGCTTCTTCTTGAGCTTGAAAGAGACTCGGTTGTAGACGTTGTTCCCGGTGTACTTCTCGTTGCAGAGGATTTGGTGCACCATGCTCCGCGTCCGCTCGCACGCAGAGGCGACACTCGCAGCGTTCAGATCGTCGGCGATGGTCCGCCCGCGCTTGCTCTGCGCGACGAACTATTCGTAGAGCTTGCGGAGCAGCGCTCCGAACTGATTCCTCTGCTCGTTGCCGCGGGTGCGAGAGTTCTTCTGCATCAGCAGGTGCACACGGCGGAACGTTTACTCCTCGACGATGGCCTCGTGTTGCCCCTGGTACGTTTCGCCCTAGTGGACAACCTTTCCCACGTAGATCAGGTTCTTCAGCGTGCAATCGGCGTGCCTCCAGGTTGAAGAACCGGTATCCGTTGATGTGCGTTCCGGTCACGACCTTGGCGATCACCTCGCGGCGGCGTTGGTCGGCGGAAAGATTGGCGTCATCGTCATTGGCAACCATTGGCGGTACTCCCGTCTCGTCGTCGGACGATTGAGGTCGGATGAGGGCGAGAAGGCAAGGCATGTCTTCTCACCGGCTGCTTACGCCACGCGAAGGCGGGCTGTCCGCACTGGGCATACGAGCTTGCGATTTGTTTCGCATCGCGGGGCTGCGCCGGCACCACACACGCTGCGACACCGAAGCGAAGAGGGCCACTACGTCGGCATCAAAGGCAACGAGCTTTGGGTTCGAAATCGATTCGGCCCGTGGTGCCGTGTCTCGTGTTGATGACCCGCGAGAGGTGATGCCACGGCTATAACGGCGTGCCCGAAGAGACGCCGAGACTTCGAGACTTTCTCGGTTCGGGCGGAAGCCCGCAGGGGGAATCGCGCCGAACCCGAGTCTCACCTCGCCAGACCGTGAGACTTTTTAATGAGAGACATGCCGAACCACTCGGCAAAAGCGTGGCCCGCGCCAACCTGGACAAAAACGCAAACGCCCCAACCTCGCGGTCAGGGCGTTCACTTCGAACGGGTGGGTCGCTCAGTTTCTGGACGACCTCGGCAATAGCGGGGGCTGATTCGATCGCCGTTGGATGAGGCGTTGGCGAGGCGTTTGGTGCCGCTGGTTTCTTTCAGGACCACGTTCTGGTGTGTCTTTCGAGCGATGACGGCCTGACCAGCGTTGCTCTGGTTGCCAGTTTGGGCGATGAAATGAGTAAGGACTCATGGTTTGATTATTCCGAGAATGGCGCGCCGAAGAGCAAGAACCGGCGCCGCAAACTTTGCGGGCACTCGGGTGAGTGATGCGGACGCGACGCCGCGATCGGGAACTACGCGCTCTCTTAGACCGCCAGCCGCTAGGTCGCCGGGGAGCGGTTCAACGGGCCAAGATCCAAGAGGGTCGGCGGTCACTTTCGCAACGGGACCGAGAGGCCGCGCGAGGAGTCGGCCGCTGCGATCACCGCTCGTCGTGCGAAAGACGCTCGGGCCAGCGACGTCGCTGGCGTGGCCGGGGTGCGCGCGGCGGCCGAGGTAGCCCAAACCATCCGAGGCTCGTCGAGGAACTCACGCGCCGCGAGGTCGATGTTTCAATGCTCCCGAGAGCGAAACTCCCGGCGTCGGCCGGGTTAGCCGCACGAGGCATGGCTCGATCGAGGTTTGAACGCCACGCAGAGCGAAGATTCGGGCCCGTGTACCCCCGGACGCGGGCTTTCTTCTTGCGCCTGGCGAATCTATCGATTCGAAGAAGTTCTTAGATCTTCTCAGAACTTCTTACTTCTTGTGCTCGCGTGAAGAGAGAGAGTAGAGAGGAGGGCCGGGGGGGCCAGGGGGCGGCGTGCTCGGTCGTCCGCGTGACAGCCTCGCGTGGTCCGATCCACACTTTAGAACCACCATCCGCTCTCGGCATGCCGATCCCACGGCTCGCATAACTCGCGCGAGACGCCTCTGATCGAGAGATGTCTCGCGCGACCGAGGACGCGGCCTGTGAGTCTGCAAGTCTAGGATGGCCGCGACGACGATCGCGGCAATACGGTGGCCCGCCGCGAAACTTGAAGTGCGCCGCGCAACGCTCGCACGGGCCAGCCTCAGTACGTTTTTTCCGAGTGGAAGAATGAAGAAGCCACGCTGTAGAACGACTTCCCAACGCCGTAGAACAAAAAACTACGCGGATTATCTGTCGAGCCACGCGAGCTTCTCTTCGAACCACGCCAAGTTCGCGCCGAACCACCTCTTGGAACGAGCAAGCTAGACGAACCAAAGGCTCGAGCGAGAGAGTGCGGCGAATCTCAAGCGGCGCCATGAGAGAAGCCGCCCAGGCCGCCGCGTGCTCAAGATTGCTCGCTCGAGCGATTGCGCTTGGTCTGAGCGCTTTCGGCTAGACTTGGCTGCATGGCGAAGCAAAGCAACCAATCCGGCGATCTGGCAGAGGCACGCGCAAGGATCGAGATGGCGCGGCAAGCGAAGTCGAGCACGCTTGATCTTTCCCGTCTCGGCCTCACGACCGAGGACGTGACGACGCTGATCCTCGAGATCAGCCAACTCACCGCGTTGACGATGCTGGATCTCGGCAGCAACCAACTGAAGGTGCTGCCTCCTGAGATCGGCCAACTCACCGCGTTGACGGAGCTGTGGCTCCATGAGAACCAACTGACGGCGCTGCCTATCGAGATCGGCCAACTCAACGCGTTGACGACGCTGTTTCTCAACAACAACCAACTGACGGCGCTGCCTCCCGAGATCGGCCAACTCACCGCGTTGACGGTGCTGTTTCTCGACAGCAACCAACTGACGGCGCTGCCACCCGAGATCTGCCAACTCACCGCGTTGACGACGCTGTATCTCCGCGATAACCAACTGACGGCGCTGCCTCTCGAGATCGTCCAACTCACCGCGTTGACGAGGCTGAATCTCAACAAGAACCGACTGACGGCGCTGCCTATCGAGATCAGCCAACTC
>ENA-ORBV01015040-ORBV01015040.1-microbial-mat-metagenome-genome-assembly--contig:-NODE-15040-length-11461-cov-5.565531_pt1 | contig 11461 bp, 9 predicted proteins | sample MGYA00237777_ERZ505514 | MGnify/ENA primary metagenome ERZ505514 (study PRJEB26160, sample SAMN06269048) | microbial mat metagenome | isolation source: Oligotrophic lake microbial mat | place...
CTATCCTGTCGCGCCCTTGATGAAATTGTTATTGCTCACGCTGATCCGGATTTATCGGTGGGGAATCTCCCCGCTGCTGCACGCGTTGGCGGGGCCGGGTCTCGGCTGTCGCTTCGAGCCGAGCTGTTCCCTTTACTTCGCGGAGGCGGTCGAAGTCCACGGGGTGTGCCGGGGTGGATGGCTGGGAGTGAAGCGGCTGGCGCGGTGTCAGCCCTGGGGCGGATGGGGATTTGACCCTGTCCCGTCGCCCGGGGAGACGCGGGGTTGTGGGTGTGGTTGCCCGGTGAGTGGTCGTTGAGCCCGCTTCGAAAATCGAACTTACTCTAGTATGGACCGTAAAACATGGATCGCCGTCATTCTCTGCTCGCTCGCTTTGTTCGGGTGGCAGTGGTATTACGGTCGCAAATACAACGAAGAGATGGCGCGTTACCGCGAGGCGGTCGAGGCGGCCAAGGCCGCGCAGCCGCCCGTTGTGACCGCCGCCTCCCCGATCCCTCCTGCAGCGCCCGCAGCACCGACCGTTCCCGGTCCGACGTCCCCTGCGCCCGGGGGTCCTGTGCTGGCGCCCGGGGTGGCGCCGGTTGCGCAGACGACGCCCGAGGCTCCCGAGCGGCGGGAACTGCTCTCGACCGGGGTGGCGGAATACACGTTCACCACGTCCGGCGGTGGCATTTCCGAGGTGGCCTTGAGCCGGCATGTGCTGGAGGGGGGGCCGGTCCGGTTGAATGCCGGGCGGTGGAGTCCGATCGGGGCGGTCTCGTTCATTCAGGGTCGGCCGGACAACGGTGCGTATGAGTATGAGGCGCAGCCGGGCACCGCGGTGTTGACCCGTGTGTTTCCCGACGGGTTGAAGATCACCAAGAATTTCCGGGTCAGCGGGGAGGGGAGTGGCGACTATGTGGTGCCGTTTGACTTGATTTTCGAGAACGTGGGGCCGGAGGCGGTGGAGCGCCCCTTTTACAATGTTCACCTGGGGGCGGCGGCCCCTGTTCACCCTCGTGATTTACCGACTTACACCGGGCTCAACTGGCGGCGTGCGGACAACGGTTCGAAGTTCATCGACGCCAATTGGTTCAATGAAGGGCGGTTCCTTGGGTTCTCGACCCGTGCGGCGCGCCCGCTCTACGAGCAGGAGGTGACCGGGCTGCGCTGGGCGGGGGTGAAGAACCAGTATTTCACGACCATTTTCACACTGCCCGAACCGGCTGACGCGAGGGTGCTCGCGTGGCCTTTCGAGGTGAAATTCGCGGGCGAGTCGCGCCCGCAGAACGCGCTCGAGGCTTCCTTGAATTTTCCCGGGTTCCGAATCGCCCCGGGCGAGAAGGTTGAGCGCCGGTTTTCGCTTTACTCCGGCCCGAAGGAGCACGGTCAGTTGTCGGCGCTCGGGGCCGAGCAGGATGAGGTGCTCAACTACGGCATGTTCAAGCCGTTCAGCATTGCCCTGTTGTGGGCGATGAACACCCTGAACCGCTGGCTCGGGAACTACGCGCTGGCGATCATCGTGCTGACCCTGGTGATCAAGTCCGCATTGTACCCGCTGCAGAGCAAGGCGAACAATTCGATGCGCAAGATGGCGGCGTTATCGCCGAAGATGACCGAGCTGCGGACGAAGTATCAGGACGACCCGACCCGGATGAACCAGGAGGTCATGAAGTTGTACAAGGATTACGGGGTCAATCCATTCGGTGGCTGTCTCCCGATGATGGTGCAGATCCCCATCTTTTTCGGGTTTTATTCGATGCTCGGCACGGCGGTTGAACTGCGGAACAGCAAATTCCTGTGGGTGAACGATCTCTCCCAACCGGACACGGTGTTCCACCTCGCATCGTTTCCGGTCAATATTCTGCCGTTGGTGATGGCGGGAACGATGCTGTGGCAGATGAGTCTGACGCCGAAGACGGGGGATGCGGTGCAGCAGCGCATTTTCATGTTCATGCCCTTGATCTTCATCGCGTTCTGTTACAATTTCGCCTCGGCGCTGGCCCTTTACTGGACCGTGCAGAATCTGTTCTCCGTGGTGCAACTTTACCTGACGCGGAACCAGCCGATCCCGGCGCTCACGAAGATTGCGCCCCCTGCGGATTTGAAAGGGCGCAAGGGCGGCAAGGGGCGTCGCTGAGACCCGTCATTTTCCGATGAGCGCGAATCCCAAAGAGACCCTCGATACCCTGCTCGGCTATCTCGATTTTGTTTGTGAGATCGAGGAGGAATCGTCGGAGGCCGGGCTGGTGTTGCAGGTGCACACCCAGGATGCGCAGCACCTGCTGGGGATGCACGGCGAGGGCCTCGAGCAGATCCAGTTTTTGCTCAATCGCCTGTTGCAGAGCGAGGATCGTGATGCGCCGCGGGTGCAGGTCGACATCGAGCATTACCGCGACATGCGAAGGGACGAGCTGGTTCACCGCGCGCGGGTTGCCGCGGACTCGGTGCGTGCAACGGGCCAGCCGTTCCAGCTCGAGCCGATGAATTCCTATCAGCGCCGATTGGTGCACGATGCGTTCAAGGACGACCCCGAGGTCATGACGTGGAGTCCGTCGGATGCCGAGCGAATCAAGCGGATCACGCTGAAGCGGCGCACTGCGAACGGATGAGTCGGGCCCGGGGGCGGGGCATGGCCTGGGGCTCATCGGTCGTCCAGGGCCTGTGCGACCTGTACGACCTGTAGGCCCCATGGGAATTCATCGCCCCGTGAATGCGCGCGGTTATGCCGGTCCGCGGGCGGCGTCCAATCGGGCGGCCAGTTGGGAGACGCGTTCGGTGACCGCCGGGTCCATCGTGATCCGATCCGGCCAGCCGCGGTGGTAGCCTTCGCCGGGAAGTTTGTGGGTGGCGTCGATGCCCATGTGGGAGCCGATGTTCGGTTCGGTGGGGCCGTGGTCGAGCGCATCGCACGGGCTTTTGACGAAGGTGGTGTCGCGTTGCGGATCCGTGTTGGCGCACATCCGGAACAGGACCTCGCTGGTGTTGCGCACGTCGCAATCTTCGTCGACGACGATGATGTATTTGCTGAACATCATCTGTCCCATGCCCCACAGGCCGTGCATGATTTTGTAGGCCTGCCAGGGGTATTGTTTGCGGATGCTGACGAATACGAGGTTGTGGAAAACGCCCTCGGCGGGCAGGCACATGTCCATGATCTCCGGGAAGTTCATCTGGAACACCGGCAGGAAGACGCGCACGCTTGCGTCGCCGATGTAGAAATCCTCCATCGGCGGTGCACCGACCACCGTGGCCGGGTAGACGGCCTGTTTGCGGTGGGTGATCGCGGTGAGGTGGAAGACCGGGTAGTCGTCCACCGGTGTGTAGAAACCGGTGTGGTCGCCGAACGGGCCCTCCGCGCGGGTTTCGCCCGGCAGGACGAATCCTTCGAGCACGAAATCGGAGTCGGACGGCACCTCCAGATCGACTGATTCGCAGCGGACCAATTCGACCGGGCGTTGGCGGGCGAAGCCGGAGAAGAGGATTTCGTCGAGCCCGTCCGGCAGGGGGGCGGTCGCGGCAAAGGTGTGCGAGGGGTCGCCCCCGAGACAGACTGCGACTGGCATCCGCTCGCCCCGTTCGTAGTAGCGTTTCCCGTGGCGGGCTCCGACTTTGTGCACCTGCCAGTGCATGCCCGTGGTGCGCCCGTCGAAGACCTGCATGCGGTACATGCCGAGGTTGCGCGTGCCGGTGTCGGGATCGCGCGTGTGGACATTCGGCAGGGTGATGAACCGTCCGCCATCCTTCGGCCAGCATTTCAGGATCGGCAGATCGGCCAGCGAGAACGGGTCGCCCCCGTCGGGATCAAACCGGTGGATGACTTCCTTGCACGGGCCGCTCCGCACCTTTTTCGGGCGGGCGTTGAGAAGGTCCATGCCCTGGCGCAGCATCGAGAGCGCCTGGCCGAACGAGGTGGGCGGTTTGGCCTTGAGCAGGAGCGTCATCCGGCTGACCAGTTCGTCGATGGACGAAATTCCGAGCGCCATGGCCATCCGGCGTTCCGAGCCCAGGGTGTTGATGGCGAGCGGGAACCGGGAGGGTCGGCCATCGACCAGCGGTTGCTCGAACAGGAGGGCCTTGCCGCCGCCCCGTCGTTTCATCTCCCGATCGGAGAGTGCGGTGATCTCGAGCTCGGTGGCGGTGGGTTCGGCAATCCGCAGGAGTTCCCCCGCGCGTTCGAGGGTGCCGAGGAAGCTTGAGAACGTGTCGTGAGCCATCCGCCCTTGGCTCCCTCTAGCGGACCGGTGCCTCCCAGCCGATGAGCCGACCCCCTTCGAATGTGGCGGATCGGTCGAAAGTGCGCACCGGCATATAATCGTAGACGGGCACGGCATACCCGTAGCCACGGGCGTAGCCGCGCCGGGACCCGAGCCAATCGTAGCGGTAACCTGGCACGGGGACAAAGTCGGTCCCCACGTAGATCCAGGTTTCGTGCACCACTTTGGGGCGGACGAGCCGGCGGACGGCGTCGGGTTTTCCCCAGGCGAGAAAGACGGCGTCCTCCGACATGCCTGCCTTGAGGAGTCCTCGTTCGACGAGCGGGCGTTCCGTGGGTGAGAGCTTTGCGAAGGTGGCCGGGTTTTGCCGGATCCGGGTGGCCGGGGTGCTGCAGCCGACCAGGAGGAGAGCCATCGTCGAAGCGGTGAGGGTGAAGAGCTTGAGCGCCATCATGGGATGAGCATAGGCCCGACGGACGGGGAGTCAACCGGGCGAAGGACGAGCCGCGTTGGCTCCATCAAGTCAAAATGACATTCGGGGGGTCGAAAGGCATGAAATCAATCGTCATCGTGCCTCCTGGCTTGGGCGATGGGTGGTGGTGAAAACCCGAACTTTTTGGTTGCCCGCGGCGGGTCCGGGGCTAAAGTGCGTGCCCTTTTATGCCGAAACCGATTGCGAGAAGCAAAACGAAGAAGGCCGCAGCGAAGCGGTTCAAGATCACGGGAACTGGAAAGATCCTGCGGTCGAAAGCCTCGCGGCGTCACCTGCTGTCCTCCAAGAGCGCAAAGCGCAAACGGAAGCTGGCGAAGGCCGCGCTCGTCCACGGGACCGACCTCAAGCGCATCCGTCTTTCGCTGCCGTTCGGCAACTAAAGTCCCCTCCCCGCAAGAGGGGGGGACGCGGCATTCCGCCTGTTCCATCGTCCGCTGAAAGGCGGTGGGTGGGGCACCCGGGCGGGTGAGGTGGGAATGCCGACCTGGAACAAACAGCCTGCCCGAAGAAAAGGAACACCATGCCCAGAGCCACCAACGCCCCGGCCAGCCGGGAGCGCCGCAAACGCGTCCTCAAGAAAGCCAAGGGTTACCGCGGCAGTCGATCGAAGCTGTTTCGATACGCCAAGAACGCCGTGATGAAGGCGCAATACTGGTCCTACCGGGACCGCAAGACGCGCAAGCGCAATTTTCGCAATCTCTGGATCGCCCGGATCAACGCGGCCTGCCGTGCGGGTGGCATCACCTACAGCCGGTTCATGGAGGGGCTCAAGGCGGCCTCGATCGAGCTCGACCGCAAGATTCTCGCCGAGCTGGCGGTGAGCGACGAGCTCGCGTTCAACGCCCTCGTGGCGCAGGCGAAGCAGGCGCTCGAAGCCAAGTCCAAGGCCGCCGCCTGAAGCGGCCGCCGTTGTCCCCGCCCGCGGCCGTGGAAGGCGTTCCGTCCCCAGCGGAGCGCGTTCCCGGCCGGGCGGTGGTCCCTTCGCCATGAACGCCGTTCTCGAGCCGCTCCGCGTCCAGGCGCTCGCGGAGATTGCCGCCGCCGCCGACCCGCGCGAACTCGACGCGCTGCGCGTCCGCTATCTCGGGCGGACCGGCTCGATTTCGCAGGTGAGCGAGCGGATGAAAGAGCTGCCGAAGGAGGAACGCCCGGTCCAGGGACGGCTTCTCAACGAGGTGCGTTCCGCGGTGGCGTCGGCCCTCGATGCGCGTGCGCAGATGTTGCAGCGCGACACCGATCGGTCGGCGTTGGCGGGCCTGGATGTGACGCTGCCCGGGACGCCGGTCGCGTCGGGTTCCCTGCATCCGATCACCCTGTTGATGGACCGGGCTGTCGCCCTGTTGCGGCGGATGGGGTTTGCGATGGCGGATGGGCCTGACATTGAGACCGAGTGGCATTGTTTCGATGCGCTCAACACCCCGGCCGACCACCCGGCGCGCAATGAGCAGGACACCTTTTATCTGCCCGACGGGCGTTTGCTTCGCACGCAGACCTCGACGGTGCAGGTGCGTGTGATGGAACGTGCGGCGCCTCCGGTGCGGATCATCGCGCCCGGAGCCTGCTATCGCCGGGACGAGATCGACGCCACGCATCTGGCGCAGTTCAACCAGATCGAAGGGCTTTATATCGACGAGGGGGTCAGCCTCGCGGATCTGCGGGACACCGTGGTGTTTTTCGTGCGGGGGTTGTTCGGTGAACAGACCGAGGTGCGGATGCGGCCCCATTTTTTTCCGTTCACGGAGCCGAGCTACGAGATCGACATCCGCAGCGCAGCGCTCGGCAATCGCTGGCTTGAACTCGCGGGGTGCGGGATGGTCGATCCTGCGGTCTTTGCGCAGATGAACCTCCGGCGGGGCGACAACGCCTATGACCCGGAGCGCTGGACCGGGTTCGCGTTCGGGTTCGGCATCGACCGGCTCGCGATGATTCTCGCCGGGTTGCCCGACATCCGGTTGTTGGTGGAGAACGATCTGCGATTCCTTGGGCAATACCGGGGCTGATGGAGGCGTTCGCATGAAGATTTCACTTGCCTGGCTTTCGGATTACGTCGACCTGCCCGCGGACACCGCGGCGCTGTGCGAGTTGCTCACTTTCGCCGGCATCGAGGTGGAAGGGGTGCAGGTGCGTGGCGTCGCGATGGATCACGTCGTGGTGGGACAGATTGTGGCGTCGGAGAAGCATCCGGGGGCGGACCGGCTCAGTGTTTGCCGGGTGGAGGACGGCTCGGGAACGCCCCGGCAGATCGTGTGCGGTGCGAAAAATTACGCCTTGGGCGACAAGGTGCCGCTGGCGTTGCCCGGGGCTGTGTTGCCAGGTGATTTTCGGATCAAGGTCGGCAGGCTGCGCGGGGTTGAGTCGCAGGGGATGTTGTGCAGCGCCAAGGAGCTTGCGTTGGCGGAGGAGGCCGAGGGGCTCTTGATTTTACCGCGGGAAGCCGAGATCGGCACGCCGATCGGCGAGCTGTTTCCCCCCGACACGGTGATTGAGATCGAGATCACCCCGAACCGTCCGGATCTGCTGAGCCATGTGGGCATCGCCCGTGAGATTGCGGCCCTGACGGGCGTTCCCCTGCGGGTTCCCGCAGCGCGCGCCGGGGCGATCACTGCGTCCACCCTGTCCGTCGCGTCCATCGATCCTGAAGGTTGTCCGCTCTACACGGCCCGCCGAATCCGGGGCGTTCGGGTTGCTCCGAGTCCCGAATGGCTGCGTCGGCGGCTCGAATCGGTTGGCCTGCGCCCGATCAACAACATCGTGGACGTCACCAATTTCGTACTGCTCGAGCTCGGTCAGCCGCTGCACGCGTTCGATGGCGCCACCCTTGCCGGTCCGATCCACGCGCGCCGTGCTGTGGAGGGGGAGAAGTTCCTGGCGCTCGACGGCCGGGAGTATGCCTTGCGGAACCGCGATCTGGTCATCGCGGATGCGGGCGGGCCGGTGGCAATTGCCGGGGTGATGGGGGGTGCCCGCACCGGGGTTACGGAATCGACGACCGAGGTGGTGCTCGAAAGCGCACGGTTCCTGCCGTCGGCCATCCGCCGGACCTCGCGCGAGCTCGGTCTGATTTCCGATTCCAGTTACCGGTTCGAGCGCGGCGTGGATCCCGCGTCGGTGGAGACCGCATCCGAGCGTGCAACATCGCTCATTCTCGAACTCGCCGGAGGGAGTGCGCAGGAAGGGGCGGCGGTGACGGGTGGGATGGAGATTCCCGTGGTTCGGGCGCCCTTCCGGTATGCGCGATGCAGCGCTTTGATTGGGGATGTGGTGACACCGGTTGAGGCGGACCGTGTGTTGTCGGGCTTCGGGCTGCGGAAAGTTGGCGGGGACGACGTGGAGGCGCAGTGGGAGATTCCCGGGTTCCGCGCGGATCTGGCTCGGGAGGTGGATTTGATAGAGGAAGTGGCCCGTTCCCGCCGGATCGACCGATTGCCACCGGGGCATGCCCGACGGGTGGCCGAGGTTTCGGAGTCGGACCGTGATTATGATTTCCGGCTGGCGCTGGCGAGGCGGTTGGCGGCGATGGGTTATTCCGAAGCGCGCACGATGTCACTGGTTTCGCCGTCGACATTGTCTCTCGATCCCTCCGGATCGGGGAGTTGCCTGGAACTGCGCAACCCGCTCGGCGAGGACTACAGCCGGCTGCGTCCGTCGTTGATCCCCGGCCTGCTGCGGATCGCGGCGGCCAACGCACGCCAGGGCGCCGGGCAGATTCGGCTGTTCGAGATCGGGCGGGTGTTCGGGGGCGAACCGGAAGAGGAGATGCGGCTGGCGGTGGTGCTGACGGGGCCGGTCGGGGTTGTCTCCTGGCGTGCCGCACGTCAACGGGCCTCAGATTTTCACGATGCGAAGGGGTTGATCGAGGCGGTGATTGCCGCGACGCGGTCGGAGATGGAGCCCGAGTTCGAGCGGTTCGACGATCCGGCCATGGCGCTGGCGGTGCGGGTGGTTCTCGACGGGCGCCCGGTTGGCCGGATTGTGCAGGTGCTGCCGTCGATGGCGCGGGAGATGGACGTGACCGGCGCACTGCTGGCCGCGGAGATCGCGCTCGATGCGTTGCGGCCCGCGGACGGCGGCGGGCTGCGGTATCGTCCGGTGGAACGGTTCCCTGCGGTGGTTCGCGACATCGCGCTGATGGTGCCGCGGGAGGTTTCGCATGCGCGGGTGATCGAGGCGGTGCGTGGGGCGGGCGAGGCGTTGCTTGCGGAGGTGGCGGTGTTCGATGTGTTCGAGGATCCGTCGGGAGAGCGGGTGCCGGCCGACCGCAAATCGTTGGCCTACACATTGACTTACCGCGCCTCCGGGCGTACGTTAACAGCCGAGGAAGCGAATGCGGCGCACGCGCGGATCAAGCAGGTGGTGGTGGAGGCGACGGGCGCGGTGTTCCGCGAATAGTTCTTTGTGAAAAGCTTTTCGATCCGAGCCGTCGAGGCCGCCCCCTGAGTGTGGGGGCGAGCGGGCGATGCGGATCACGGATTTGCCCTGCGGTGTTCGAGAAAGAGGTGAAAAGCCCCATTCCGATGCATCAAGCAAGGAGGTCTATCCGGTCGTGGGAATGACAGGCCTCTCAACAGGAAGTCAGACCCATGGTTGGCGATCATCCACCGTTTCCGGTTACAGGGAACGGGTCCTTCGCCCATACGGCACAGGCGGGGCAATCTTTTTTGGCAGACTTTCGCGTGCAAATCGCCCGGCGCGCGGGTAGCGTCTCTGACCGGTCCAGCGCCGATTTACGACATGCGAGCAATTCTGGCACTTGAAGACGGGCGATGGTTTGGCGGGCAGGCGTTCGGTGCCGGCGGCACCGTCTGCGGAGAGGCCTGTTTCAACACCTCGATGACCGGTTATCAGGAGGTGCTCACCGATCCCTCCTACCGGGGGCAGATTGTGGCGATGACGTATCCGCTCATCGGCAATTACGGAGTCAACGCGCTGGACGAGGAGAGCGGGCAGCCGCATGTGAGGGGATTCGTGGTGGGAGAGTTGAGCGGGCTCCCGAGCAGTTGGCGGTCCGAGGAGTCGCTGGATGCGTATTTACGTCGCTGGAATATCCCGGGCATTGAGGGGATCGACACGCGGGCACTGACCAAGCATCTGCGCGTGCGTGGGGCGATGCGGGCGTGTTTGACCACCGAGCCGGTTTCAGCCGAGGAAGCCATCGAGCGGGCGAGGGCGGGCACGGGGGTGATCGGGATGGATTTTGTGAAGGAGGTGACGACGCCCGAGGCGTATGATTGGGATCCGGAAGATCGGCTCAGTCGACGGTGGACCATCGTGAAGGGGTTGGGTCCGAAGGACGGGGTGGAGGTTGCCGAGAATGGCCAGGCGTCGCTGCCGCTTCCCCCCATTCGTTACCGGGTGGTGGCTTACGATTTTGGGATCAAACGGAATATTTTGCGCCAGTTGCGGCAGCACGGTTTCGGGGTGCGGGTGGTTTCGGCGACGGCGACGGCGGAGGAGGTGCTCGCGCTGAATCCCGACGGGATCTTTCTCTCGAATGGGCCCGGTGACCCGTCGGCCCTCGATTACGTGCATCGCAGTGTGGCCGGGTTGATCGGGAAGCGCCCGATCTTTGGGATCTGTCTCGGGCACCAGATGCTGGGGTTTGCGTTTGGGGGACGCACCTTCAAGCTGAAGTTCGGTCATCGCGGGGGGAACCAGCCGGTGCAGGATGTGGCCAGCGGGCGGGTGGCGATCACCGCGCAGAACCATGGGTTTGCGGTGGATGCGGGGAGCCTGCCCAAGGAGGTCGAGGTGAGTCACATCAATCTGAACGATCGCACGGTGGAGGGGATGCGGCATCGGGAGCACCCGGTGTTCAGCGTCCAGTACCATCCCGAGGCGGCGCCGGGTCCGCACGATGCATCTTATCTATTCGACGAATTTGCCAAACTGATTGAACGCGGGCGTCCGGTCTGATAAACGAGCTCGAAATGCCCAAGATCCAGATCACCCTGCCGGACGGGCGCGAAGACACCCACGACCTTCTCGAGGAGACTGTGACGGTCGGACGCCAGTCCGAAAACACGATCATCATCGAGGACGTCTCGGTCTCGGGTCGCCACGCAAAGTTTACGCGAACGGGCCCGGACGATTATCGCCTGGAGGACATGGGTTCGACCAACGGCACGCGTCTGAACGGGGAGTCCCTCAAGGAGGCCCGGACACTCGAGGATGGCGACCAGATCCGGATTGGAAAGGTTGAGGCGATGTATCATTCGTCCGTGCGCAAGGGGGCGCGCCCACTTCCCGAAGCCGAGAAAGCCGAGGCCCGGGTGGCGGAAGCGAGCCACAAGCCGGAGGGGTTTGGAAATGTCTCGCCGTTCAAGAAGCGTGAGCGTGCCCGGGATCCGCTGGCGCAAGCGTTGATCGGGTTCGCATTGTTTTCAATCGGGGCGTTTCTCCTCGCGGTGGTGCGGACGTTGCTGATCCAGCCGCCGCAGTGATTCGGGCGGCGATCATTCGCCGAATTGGACAATGGCCGACTCCCGCACGCTCTCGTAAGGAGCGGCTCCATCCTGCGACGGGGCCGGAGCGGCGAGCGGACGGTCCGATGGAATGGCGGCGGGCGGGGATCGTTCGAGGGCCCCGAGCTGGCAACCATCGGTTTCGAAGCGGACGGAAATAATTTCCGACCCGTGGCGGGCGAAGCCGGAGGCGGTGAAGCGCGGCATCCAGGGGTTCGTGGCGTCGAACTCCCAGAGGGCGGTCGTAAGATTTCCGTGCAGCACGGAGGCGCCCGTGCCCGCATCGAGGCTGAACGGCCAGCCTGCGAGGG
>ENA-ORBV01015041-ORBV01015041.1-microbial-mat-metagenome-genome-assembly--contig:-NODE-15041-length-11461-cov-4.808327_pt1 | contig 11461 bp, 4 predicted proteins | sample MGYA00237777_ERZ505514 | MGnify/ENA primary metagenome ERZ505514 (study PRJEB26160, sample SAMN06269048) | microbial mat metagenome | isolation source: Oligotrophic lake microbial mat | place...
CAACGGACGTGCGCGCCGCCACCGCCTGCCGAATTTCTGGCTTGGTGAAGGTGTCATGAAAGGTGGTGTCGATCATTCCAGGCGAGACGCAGTTCACCCGGATGCGACGCGAGGCGAGTTCCTTGGAGAGTCCGCGCGTGAGCGTGAGGACGGCACCCTTGGCCGCGGAATACGCGAGCGCGCCACCACCACCGCCATCGCGGGCCGCGAGTGAGGCAAGGTTGACGATCGCGCTCCCCGATGGCATGTGGGGCAGGACGGCCTGCGTGACGAGAAAGACGCTCGTCAGATTGAGATCGAGCACCTGACGCCAGAAGTCGACGTCCATCTCGGACATGGTCTTCCGCGCGACAATGCCACCCGCGTTGTTGACGAGAATGTCGATACGGTCGCCAAACGCCGCACGCGACGTCGCCACGAGCTTCTCCACCTCAGCGGGGATCGTGACGTCGGCCTGCACCGCTATCGCGCGATGACCAGCGGCGGTGAGTTCGGCCACCAGCGCATCGGCCGCCGTCGCGCTTTCCCGATAGTTGATGACGACGGCCGCTCCGGATGCTGCCAGCGCCTGCACGATGGCGCATCCGATGTCGCGTGCACCACCGGTCACGATGGCGACCTTTCCTGCGAGATTCATCTGCATGTCACACTCGGCATGTCACACTCTGTATGTAGGACGCTCGAGGGAAATCGCGCGCATTCGTTTCGTCGTTCGCTCGGGAGTACGCATGCCCCGACGACGATGATGGGGGTGATGCGGGGAGAGTGGATCACTCAGCGTGGTACGCTCACGCCACGAACGGAGACGTTGCCGGTCCATTCCCACGTGCCGCCGTCGGCGACGATGCGGCGCGCGGCCGTTCGTGAGGCGGCTTCGTTGGTGACCATCACCGTCCAATTCAGCCCCTGATCGCCGGTGATCTCCACCACGGAACCGGCGGCTGTGCTGGCGAGCACCCGCACGTTGCGAATGCGGGGACGCGCCTGCTCCGAGCGCTCCTGTGACTCGCTGAAGAAGCCGTGTGGTTCGATGACGGAAGCAAACAGCTGGTCGGCCGAGCGACGGCGCAAGATCATCATCGGCTCGGAGATGAGATTGAAGTTTGGGTCACCGGCACCGGTTCGCGCGAGCAGGAGCTGCGTGCCCGGCGACGCAGACGACGTGACGGTGTAGTATCGATTGCCATCGAGCCATGTCACCTGCACGGTACTGTCGCTGGCACCACCCGCCTCGCGCCAGAGATGCTCGTAGCCGAACTTCGTCCCCAGCGGCTGCAGTGCGCGGGCGGCTGCGTTCGTCTTCACGTTGGTGGAGATCAACTGCCCGCGAAAGTGAAGCGGCCAATCGTACGTGCGCGCCACACTGCTGCCGAGACGGAACAGGTCGACAACCACCGGATACGGCAGTCGCGCGTCGCGCACCAACAGCATCGTGCGCTGCATGCTCGTGCCAGCGTAGTGCTTGTCGGTGCGTGCGCTCATTGCCTGCAGATGCGGCATCGACGTCTCGAAGAAGTGCCGGTCCGGCCACACCGCTTCATCGGCCGACTCCTTGGCATCGTTCTGCGTGCGCTCATCCACCACCACGGTGTTGTGCGCAATCGTCTGCATCGCGTACGAGTCGTTCTCGGGCAGATAGCGTCCACCGAATTTCGGCTCGATGTTGATCCACCGGCTGAATCCGTAGTCCGGAACAACCTCCCGTCCACCGTCGAAGAAGCTGAAATGCAGTTTGTCGAAGTGCCCATGTCCTTCACCGTGGACGCCGTACTTCATGAGCAGCATCGTTGCGGATTGGCCGCTGCCGCTGCGCAGGATGCCAAGCCCACCGCGCTTGCCATCGAAGCCATCCGTGAACTCGATGCTGCCGAAGTCCATCGCCGGAGCGGAGCGCTGTGCGGCGAGATCACGCGCCACCTGCAACCCAGCGCTGCTCAGCACGACGCGATTCTGGATGGCCGCACCGCCGAGCAGATTATTGTTGGCGCCGTAGCGCGCGTAGGCGAGATCGAGCGCGAGCACCACTTCCGGCGCGTCGATGGCCATGGTGCGGGACGCATCGTTGATGGGCGGGAAGACACCATTCGGGAACGCGGTCCCCATCGCGGAGTAGAGCGCCTTCTTGAGGATACTGTCGCGATAGGCGTAGATGCGCACCTCCGGACGATTGCGCTCGACAGCTTCGGCAAACTGAAAGAACGGCAACAGCGCGTACCGGATGTAGTACGGCCCTTCCATGTAGTAGCCGTCTGGCGAAAAGAGCAGATCGAGTTGCTTGAGAAATCCGCCGGTCTTGTCCCCCTTCGTGCCATAGAGTGCGCGATGCACGTAGCTGGTATCCCCGATCACGAGCCCCAGCATGCCGACGGACGCGGTCGCCCAGGTGCCGTGATTGTGAATGCGGTCGAACTCCCTGGCCTGCGTGACGGACATCCAGTCCGCCATCGGCCGCAGGACATTGGTCTCGAAACGTGCGCGTTCAGCCGGCGTGAGCGCATCGTAGATGCAGTCATAGGCGATGGTCGCGCCGACGAGCCAATTGGCCTCATTGAGCGATTGATGAAAGAGCTTCCCGGGCGCCTGGTTCTTCGACAGCGGATGCGCGCCGAGTGTCGGATAGACTTTGGCGTAGGCCTCGAACAGATCGCGCACCCACATCGCATAGCGACGTTCGCCAGTGATGGCGAACAGCATGCCGGCCGATTGCATGTCGCGATAGTTCTGCTTGTGCTTCTCGTGCGCATAGCCGCCCGCTTCACCGGGGGTCGGCACGTCGATCGGTGTGCCCAGCGCGCGTTCGACCGCCGTGCGTGTCTCGGCCAGCGAACGCGCCATGAGCGGATATCGGTCGCCGTTCAGTCGAAGCTGCGCGGCATCGGCGGCGTTGAGGAAGATGCTTGGATGCGCGGCAGACGTTCGCGGTGCGGATGGCGTGCGTTTGGCGTTGAGCGGCTCAGCCGACGCGGGATAGAGCAGCTGCGACCGATCGGTGCGCGCAATTCCAGTGGGGAATCGACCTATTGTCGCGTCGAACCTGGCGTCGGCCAGCGCCATGCGTGACTTCCGGAAGGATGCGAGCAGCAACTCCGGCCTGACCGGATCGAGTTGCGTGTCGGGCCATTCGTCCTGCCGATCAACGAACGGTGCCAGCCGATCAATGGCGGCGATGAGGCTGCCGCCAGTTGGCGCGCGATAGTGCCATAGATCGATCCCGACGTGACGGCCCATCTCGGCGAGCCGTGAGAGCGCCTCCACGTTGAACAGACTGTAGTGATAGGAGCGCGTGCGCAGCAGCTCTTCCGGCTGCTTGCCGTCGGGAAGGATCTGCCGGCCGATACGATCGCGGACGCCGGCGATGATCTCCCGTGCGACGACGCTGTCGTTGGCGACGAGCGCATAGGCGGCCGTCTGCGCGGCGAACCACGAGCCGTGATTGTTCTTCGCGGCCGACTCGGTCTTTCCGTTGGGACTGGTGCGCAACCATGCGAGATACTGTCCAAACCAATCGCGCAGCGCGCGATCGTCGCTCGGTGTCCACGCCTGGGACTGCGCGAGCAGAATCGCCGCGTCGACGACATCGAGAAAACCACGACTGTCGATGATCCCCGAACCGCGCTCCTTCTCATTGCCCCGCACGAGTTGTGCGTAGCGGAGATGTGGCGTCATGCGTGTCGCGGGATCGAGGAACCACGTGCGCAGCTGCAGCGCGGCCCGCTCGGCGAAAGCCACGTTGCCGGTGTACCACCAGGCCAACGCCAGCGTCTGCACATTGTCACTCATCGCGGCCAAACGCGGCTGATCGAGATCACGCTTGCTCTCGGGATTGGTCTCCCCATCGCGACGGATGTATGGCAGGCCGTCGGACTTGGCCGGATCGGGCCACCAATACGGACTCAGACTGTAGTAGTCGTGCGTATCGTTGCTGGGCGGGACCTGCGTGCGCTTGTCGGTCACCGCAATGAGCGGAGCCTTGAGCGTCTTCTCCGCATCACGTCGCAGCCGATCCACCGCGGGCTGCAATGCCGCGTCGCCACGACGTACGCGATCGCGCAATGCAACGAGCGCGTCACCTCGCAGCATGAGTGTGCGTGGCGTCGATGACCGCGCAGCCTCGACTGCGGCGGACACTGCCTGTGCGTCGGCGCGCGCGAACGTGGTGGTGCTCGCCGCGAGGATTGCAGCGACAAGCGCGTTGACGTGTCCGGGGCGGCATAACGTACGCATTACCACCCCGGATTCTGCTTGCCAGCGAGCGTCTTGTTGAGCTCCATCGCGCGCTGTGGAATCGGGAAGAGCTGCCAGCGGTCGTTGATGGGCGTGGCGTTGAGCTTCGGCACCAGACTGGTGAAGGTCGTGCGGTTGATGCCGACACCCGTTGAGCCGGTCAGCGCCATGTGCGCTTCGACGCGACGCTTGGCCCACGTCCAGTTCCGACGACTATCGAACACACCATGGCCTTCCACGGCAAACTCGAAGCGACGCTGCACGAACAGACTGTCTTTGAAGGCCGTTGCAGCGAGCGCGGGCGAGAGCGCTGGCACTTGCGCGCGCGCCCGCACCGCGTTCACCGCGCCATACGCTTCTGTGGTCGGGCCAGCCGTCGCGTTCACGGCCTCCGCCAGCATCAACAGGAGATCGGCATAGCGCAGCAACACGTAGTCGATGCCTTCCGCACCGTCGACAGCGCCGAGGTCAAGATACTTGCGAGGCACGGGTCCACCCGTCTGTCCGCCGTACGACTCGTTCAGCGCAGTGCGCGCGGAGGCAACGGTCGGAAGCACATCAGGGAACGTGACGGTCCGACCGTCCTGCACGAAGGACATGAGCCACGTCGCATTACGGCGCACGTCGGTTGGCGCATACGACTGGAAGAACGGCCACTCCACCGAAAAGTGCGTCAGCGCGCCAGGAAAGACCGCCGAACCGGTGCGTGGTGCGGGGGCGATCCACTGGCCCAGACGTCCACCAGCGCCTTCAACGCGGATGTGCTGCAGGGAGAAGATGATCTCGCGACTCTTCTCGTTCGATCCGTCGAACAGACTGCCGTAGTTGGCGTCGAGCGCGTACTCGTTCGATGTGATCACCTGGCGCAATAGTTCGGCGGCGCGCGTGTTGCTCGTTGCAGGGGCTGCGCCAACGGCAGCCGCCTGCAACAGCGCCTTGGCATGCATGGTGCGCGCTGCACCGCGCGTCGCGCGACCATAGTCTGCACCGGCATACGCCGAGCGCTCAGGGAGCACAGCGGCGGCGGCTTCGAGATCCCTGAAGATCTGGAGATACACCGAGTCGGCCGAGCTGCGTGGCGTCTCGAGATCCTCCAGTTTCACCGTCTCACTGAGCCGCAGCGGCACGCCGCCGAACAGTCCCACGAGATTGTAATAGTGCACCGCGCGAAGGAATTTGGCTTCGGCGACGAGTCGACGACGGAGTACCGTGTCCATCGGCACGTCGGGCACGCGATCGATGACGGAGTTCGCGCGATTGATGCCCGCATACGCCGATTGCCACACCGACTGCAAGTACGGGTGCGCGGGCGTCATGGTCGGGTTGTAGTTGTCGTACAGACTGCGCTCGTTGCCCGCGCTCAAACGATTGGTGACAACTTCCGTGGGATACTCCACGATCATGAAGAAGTTGCGGCCGTAGTAGCCGTCGTTGGAGAGCGGCGACGGCAGCGTGACGAAAGACGCGTACGCCGCATTGGTGGCCGCGAGTGCATCGCCGGCATTGCCGTAGAAGTTGGTCGGTCCCACGAAATCAATCGGGGATTCAGTCAGGAACTTGTCACTGCACGCGGACAGCGCGAGACAACTCAGCGCGGCGACGGTCAGGGATCGCTTCATCAGAAACGCCTCTGGCGAGGATGCCGAAGTGGAAGCGTCCGTACCGATACGGGCGGACGCACGATGGTCAGTAGCCGACGGTGAGACCGAGCGTAAACGAACGAGCCAACGGATAGGCGCCGATGTCCACGCCGCGATTCGACGAGCCAACACCGCCGCTGCTCACGTCGGGGTTGAAGCCATCGTACTTCGTCCAGGTCACGAGGTTGGAACCCGTGAGGTAGAGGCGCGCAGTCGAGAAGCCGCGCGCACTCAGCAACCGCTCCGGCACATTCCAGCTCAGCGACAGCGCGCGCAGGCGAACGAACGATCCGTCTTCGAGCAGATCGGAGGTGTAGTTGTTGGTGCCAACCTGATTCGGATTCTCCCCGATGCTCGGGTAACTGCCGTCGATGTTCGTTGGCGTCCATCGATCGAAGTAGCGGTCTTTCTGCGCGTTCGATCGCGGGCTGCCTTCGCTGCGGAGCCGGTTCACATTGAGCACTTTGTTGCCCCGCACGCCCTGCAACAGGCCGACGAGAGCGAAGCCGCGCCAGCTGAGCGTGTTGCTCCAGCCGAAAGTGAAGTTGGGCGTCGGATCACCGATGATCGTACGATCGTCGAGCGTAATGCGACCGTCGGGCACCATCACGAGCCTGCCAGCGGAGTCGCGACCGGCAACGTCGCGGATCTTCATTTCGCCCGGACGACTGCGTCGACCGGTGGCGAAGTTGAGCGTGGTGAACGACGCCGAGTCCGCGGCATCGCGAATCACACCATCGCTGATGAAGCCGTAGAACGTACCGATCGGCTGACCGGCGATGATGCGTGAGCCCGGCAGGTTGAAGTCCTGCGTGATGAACGCGGCCTGAATCTCCTGAATTCCGCCCAGCTCGAGCACACGGTTGCGATTGCGTGCGAAGTTGGCGGCAGTGCGCCACGCGACGGCCTTTGCGGACGGGCGGAACACCTGCACGCCAACGTCGACTTCGACACCACTGTTGCGGATCGAGCCCAGGTTCTGCAGCGCTGTACTGAAGCCGGTCTCGAGCGGCAACTGTACGGTGAGCAGCAGATCCTTCGTCGTTTTTGTGTACGCGTCGGCGGTGATGGTGACGCGGTCGAAGAGCGACAGATCGAGTCCACCATTGCGCTCGGTGGTCGTTTCCCAGGTGAGATCGGGATTCGCGACGGCAAACGGGTAGTAGCCCGGCACCAGACTCCCGTTGAAGCTGTACGTCTGATCGTTGAGTCGCGCGAGCGAATTGTACGGACGAATGGACGGGTTACCAACGGTGCCGTACGACGTCCGGATCTTCAGGTCGTCGATCACCTTCGAGTTCTTGAGGAATGACTCGTCCGACACGCGCCAGGCAAACGCCGCCGATGGAAAGACGCCCCACTTCTTGCCCGAGCCGAAGCGCGACGATCCATCGCGACGGCCGGTGAACGTGAACAAGTACCGATCAGCGAGCGTGTAGTTCACACGACCGAGGTACGACATCAGCGTCCACGCGGTGCGTCCGGATGAAATGGATGGTCCACCCTGTTGCGTGCCGGCGCCGATGTTGTTGTAGCCGTTGATGTCACTGACGAACTGCGTGTTGTTGGCATTCTCGCTCGTCTGCTCCTGGGCTTGCCGCGTGAAGCCGCCCAGCACGGTGAACGCGTGCGCGCCGAGCGTCTTCTGCCAGGTGACGGTGTTCTCGTTCAGCCACGACGTCGTCAGTCCACTCGCGCGAATCGCCTCGCCATTCGTCTCCGAGCCGCGAAGTGTCGTGCGCGGGAAGTACGTGTAGCGTCCGCGATCGGCGTAGTCGGCACCCAGGCTCACCCGAAAGCGCAGCGACGGAAACAGCGCGTACTCGGCGTAGCTGTTGGCGAGCAGGCGTGCATCGGTCAGGCTGTCGGCCACGTCGAGCGCCATCGAAATCGGATTCGGTGTCTCCGGCGGCCCGAGCGACGATGGAATGTCCGTGAAGATGTACGAGTAGGTACCGTTGGCGCGGCGCACGGGAAGAATCGGCTGATACTGCAGCGCGCCGCTCACGACGCCCGCATTACGATTCTGCTGTCCGTCGGTCGCCGCGGAGCGCGTGCTCACCCGACTGCCGGTGAGATTCGCGCCGACTTCGAATTTGGCGCCGATCTGCTGGCTGACGTTGGCGCGGCCGGAGATGCGTCGCAGTCCGGAGCCAAGAATGATGCCATCCTGATTGACCAATCCGCCGGAGAGCGCATAGCGGGTGCGATTGGTGCCCGCCGTTGCGCCGCGCATCGTCAGCTGAAAGCTCTGAATGCCGGCGTCGCGGAAGATCTCATCCTGCCAGTCAGTGTTGGCCGTGATGTTCCGACGGAGGGAATCGGGGAACGGCTCCGCGAGGCTGGAGTTGCGCGCCCATTCGTTTGCGTAGTCCATGTAGCCCTGCGCGTCGAGCAGGTCGTACGTCTTCGCGACACGCTGCATGCCGGTGTAGAAATCGAGCGTGAACTGCGGTTTGATCCCCTGCCCCTGTTTCGTGTTGATGATTACGACGCCATTGGCACCGCGCGCGCCGTAGATGGCGGTCGCCGAGGCATCCTTGAGAATCTGGATCGACTCGATGTCGCTCGGGTTGAGCGCGGAGAGCGGATTCGCCGGCACCGTGCGCGAGCGTCCACCGTCACCAACCGACGAGCCTTCCAGATCATTCTCGATCGGGAATCCATCGATGACGTACAGCGGCTCGGCATTGCCCGTGATCGACGAACTGCCGCGTACACGCACCGAGATGCCGCCGCCAGGTGCGTTGGATGCGCTGGACACCGCCACGCCCGGCGCCGTGCCCGCCAGCAACTGATCGACCGACACAATGGGCGCGTTCGCGAGGGCTTCGGTGTTGACCGATGTGACCGCACCGGTGAGATCGCGCCTGCGTTGCGTACCGTATCCGACAGACACGACCGCGTCGAGTTGCACGGCGCGTGGCGGCAGTCGGAAGTCGAGCGTCGCCGTGGCGCCGGCGGCGACGGTGACGGACTGCGACACGGCCGCGAAGCCAATGCGTTGTGCGCGCACGATGTAGGTGCCTGCAGGCACGCGCAACGAGTAGCGGCCAGCCTCGTTGGTGGCGATGTTGACTCTCGTGCCGACGGCAGTAACGGTCACGTTAGGTAACAGCGCCGCCGTGGCGGAGTCGCGCACGACGCCATCGATACGTGCGATCGACTGCGCCCGCAAGGGCGATGGCACAACCGCCATCGCCGCGCATGCGCCAAGAGTGAATAGGGTGCGAAGCCACTGCATCGGCACGAGCTCCTGCCTGAAGGGGAGGGAGGTGTGGTCAATCACGGGTGTGGCTCGGTGACGCGTGCGGCGGTGTGGGCGCCGACGGCGGTGTGGCCGTTGGCGACGTGCGCCTTGGCAAGTCGGGCGCGCTCGCTGCGCCCATGTTCGGCGAGCGACTGCGGAGGCCGCAGCTGGTTCGGAGCGGCGGCAGCGCGTCGTGCGTCCGTTGAGCGCAAGGCGGGCGCCGCGCCGCAGGAGGCGCGCACGATGAGCTCGGGTTCGATGATGTGGCGTGTGGGCACGTTCTCCCCACGCGCTTGCGCGATGACGGTGTCCACAGCGAGCGCCGCAATGCGCGCCACCGACTGCTGCACCGTGGTGAGCGGGATCGGCGAGCGCGCGCCCAGGGCAATGCCGTCGAAACCGACGACCGCCATATCCTCGGGGACGCGCACGCCGCTGGCGACCAGCCCATCGATCAGCCCAAGCGCGCCAAGATCGTTGAACACGTACATCGCATCCGGCCGCTCGGGCAGATGCGCGATGTATTCGGCGAGATCGTGTCCCGACTGATAGTCGTTCCACTCGCCTTCGTACGGGTACTCGAAGACGAGGGCATCGTCCACCGACAGGCCATGCTCGCGCGCCACACGGCGATAGCCGTTCGATCGCGCTTCGCCGGAGAGCGATCCGAAGCGATCGGTGATGTAGCCCCACCGTTTCCGACCGAGCTTCGCGAAGTGTTCGCCCACCAGGGTGCCGGCGCGTCCGAAGTCACTGCCGACAAACGGCACGTCCTCGCCCGCAGTGTACGACACCATCACGAATGGGAAATGACGCGACTGCAATTGCTGCAGCGCTTCGCTGAGGCGGTACGTGGTGCGACTCATGCTCACGACCACGAGTCCTTCAACGCCCACCTCGAGCAATCGCCGGATCTGGGTGTCCTCGCGCTCGAAGACGTTGCCGCTCGATAGCACCAGCATGCCGTAGCCCTGGGCATGCGCGTGCTGCTCGGCGAGGTTGGCGACCATCGAAAAGAACGGCGAATTCAGGTCGCGCAACACGAAGCCGAGTGTTCGTCCGTTGGTCGCGGGAGCGATATCGCCGTGCCAGGTAGTGGGAACCGGGAGCGCTGCCGGTCGGACGGCGACGAACGTTCCCCGCCCGACTCGACTGTTCAGAACGCCCGCGCTCACCAGGCCGGAGAGCGCCTTGTTGATCGTGATGACGGAGACGCCGAACTGCGTCGCGAGCTGCCGATGCGGGGGGAGTTGGTCACCGACGGCAATGGTGCCGTCGACGATCTGTCGGCGGAGGCTATTGGCGACTTGCTGATAGAGCGGGGTCGGCGCACCGGCGTCGATTTTCACGGCGGGACTCGTGAAGCGGGAGACTGCGAGAGCGGCCGGCGTCAGGAGGAGGACGTCAGCTGGTCGTTGGGCGACCGGAGGGTCGGAGTGACGAGGGATACAGTACGGCGGGCATATTGATATTGTCAATATGCGATCGTGCGCTGGGGCTGGACCGATAACCACCCGGTACGGAGCTGTGAGTTCTAGCTATGAGCGGGGGAGGTCGACCGTTGTGGCGTCGGGGGGCGAGGCGCGCGGTCCCCGCGGCGGAGCTTCTCATGCGCAGGCAGCCGACCTGCCCCGACTCCGAACTCAAACTCACCGCTCACAACTGGGTCGTTCAGGAAGTCCTTGCCCCCGGCCATTCACTCCCGGATCAGCGCCCTTCTCCTCACAATCGACTCCAGCAGGTAGTAATCCGCGTACGCGATCCCGACGTCGATCTCCCCGCCCTGCGGCGCATTGCCCACCGAGTGCAACAGGATCGACTCGGCCGTGTTGCCGGCCAGGTATTGCGCGCAGAGTGTCGTCAGCGTTGCATCGGCCGAGCGACGGTAGCGCTCGCGTTCGGCCCCGGTCACGAGGCTCGAGAGCTCGTACAGTCCCGACGCAGCAATCGCCGCCGCCGAGGCGTCATGATCGGTGTCGGGAATGCCGGGATGCCGGAAATCCCAGAACGGCACGCCGTCCACCGGCAGATGGGCGAGCCACCAATCGGCCACACGCCGTGCGCCCTCCAGCAACTCTGGCCGCTTGCTCTCGCGGAACGCCGCTGTCAGTCCGTGAATGGCCCACGCCTGTCCGCGCGCCCACGCCGATGTGTCGGCGAACCCCTGCCACGTGACGCGCCGGATGCGGGCGCCGGTCGCCGTGTCGAACAGTACGACATGCGCCGTGCTTCCATCGTCTCGCACGTGTCCGGCCAACGATGTCAGCGCGTGCCGTGTGGCCACGGTGGCCAGCGCCGAGTCGCCGCCGTGCTTGGACGCCCAGTAGAGCAACTCGAGGTTCATGAG
>ENA-ORBV01015042-ORBV01015042.1-microbial-mat-metagenome-genome-assembly--contig:-NODE-15042-length-11460-cov-7.230783_pt1 | contig 11460 bp, 12 predicted proteins | sample MGYA00237777_ERZ505514 | MGnify/ENA primary metagenome ERZ505514 (study PRJEB26160, sample SAMN06269048) | microbial mat metagenome | isolation source: Oligotrophic lake microbial mat | place...
GTCCCCTTGATACCGGTGTACAGCCCCGGGGTCAGCACTTGATCCCCCTGCCCCGAGAAGAGGCGGCCCGGCCCGGCGGGCATGACGACGGCGCGTCCTCGGGCAGCTCGGCCATGCCCTCGAAGGCGGACCTCTGCTGGGCTTCGGTCTGGACGCGGTACAGGGCCTTGTCGGTCCTGGTCTTGGCGATGTGCCAGTACTCGTCCTCCCGCTCGATGCCCAGGAACAGGAAGCCCCCCGTAGCCGCCGCCACGAGCGTCGAGCCCGAGCCGGCGAACGGGTCGAGCACCTTGCCCCCCTTGGGTGTGATCAGCCTGACGAGGTAGGTCATGAGAGCCTGGCTCTTCACCGTCGGGTGCTTGTTGAGCAGGCTCTCTTCGGCGGCGTTGAGCGCTGCCAGGTCGGTGTTCTTGTCCCGCTTGCTGGCCTTGCCCGTGTAGACGAAAGGCTCCTCGTAGTCGGGCTCGAAGACCTGGAAGAAGCGGCTGGCCCCTCCGGCTTCTGCCTCATACCCCTGATGTGAGAACACTCCACCTCCAGCAAAGATGGAGGTGTTCTGCCGGTTCTCCCCCGTGTACGAAGGCAAACGACCGCTCGTAAGCTCGCCGCTCTGCGGGTCGAGCCCCCCGACAGGGCAGCCCGGCTGGCACTCGTAGACGGCCTGCTCTTCGGTCCCCCCGCCGACGGTCTCGTACGGGTGACCCGCCCCGTCGCCGAACGGCTTCATCCCGTCGGTGAAGCGGTTGATGACAGGAGCATCGACACTCCTGGTCCCCACCTTGCGGCACCCGGGGCCGTGGCTGAAGACGATGTTGGCTGGCCAGCGGCCCTGAGACATCGTGCGGTCGATGTCCGTCTCACGGTTCTCGTGAGGGTTCCAGCCTGACCCCTGGCCAAACGCGGTCTCGCCGCTCGTCGCTCCCCCCTCGCTCGGCCCCGAGTGAATGCGGCAACCGCCGATGTTGATGGCGCCGGTGCCGGTCTCCAAGACCTGGGCGACGATGGTCTCCTCTTCGATGGGCTTGCGGCAGAGCCACCAGATCTCGACCGCCGGCTTGAGCTGCGTCCCCCAACCGTCCCAGCGTTGGGCCTCGGGCGTCGCCGGTTCGGTGACCTCGCCGATCTTGGCGTTGAAGCTCTCCGTGTTGATCCCGACGTTCGATGGGCTGATCGAGTCGAACTGGCCCGCCTTGTTCTTCTTCGGGTCGAACCCCCGGCCCTTCTTGACGACCTTCCGCTCGGCCCCCTTTGCCTTGTCGATGGCCTTCGAGATGTTCAGCCCCTTCGGAAATCCTTGGCCGAACACATGTAGGATACTGTCACGAATCTCGAAGCCCGCCTCTTCGATGGCCATCGCCGTCCAGTGGCTCGTCCTGGGGATGGCCCAGACGAGAGCGTGGCCACCGGGCTTGAGGACCCGCAGGCACTCGACCATGACGAGCCGAAGCCAGGCGATGAACTTGTCGCGAGACTCCCGGTGGCTCTGCTGGTCATCGAAGTCGGGCTCGTCACAGGAGCAGCCGGGGACGTTTTTCCACCCCCGCTTGTGCCGCTTGCAGTTGCGGCAGTTGGGGTTTCTCGCCGCAGCCCCGATGCTGGGGGCCGGCACCCTATCGCCCCCGTCGGTGAAGCCGTGCTTCGTGATGGGGTACTTCCACTTCTCCGGGTCGTCCCAGTCCTTGCCCATGAAGGCGATGCCGGCGGGCGGGTCGGTGACGATCGAGTCAAACGAGCAGGCGGCGAGGCCCTGGAGGACGACAAGGCAGTCGCCCTTGATGACGATGTTGGTGGGCTGGTCGGACATCACGCTCCTCTACCGGGGCCAAGAATCAGCAAGAGGAGCCAGGCATCCAGCTCCTCTTCGTTCGCGAATTGCGGGAAGTACCTGGAGGCGCCCCCGTTGTCGGCGTACACCTGACCGATGCCGCCCTTCATCCCCGAGCCCCACAGGGCCGCAGGTCGAGCTGTGGCCGGGTTCTCCTGGGGGCCGTCGGCCCGGCCGGTGAGCGTTGCGGGCCGGTCGCCGCTCTGCCGGTCGAGCCGCCAGACGGGACACGAGGTGTCGCAGGCCCAAGCGTCCACGGTCTCCACGCCGGCCTCGCCCATGTAGCGCTCGGGGCCGGAGTTGCCGTTCAGCCCCCCGCCCATCTTCGACCACAAGCCCGCGCCGTTCCGCTTGCTCGGGTGATGCCCGTCAGACCGCACCTGCCTGACTCCCATCTTCTGGCACACGGGGGTGTGAATGAGGACGAGGTTCGTCGGCCAGCGGCCTCTGTCGTGGAACGGCTGCCCCACGCCGAGCTGGTACGGCCCCGAGGTAGAGCCCCCGTACCCGCCGACAGCTCCGCAGGATGCCTGTACGATGCCCGCGATGCGGCAGCCGTCGATGTAGAGGGCCCCCGTCGCCGTGCTCAAGACCTGGGCGACGAGGTTGGCTGCCGTGGCCGGCTTGCGGAAGAGCCAGACCCGGTGCCGTAGGGGGCCAAGGACCTCGATGCCGTCGCGGACCTCGAAGCCCGCGTCTTCAGCCGCGAGCGCATCCCTGTTCCGACCGTAGACCAGGACGTGAGCCCCAGGGAAAACCTCGGCGAAAGCCTTTTCGGCCCAGCCGGGGGACGGGTATCGAAGGAGCTGGCCGCGCATCAGCCTCACGTTCTACACCAAGAAAAGACACGCAGTGCGTTTGATTGGCCCCCTGCCGCGGGCAGAGACCCGCCGAGGCGATGGTGGGGCCGGCCTCCAGGTGAACGGCCCCCGGGACGCAGGCAGATGAAAGGACGGGCTATGGCAAGGAGGGTATGACGCGGGGCGGGCCCCCGCACACAGTCAGGCGGCCACGGGACATGACTCCCCTCTGGCCGCTTCTGGCGTTTGTACCTTTGAGGTAGCCTCGTGTGTGATGCCTCCGCTCCCCGGCTCGGTTCAACGCTACCTCCGAACGGCCTCGATGAAGACGGCCGCTCAGCGCTCGTTCACGTCCCAGGTCTTCGGCAACCCCGAGTGGGACGGCTTCGTCGAGCAGTGGGCCCCCATCATCCACGACTTCGTGGGCCAGGCCCTTGGGACCTACGGCCGCGAGCCGCTCTCGGTCATCCTCCCCCTTGAAGAGGCGGCCCACGCCGCCTGGGCCACGGCGAGCTTCGACCCCGGCACGGGGCAGACCCGGCTCTCATCGTCGGTGGCCGGCTCCCCCGGCACCATCCTGGAGAAGCTCTGCCACGAGTTCACCCATGGGTCCTTGAACGATTTCCCCGAGGGTGACCCCTTCTATGAAGAGGGCTTCGTTGACTACTCTGTCTGGGTCATGGCCCACGCCCCGGTGTGGAAAGAGCACCGGGAGGCGATGATCACGGCGGCCGAGTACAACATCGCCCAGCGGCGGGAGCGAGCGATGAAGGAGATCTCCGACTGGGACCGCAAGCGGTGGGCCGGGGGCCTGTTCGCCATGTACGCCCGGGGCCCCTTCATCATCGCCGGGCTCAGGATGAAGAAGTACGAGGGCAACTATTCCTGGTTAGATCTTCGAGCTGGCCGACACACCACCACCCTTGACGAGGAAGCCCGCGAGAAGCAGCAGGCCCCACGCCTCCCAGAACGAGACCTCCCGAAGGTGGAAGATGCCGGGCATCAGCGCGTTCCAGAGCAGCCAGGTGGGGATGACGGCGATGATGCCGAAGAGCAGGATGACGACCAGGGCGGAGAGAGCAGAGCGGCGAAGATGACTTGCATGGTGCCTCTCTCATACACCGGGTCACTCGGCGGGCAGCTCGTCCATGAGCGAGACCCCAGCCGAATCTCGGGACGAGAAGGTGTTCATCTCCGGGGTGGGGGGTCCATCGAGCGCGGCCAGGAAGGCTCGCCACTTGCCCCGCGACTCCAGGCCGATGCTTCGTACCCCCACAAGCTCGGTCGTGTCCCATAGGATGATCTTGGGGAAGGGGATGGGGTCCAGGAGGGCCGCGAGCCGGCGCCGGTCAAAGACCTTGCCGAAGAGGACGCCGAAGGACGGCTGCCCCTCAAACCGCCGACCGGGCGGGATGACGCCTGCCCACGCCTTGAGCCGGTGGGTCTCGACCTCTACGGGCTCTGTCGGGGACGCCCGCAGGTACCGGGGCATCGGGTCGGCCGTCGCCAGGTCGGCGAAGGAGCTGGAGCCGCGGACGGCGAAGAACCACGCCCCCCCGCAGGCCACCGACCAGGGCTGCCCCTCTACCCGCAGGGTGAAGGGGCGGCGGCACACCGCCTCCGAGTGCGCGGGGTCCGTGAAGTCAGGGAGTTTTTGTGCGAGGAAACTATCAGCCATGCCTACCCAACCCTGGTTTGTGTACCTTCTGTACAGTCTCTCGACGGGTAAGGTGTACACCGGCATCTCGACCGATCCGCACCGAAGACTCACCGAACACAACGGTAAGGGCAAAAAGGGGGCGAAGTCCACACGGCACGGTCGCCCCTGGCACATCGTCCTCATCGAGCGGCACGAGACCCGGAGCGAAGCGCTGAAGCGAGAGTACGAGATCAAGGGCCTGCCCCAGGAGGTGAAGCTCCTCTTGGGGGGCCTGCCAGCCTAAGTCGTTGCCGTACTCGCGGGCCTTCTGCCTGATGATCTCCTTGGCCTTCTGGACCTTCGCGTTCCACGTCTGGAGCGGCGTCTTATAGTCCTTCGGGTCGAAGTCGGGGAGCATCTCCCCTTCGATGATCTCCTTGGCCGTGTAGCCGTCCTCCAGGAGGGCGAAGAAGAAGCCCATGTCGGGGTGGACCTTGGTGGTCGCCGGCAGAACCTCGTTCCGCCACACCTCCCGGGGGAACACGTCTTCGATCTTCTGGAACTGCTGGGGCTTGGCCGACCAGTAGGGGTTCGACTCGAAAGCCTCGTCAACGAGGTCGATCGTGGACCCTTCACCGTCGTTGTCGTCATCGACACTCTGCTCACGTCGCCGGTCGTTCTTCTTGCGCCCAGCCCCCGCCTCCCACTTGATGCCCGTCAGAAGGAAGCTCACGACCGCCGTGAAGCTCTTGCCGCCGTCGATCTTGGTCTGCCCGCTGAGCAGCTTGAGCAAGAAGTCCTGCATCGCGTCGTCGGCCGTCGCCGGGTTGCCCGAGAGCTTCAGGGCGATGCCGTACGCCTGCTTGGCCACGTCCTGGCAGTAGCCCCTGGGCAGGTCTTTGACGTTTGGCTTCTCGGGCTTCCACTTGGCCCCGGGCTCGGGCATGTCCTTGACACCCGCCTGGAGCAAGAGGGCGCCGACCTGCCGCCCCCAGGCTTCGAGCATCGCTCCTTCCATCGCCAGGAAGATCGTCGCGAGGCGGAAGCCCCACGGCAAGCTGGCGAAGATTTTGCGACGGGTATCGGCGGCTTTGACGAGCAGGCTGGCGACGCGGTCCATCACCAGCCACGGGCTATAAGAGAAGAAGTAACTCGCCTACGTGTATCGAGAGAACCCGCTGCTCGTGGCGGGTCAGGCCGATCTCCTTGGTCGCCTCCCGGATCGAGTAGCCGTCCTTCAGGAGGTCGAAGAAGTTCTTCCCCTCGTCGGTCACCCGGGTCCGCAGACCGGGGGCCCGCTTGAAGAGCGCCGTCACGTTGAACGACTGCTCGACCGCACCCTCGGCCACGGCGTCGACCAGGGTCTCCTCAAACCGGACCTCCCCGGTCTCCTGATCCCGGAACTGCTTGAAGCAGTCGGGGGCGTGCTCCTTCGAGTCGTGGCGAACCCAGGTACGGGTCACGTTCGCCGAAGCGTTGCGGATGGCCACCGTGAGGTAGGCCAGCCACTGAGCGACCGACGGCGGCTTCGGCTCGGGCAGCCACAGCTTCCCCTGGTTCGGGAAGTGCGTTGTCGCGCCGAGGGCCACGACATCGGTGAAGAGGTAGAGTGCGTGGGGGCTTGTGTACCCCGCCCCGTCCTTGACGCGCTGCCCCTTCACGTCGACCGGCAAGAGCGCCATGTCGGTGTCCAGGACCGCGATCTGGTGGGCCAGGAAGTCGCCCAGCGTGATCCCGAGCATCATGGCGGCCTCAGGGGCCGTCACGGTCAGGGCATGGCTCCACTCGCCAACCCCCGCCCAGAACTTCTCCACGACCTTCCGGGCCACCAGGGCCAGGAAGACCGACTGGAGCATGTCCTCCGCGTTGAACTTCACACGCCCGAGGCGTCGAAGCTCCCGGGCTACGAACAGCCCCCAGAACTTCACCAGCTCAACGTCGTTTGTCGGAATCTGCGCGGTCAGGATGGTCATCGTCTCGTCTCCCTCTGCCACTAGACGTGAGGACTGCTCGATCAAATCCGCTTTTCGGGGCGCCGCCCGAACCGCCCGAGCGACCTCAGCCCAGCCATACCGAGCACTCCCATCGGTGTCAACAAAGTAGCAACTCCCATCAGGGCCATCCCCCCCAGGACTACCCTGTTTCCGCGAACTTCCGTTGCGATCCCTCACCGGGCGGTGTATCGAACCTTTCGTGGTTCCACCCAAAGGGCTCGGTTCGCCGAGACGAGGCCCCCCATGCTCATGACCGACGAACTTCAGGGCGTTCTGGCCGAGATGGATGCCCAGGGGGCCGCAGAACGGGCCGTCGAAGGACAGGCAAGCCCGGAAGAAGCCCGCCTTGCCGTCCAGGGTGCGCTGGAGATGGCAGGTCCCCCCGAGGACTTCGCGTCCTTCGTCGAGCAGACCGCCATGCGGTCCATCCTGGGAGGACCCAAGCTCACCAGCACGAGCACACGCACACAAGAGGACGGACCCAGTCCGGGCTATGTCCGAGACCCCCAAGGCAGCTCCCCCGAGACCCGGCTCTTCGAGAAGACCGCCCAGCTCTGGCTGACCTGGCTTCAGGGAGACTGCCTTCGGGCCAGCGAGATCCTTCCCCCCCTCCGCAAAGAGGCCCACCAGGGAGGCCCCCTCGCTTCCGGTGCCGTTCACCGGCGGGTCTTGCTCATCTGGCTCGATGCCGTCGAGAAGCTCCTCCTGGAAGACCGTGAAGCAGCCAGGCGTCTCTGGCGTCGAGCACTCGATGTCGGGTCGAGCTTTGGTACGGAGAGTCATCCCACCATCCTCTGGGCGTACATCGCCACATTTTTCCCTACTGAAGAGCCCCCCTCCTACACCGAAGGGTGCCGACGAAGCCGGCCGGCCTTCACTTCGGAAGGTTGACCCTCGGTGTTGAAGAGACCGTCTCAACGAGGTTGCGGATCACCGTCTGCACCCTCGGGGGTTGAAGGCGGAGCTGCTTGTCGAAGTCTGGTGCGAGGTCGACGACCGTCCGCTTGACGAAGAGGGCCTTGAAGGCAGCCGGAGGCAGCCCCGCCTCTGAGGCCAAGAGGTCAACACCCTTCCGCGCTTTCGGGTGCGGTTTGACCAGGACGATCTGGGCTTTGCCCAGGTGGCCCTCGATGTCGATCATGGTCTCCCCCGTTGAGGCAGCTTCGACCACCCCCCTCTGTCGAAGAGCAGCCTTGAGGATCTCCAGCTCTTCGGTGAGCTGAACGATCTGCCTGTTGGCTTCGATGGCGTAATCGACCACCGAAGCCACGTCACCCGAGGTGACCACGTCCTTTGCGGACCTCAGCATCATGTTCTCCCGTCAGGGAGGCGACCTGCGCTCGAAGAGCTAGGTGGCCCACAAGACTCAGGGGGATCTTCTACCCGAACTTTCACCCAGTCTGACGGACTCAGGGTCGATTCTCTCCGACCTGCTGCCCTTCACGGGGAACCTCCTACCGAACCTGCTTCTTCTTCAACCGCTTCTCGTGCTTCTTCTTCAACCGCTTCTTCAACCGCTTCTCGTGCTTCTTCTTCAACCGCTTCTTCAACCGCTTCTTCTTCAACCGCTTCTCGTGCTTCTTCTTCAACCGCTTCTCGTGCCGCTTCTTCAACCGCTTCTCGTGCCGCTTCTTCTACCGTCTGGTCTTCTGCTGTCGCTCTCAGTCTCGCTTGTCGTGCTTCCGGTCTTCTTGTCGCTGTCGCTGGTCTCGTACGGTGTCTCAGTCTCGGTCGTCTCGGTATCGAACTCAGTCTCGTACTCGTACTCGGTGTCGTACTCAGTCGTTCTGAAGCTCAGGCGTTTTTTGAAGGTCTGATGGTGAAGAGAGAACTTGAAGAAGAGAGAGATCGAAGAAGAGAGATCGAAGAAGAGAGAGTCTGAAGGAGAGAACTTGAAGAAGAGAGAGATCGAAGAAGAGAGATCGAAGAAGAGAGAGATCGAAGAAGAGAGATCGAAGAAGAGAGAGATCGAAGAAGAGAGATCGAAGAAGAGAGAGTCTGAAGGAGAGAACTTGAAAGAGAGAGATCGAAGAGATCGCTTTCGATAGTTTCAGCAGTTGTTTCAGGCTTCGGAGAGGTCCCCGTGAGGGGTAGAGATCAGGACTTGCGGTCTGGGATGATCTCGCGCTCTTTATCCTACATCGTACCAGGGGCGGAGAGGTCCCAACCTCTGTTCCCTGGGGCTTCAGCCCTATCGGAGCCGTTGCCGCTTTGGGTCACCCTCCGAAGAGGTCGTCCGACCCAACCTGAACCACCGGGTCTTTTCGAGATCTCCTACCTTATCGGAGAGAGAGTCTCGTCCCCTCCGAAGAGGAGCAAGGAGCCCTAGAACCTGACAGGGCTTCACCGGACGAGTGAAGCCGGTGGGAGGTATACACCGGAGGGGTCGAAAAGCACAAGCCTTTTTTTCTCTTCTCGGTGTAGAGGCTCCTTATACGCTACCTCTAGGTAGGAGCTTTCATGCAGCCCGCCTCCCTGCTCGTCCTCTCAGACCTCGACGCCCCCCGCATCAAGCTCTCTCTGCCCTCTGTGAGGCAGGGGGACCGCATCCAGCTCAAGTTCAAGCTCGACCGGGTGAAGAACGGCCGAACCGAAGTGCTCCTGGTCCAGGGGGAGTTCCGGGTCGTGTCGGTCTCTGTCCTCGCTGACCTCCGACAAGAGGTGACCGTGGAAGCTACGGGGATCTCCCCCTCTTGGCGAGCTGTCAAAAAGAAGCACACCCCAACACGAAAGGTGGGACCTACACGGTTCCCGAAAACGGTGGTCTCGTGACGCAAAGACAGGTGGCCTCCCTCTCAGACTTGAACCGCTTGCCGGCGGCGATCTGGATTCCTGCTGGGGGGAGCGAGCCGAGCCGAGCCGAGCTGAGCTTCTACCGGGGCTCTCCGCTGGAGATGGTCCGGGAGATGGCTTCCGAGATGGAAGAGGTCTCCCTGGAGGCCGCGGTCGGCAAGATCCTGATGGGTCTTGCGAAGAACCGGCGGATCGCGATCCGCATCCCGCAGGGCCTCCCTGACGAGCGGCTCTCGACCCTCTTCGTCTTTGCCCTCCTGGAGACAGGCGTAGGACGCGAGATGCCGAAGGCGTAGCGGCCTCAGAAAGCCCGAAGGGCGGGTCTTCCTCTCAGGAGCCCGCCCTTCTTGGTCAAGAGCCTTCTAGGTGACCACCCCGACCCTCTTCCAGAACCCCTGCTGGCGCGGTCGGCTACGGCCGGTTCACCTCGGAGGAGCGCCGGCTCGCCGAGGCGGGGAATGAGACCTTCTGGGGCAAGGTCCGAGCCGCACAGGCCGCTGTGCCTCCCCCGAAGAGCCTGGAGGACATGTACGCCGACCTCTTCGGCGCGGCTTGAACAGAACGGGGTGGTCTTACTAGGCCGGCCCCGGGGGCGATCAAACGCTCAAGAGAGTTGCAATCCACACCGGCCCCTCACGGAGCCGGCGACCACAAACAGGGGGCCCCGAAAGGCCCCCCGGCCAGCTCAGAAGGGGATCTCGTCCTCACGGTCGCCGGTCAGGCCGGTCGCGGGAAGGAATCGTTCCGCTGAGCGGGCTGGTCTCTCGGGCACGGGCCAGAAGGATCTCGGTGCGAAGCGTCTCGACGAAGACAGCCCACAGCGGCGCGGAAGCGTCTTGTATCTCCGGGCCCTCCCCCTGGAAGGTCCGATGCTCGGCGTAGCCTTCGGCGCCCTTCCAGTCGCCTTCGATGACGGTCTCGATGGCCCCCTCCCCGATTCTCGTGGCGAACAAGCTCTGGGCCTTGATGCGCTCCAGCTCGACCGAGAGGGCCATCACCGCTCGGAGCCGGGCTCGCTGCTCCTCCCGGCTTGCCAGCGTGTAGCAGCGGACGACCCGCTGGAGCCGGTCCCCTTCGTAGAGGGCCATCAGCTTGTCGACGAAGCCCATCCGAAGCCCTGCCGACCCTCACGGGCCTTGCGGCGTTGAAGCTCGTACCGCATCCAGGAGCCGATCCAGCCGCCCGGGGCCATCCGCGGCCCGAACCGCTGGTGCAGCCGGGCGATCTCTTTCAGGCTGTCGGTGCAGATGTCCGGCCAGATGTCGAAGTAGGTCACGTCGTACTTCGTCCCCTTCGGCGGGCTCCAGGTGAAAATGTCTGCCGTCACCAGCTCCAGCTTCTCGGGGTGAGGCAGCGTCGGGCCGACCAGCGTGACCCGTACTTCTCGACCACGGTGACGCGGGTGACCTCGGGCTTGGCCAGGATGGGGTGCAGGATCATCCCGAGGCCCGCGATGAGAACGTGGCCTCGGGCCTGCTGAACGACCTGGACGTTCGAGCGCCGCTCCATGTCCGTGTCGCTCATCATCAGGACGTGGCCGACGTGGAGCCGGGCGTAGCGGCCGGGGCGGATGTAGGTGTCACGGCCCCGGGTCACGATGGACCGCTTCCCGGCGACCGCCAGTTCGACCCCACCCCCGCGGAGCCGTAGTGAGTAGTGACTTGTAGAGACCAATTCCCGGTCGGACAGCTCAAAGGAGCCTCATGAGGAGCTGACCGGGAAATGCCCTCTACAGGTCACTACTCACTACGCCAGGGGCGCCGGGGTCGCGGGCTTCGCCTACTGGCGAGCTGGTCCGAGAAACAGACGAAACCACGGGCCATCACGAGTCTGGCCATCACGCTGGAGGCGTTGGAGGCCGCCGATCTACGGGCGGAACAAGAGGGGACGACGCGGGCCACGGTGCTTCGCACCATCGTCGAGAGCACCCTCTGCCCCTCCGTTGTCGGCGCCTTCATCGGCGTCTCTGACGACCGAAGGGCCCCACAACAAGAGTGACCTCTTGTCTTGCGTCCTCCACATCCAGATCAGAAGTGGGGCCTGTATCAGCTCGGCCTCCCAGCTCGACCACCCTGGCGGTGTAACCGAGCAAACGGGCTGACCTCTCTTTAAACGCCAAGGCCCGCCGGATCAGGGCAGGCCGTGGCAACGAGGTCAGAATGTCGTCGTTCGCAGATGAAAATAGCACGGAAGATGGGGGTGTCGAGACCGTCGACGGCTTCACCGAGGAGATTCTCGGAGGGGTGCAGAAGCGGCTCGCCGCGCTGTCCCCCGCCATCAGTGGGCAAGGGGGGAGGGCGGCCACCTGGGCGTGGACACTCTGGTCAAGCGTCTGCCGCTGCTGGGCAAGAAGGTCTGCCTGTTCCTGAGTGAAAGCCTGATGCTGTTCTGCAACGGTCTGTTCCTCCT
>ENA-ORBV01015043-ORBV01015043.1-microbial-mat-metagenome-genome-assembly--contig:-NODE-15043-length-11460-cov-4.208820_pt1 | contig 11460 bp, 11 predicted proteins | sample MGYA00237777_ERZ505514 | MGnify/ENA primary metagenome ERZ505514 (study PRJEB26160, sample SAMN06269048) | microbial mat metagenome | isolation source: Oligotrophic lake microbial mat | place...
GAGTGCGAAGCACGGCACGGCGGAACGCCCTCCGTCTGAAGAATTTATTCTGCTGTACTTTTGCAAGAGGTCTATTACAGATTACGGGTCGCCAGAATTTCGCTTGCAGGCGTGCGATCTCCTGTACAAGAGATACGACGCGGCGCGTCAAAGGTTGCGAGAGTGTAGCCTAAATCTTTATAGAGTTCAATGATTCGCGCCGTTGCTTGATTGGACGCAATCACGACGCTCGTGTGCTTCGCTGCCCATTCCGCCAAACGCACCTGATCAATCCACGTAAAATCGTTCTGCGCGTAGCGCGTGAACGGCGTATCATAGGGCGGATCGAGATAGAGAAAATCGTCGGGCAAGAGTTCCAATGTCTCGAAATCGCCGCAGTGAAATTCCCAACGCGCTAAAATCGGCAGATAGTCGGCAAAGTCACGCCGATAGTTGATCGTCTTGTGTCGCCCGAACGGGACATTGAATTCGCCCCGGCTGTTGAAGCGGCATAACCCATTGAAGCCCGTCCGGTTGAGATAGTAAAACAGCGCGGCTTGCTCCTTGCCGCAGGGACTCGCCGATGTAAGAATCTGATTGAACCGCTCTCGTGCGCGATAGAAACAGTCGGCGGTGTTCGCCATTTCTATTTCAATCGTCAAGCCGTGTTGGAGTTGGCGATAGAAATTGACGGTGTGCGGATTGATGTCGTTGAGCAGTGCCGAGTCGGGCTGCAAGCCGAGTGCGACGGCAAGCCCTCCGGCAAACGGCTCGACAAGGCGGCAATGACGATACGGCGCGTAGAGTTCGCGCAATTTCGGAACGAGATGGGTTTTGCCGCCCGCCCATTTGAGTGCTGGTTTGAGCATACAATCTCCGAGTACAGAAACGTACCCGGCTGAAAAACAGGCGTCCTGCGGACGCACACGACAGCGTCATCGTCTCTCTCGAAAACGCTCCCCTCTCCAACGCGGATTTTCGTCCGTAGGACGACTGTACTTGAGGCGGGTACGTTTCTGTACCCGCAAGGATTCACGGCTAGAGTATCCGCAAGGTGCGCGGAGCCTCAGCATTCAGCGAAACAACGCCCTCTTGAGTTAATGTAACGATGTTCTCGATACGAACGCCGAAGCGTCCCGGCAGGTAGATTCCCGGCTCGATGGAGAAACACATTCCGGGTTCGAGTGGGCGGGTGTTGCTGGCGACGATGTCCGGCGGCTCATGCGTGGAAAGCCCGATGCCGTGTCCCGTGCGATGGATAAAGTAGTCTCCGTAGCCCGCGTCGGTGATCACTTTTCGCGCCGCCGCATCTACTTCGGCTCCGGTAGTTCCCGGTTTGGCTGCCTCTCGCGCCGCCCAATGCGCCCGGCTGACAATCTCATAGACGGCTTTGGCGTCGGGATCGCTGGGTTCGCCGAATGCGAAAGTGCGGGTTATGTCGGAAGGATAGCCATCCCACAGACAGCCGATGTCAATAATAACGATGTCGCCGCGCTTGAGTCGGATCGCGCCGGGGTGGTGGTGCGGGTGCGCCGCGTTTTCGCCGAAACAGATCAATGGTATGAAGGAGGCTTTGGTGCTGTGCCGCTTCAAGAGCGAATGGACACGCTCCTGAATCTCCTCTTCACTGTCGCCTTCGCGGAGAGTGACGGCGATCTCCTCGCATACGGCGTCAATAAGCGTCCCTGCCGCGTCCATCGCCGCAATTTCGTCGTCGGTTTTGATTTGGCGCAGGGCGGTTGCCGTTTCATTGGCGGAAGAGAAGCGGGCTTGCGGCTCCAACGCTTGGAGTTTCAGCAGGTGTCCACTGAGCAATTCCTCGTCAATGAGAACGGTAAACGTCTTGCCGTGCAGATTCCATTCGGTGAGCAGGGTTTCGACGGGGCTTGTCCAGCCGGTTTCGTCGCTCCACCCGATGACGTTAGAGATTTGGGCGGGATTAGTCTGTGCTTGTCGGGCATTCATTGCCGGAACCACAAACGCGGCATCGCCCTGCGCCGGAACAAAGAGTCCGATGAGCCGCTCGTGTCCGTGTTCCACCCAGCCCGTCAAATAGCGCATGGTATCCGTTGCGCCAAAGACCGCCAATCCCGCGCCGTCCGCTTGCATTTTCGCTTGCAACCGCGCCAATCGTTCGCGATAATCTACCATTGTTTCCTCATATTTTTCGTCAATGTGGCTTGCGTTCCAACAACTCTCTGATTTTGGCTTCACTACCCTACAGAAAATGAGGTGACCGGAGCATGAGGTATTCTTTATTCTCATCACAGAAAAAAGAGGAACCTCATGTCCGACAATCACCGCCGTTATTTTGCCATAAAAAAGGCACTTTGGCGAATGATGCCGCAGACCAGAGGACACGCCGCCCGCCATTTAACGCCCTTGACCGCCATGATTTGTGGCATTGTTGGGAGTAAAAAGACCCAACTCCCCGCCATTGCCAGTAAAATACCCGGACCCGCCAAACGCCAGAGCCGGATCACCACGTTTGAACGCTGGCTCAAAAACGAGACGGTGACAAGAGACCGCTACTCTTTGCCCTGTATCAAAGAACTGCTCCAAAGCCTGCCCGCAGGACCGCTCGTTTTGGTCATTGATGACAGTCAGATGGGACGCGGGTGCATGGCTTTGGTCATCAGCGTTTTGCATCAAAACCGCGCTCTGCCTTTAGGCTGGCTTGTCGTGCGCGGCAAAAAGGGGGAACACAACTTCCCCGCAATTCTCTGAGGAGGTTTCAGCAGGAGGTAGTGGCGTTGGCGTCTCCGTGTCTTGCCACTTCCCTCCCGCAAACGACGCTGTGCAAACGTCTGCTCCAATTTGAGAGCGAGGCGAGGAAAGTCTGTCTGCTTGTCAAGAAATGCTGCGGGCAGCACAGCCGCAACCCGTTGCCACGCCTACCTGAAACTTTACTCCCACAACCCTGAACGGTTACACAGTTTCTGCGTATTTTGTGCTTTTTTGCGGCTATAGTATAATGAGAAAAAGCCGAGAGAAAGGAGCCGCCACGATGGACAACATACTGCTTTCACCGGAAGCGCGGCGTCAAGAAGCCGCCATCGAAGCCTCAACACAACGAATGCGTGCCGAACGACTGCAATGAGAAGAAAAAGCCAAAGCCCTCGAACTCCGCCTGCATCGCAAAGAGCAAAGTCTACTGCATCTGCAACAGATTCTTGCGAGAGCTCAAGCCGAAAAGCAAGCCATTAATACGGTATATCGGCGCATCCAAGAGAAAAGTCCTGTCCTCACATGAAAGCGTCACTCCGTCAATCGGTTCAGCGTCGCTACGATTTTTGCTGTGGCTACTGCGGTATATCGTTCATCGTGAACCGAGCGCAACCGGCTACACTCAAGTAGTTGCCTTTACAGAGACGGACGAAATCGCCACTCTGTCTCGTCCTAACGCTAAAATCCGCGCCGGGGATTTGTTTCCGCCCGCCAGTCCCCAAAATTGAGAGGAATCTGCCTTGAACTGTCGCCCTATATCGAATCTAAGTCTCGCCCTATTCGGCATTTTCTATAGTCAAAATGTCTTTGCTCAAAACGGTGTGCCCGCTCCCGCCGTCTATGCCATCACCAATGCCAAAATTGAAATCGGCAACGGAACCATTCTCAAAAAAGGGACAATTGTTGTCCGCAACGGCAAAATCGAATCGGTGGGCGAAAACATTGTGCCGCCCGCCGACGCACAGATCATCAAAGGCGAGGGTCTGGTAGTCTTGCCCGGCTTCGTAGACGGCTTCGCGAGTCGCGGCTTAAAACTCCCCACCGCCCAAGCCGAGCAGGACAGCAAGCCCGATTATGCGACCTTCGCGCCCGCCCGAATGCGAACCGCCAACCGCAAGGGCGTGCGTCCCGAAATTCAAGCCGCAGACGTTTTGGACATGACGAAACCAATTATCGATGCCGCTCGCATAGCCGGATTTACGACGGTATTTGTCGCACCGAACGACGGACTGATTAACGGAACCGGCGCGTTGGTTCTCCTCAACGGTCAGCCGAGGCGCGAAAGTATCTTGCGTGCCGATGTGGCGATGAGTATGGGATTCCGCTCCGGCGGCAACGGCAGTGAGTTCGAGAGTCGCGGCTATCCGTCCAGTTTGATGGGCGTGATGGCGCAAATGCGGCAAGTGTTTCTCGATGCCCAACTCTATCGTCAAACCCAGCAGGGTTTCGCCAAAGGCGGCGCGGTGCGCCCGCCCGACGATCCGGTTCTCGCCGCCATGCAACCGCTTCTCAACAATACTCTGCCCGTCGTTTTCGACGCCGATACAGAAAACCAGATCGTTCGCGTTATGAACCTCAGCACCGAACTCAAACTGAAACCGATTCTCAACGGCGGCAAAGAGGCTCATAAGCAGGCGCAAATTCTCGCCACGCGCCAAATTCCCGTTCTGCTGACTCTCGACATCGGCGCGGAACCAGGGAGTAAAGAGGAGAAGGGGAAAAAAGGAGAAGAGGAGAAAAAGCCTGCTGACCTGCCGACCCAAAACCCCAATGACCCAGTAACCCAACGACCTAATGACCCCAAAACCGATGATCCTATCACGGGTGAGGCGGAAGTCGAGACGGCGGAAACGGAATTGCCTCCTGTGGTTCTCGCCGACAGAAAGCGCATCTGGAAAGAGACAGTCGGGACAGCGGCGGCACTGCATAAAGCAGGCGTGACGTTTGCATTTTCGACCAAGGGAATGCGCGATGTCAGTGCGTTTTTGCCGAACCTTCGCAAAGTGCTTCAAGCCGGTTTGCCTCATGATGCCGCAATCATGGCACTTTCCCTAATGCCGTCCCGTATCTTCGGAGTGGAACGCTTACTCGGAACCCTTGAAGCGGGCAAAATCGCCAGCGTTGTGGTGCTGAGCGGCGAACTCGAAAACGCAAAATCCAAGGTGCGCTATCTGATGATAGACCGCGAACTTGTAGATATGAATCGCGCCGCGCCTTCGGGACAAACCGGGCGCAATCCGATGCCGTTCGATAAAGACAGCGGTGACGGCAGATAAGTGGGTAGTTTTATGTTCACTCTCATTTCGCAATCGCATCGAATGAAAAGCATCGGCAGGGCATCAGCGTCCTGCCTGATTTTGCTGGTCGGGATATGGGCGGTCACGTTTTCGTTGAGTTCGTTGTGGCGTGCCGTGCGAAAAGAGCCGAACATCGACCCGCGCCCCGTTTTGGTTGCGGTACAGAAGTTGGGAACGCTTCACACCGTCTCGTATGAGATGAAAGATGTCTTGGTGCAGGAGACGAGCAAGGAAGCGGAGGGCTGGCTGCGGGGCGTGCCGGGTGCAGATTCCGTGATTGGGTGGGCGACCCGCAACAAAGCGACTGTGACGGCAACGGGAAACGTCGAAGCGGGCATTGACCTCAGCAAACTCTCCGCAAAAGATATGACGGTTGTACCGCAGCCCGATGGCTCCAAAAAAATCCGCGTTCTGCTCCCGCCAGTCGTTGTTTATCCGCCGAATGTGCGCCTCCATGTCGAAAGCACCGAAAGCGGCTTTTTCTGGAATGACGCCAACATCGTTCCCAAAGCGGAAGAGGAAGCCTCGCGGCGTTTCTTGGAATCGGCGGAAAAAGACGGTATCCGCACACAAGCGCAGACCAATGCCATCGAAACACTCCAAAAACTCCAGCAAACATTCGGCGAAACTCCCGTTGAATTCACCTTTGCTCCCTAATCTGTGAAATCCTTCATAGTCCCCATTATCTTCCCGTAACTCCGAAACTCCTGCCGCGTCTCAACTCGTAGAAGAGAATGAAAGCGGGCAAACGCTCTGCCGCCTTTCGCTTTTTTGCTCTTATGTTTATGTGCATGAATGCCGCCAATTTTTGAGGCGCGGCAACTGGAAGGAGACGGGATCACTATGAGCGCACTTGTGGCTCACACACCTCACAGGACGGAGGAGCTTCCCGAACTGCCGCAGCAAACGCAGCAGCTCTTGGAAGAATTACAGCGCGAACGCATTTTGGCGTATTCGGAGATGCTCGCTCATTCGACGCAAGGGCATCGGACACGGTTGGAGAAAAGCGTTGATGAACTGCTCGACTCATTGGACAGTCTGAGCCGTTTGGAGGATTTGGCAGATTACACTGCACGCGGCAACAGCATCACGGTCAACGCCGACCTTGCCCTGATCTCTGCCAATGAGAACACATATCGGAAACTGTTGGAAAAGCATCTGGTTTGTTACGGAAATACCACCATCGTGAGTGATGGACTGCTTCCGGCATTTCCGCCCTCCATCGAATAGCCTCCCGCAAATACGGCGTTCCCTTCTCAAAAGTCGGGAACGCCGTAAACGTAACCAAACGTCGTTGGCGGTTTATTCATTAGACCTCTTGCAAGAGTCGGGTACAAGAACGTACCCGACTCAAAAACAGCCGTCCTGCGGACGAAATTCCCTCTCCCTATCGAGTGCGAAGCACGGCACGGCGGGACGAGACCTGCACGAGAAATAAATTGTTGCTGGACTCTTGCAAGAGGTCTATTCGATACAGGGAGACAAAAAGCGAGGAGCAACCAAATGAATCAGGCAGAACCGCAGTGTCAACACTGCAATGCCCGGATATGCGCCCAACGAACAAGGTTTGACTATCGCGTTTCTCTGGGAAAATGGGCAGCCGCATAATCTCAATATGCTCATTGGCGCGAACTCTGGCTGGTATATCAGTTTTGCCACCGACATCAACGAAAGCGGGCAAATTATCTGCCTTGGCAGCCAATCTTACGGCTCATCTCCTTTACACGCTCTGCTTCTTACTCCATTGACTGTTGTTCCTGAACCGGGTGCATCGAGTATCTTGTCAAGTCTTGCGTTTGCTTCTGTGATTGCTCTGCGCCGTCGTATACGTGGGTACATCCTGCGGCACATCAAATAAGCGAGCCGGTATACGCAAATAGAAAATGCGATACCAAAGAAGACCCTATCCGAACAAATTTCATGGAACCCCTAATGCCCCAAAACCTGTATGCCATAATGGAAAAGAGAGCCGCGCCAATGAAGGTACGGCAGACCGACAAGGAGTAAACCCGATTATGGCAGTCACTTTAGACTTAACACGCCGCGAAGCATTGGTTACGGAACTGGCGCAAGCCGTCAACGATCCGCCTGCCCGCGTCACCAACATTCAGCACAGTCCCCTGCTCGCCGCACTCAAAGCCGCCGGAACGCAACTCTGGCTCGATACCGGCAATCTCGACGAAGCCACCAAACTATGGCGCGGCGAAATGTCGGCACTCACCACCAATAATACGCTTGCAAATGCCGTTGTCCAAACGGGCATCATGGACGATGAGATTGCTACCGCCGCCAAGCGCATTCGTGAAGTCGAACCCAACATCTCACAGGAAGATTTGGTGATGGATATTGTCTTTATCGTCAATAGCCATATCGCCCTGCGCCTCGTCCATGCGTTCGATGCTCTTGTCAGCGTGGAACTCCATCCCGCTCTCGGCAACGACATTGAAAAGACGTTTCGGTATGCCCAACGCTATTATGCTGTCAACCCCGACCGCTTCATCGTCAAAATTCCCCTCACGCCGGAAGGGTACTGCGCGGTTGCGCGGGCGCGGCAAGAGGGCATTCCGATCAACTATACACTGGGGTTCTCGGCGCGTCAGAACTATCTTGCGGGCGCAGTCGCTCGCCCAAACTATGTCAATGTCTTTTTGGGTCGCCTCAATGCAGTTGTCGCGGACAACGGACTCGGCGATGGCAAACTGGTGGGCGAAAAAGTGACGCTCGCCTCGCAAGCCGGACTGCGTGAACTGCGCCGCCACGACGATACCATTCCGACAGAGCAGATCGCGGCTTCCATGCGAAACGCCGATCAAATGGTTGCGCTCGCCGGTGTGGACGTGTTCACGATTCCGCCCAAGGCAGTGCAGGAGTTTTATGACAAAGGCTACAACGCGGCAGACATCAAAGATCAGACCAACGAGAGTTACGAAGCGACGTTCCATGCCGACGCCGATCTGACCTCACTTGAACGCTTGTGGACGATTGATGACAATTTCAAGAAGTTCACTCAAGAATTGGCGGCACGCGGCGGGCATACGCTGACAGGCGACGACTTACGCCAAGCCGACAAAGATTTCGGTACGCAACTGTTCGCCGACTTCAACGCAGAGGAGCAAACGGCAATTCGAGAGGTCGGCAAAATCCCCAAAGTCGCACAGTGGCAGGGTCGCGCCTCTCTCGACGCCCTGATGACCGAGTCGGCGTTGCAGTCGTTTATCGTCGATCAAAAAGCGTTCGATGATCGCATTTTGCAGCATATCTAAAGGCAGAGGATAAAGGATAGAGGGTAGGGCGACAGCACCACAATAAACGGTGAAATGAGATTGAGCCGTCGAGATTGGATCACGGTATAGTGTGGTGCTGCTGGCAGGGCAATACGGGGATTATAATCCCCGCTTAGTGACTTCCCTCTCGCAGCGGAGGTTTTAAACCCCCGTCTGGAAAAAACAAGCGTCTTTCAGACGCAACAACTCGAATTGACTCCCCTCTCCTCGCAGGAGAGGGGTTGGGGGTGAGGTACAGACGCTTGTACTTTCTTGCCGGGTACTTCAGTACCCGGAATGCGCTAAGAAGGCAGGACTATTCGGGGCGAATTTCTGTAACTTTGCTTCTCATTTTGGCTCATAATGAGGAAAAATGTCTTCTCGGAAATATCCCTGCCAATGCTCATCTTCAACCAAAACTTGCCCAAATCTCTAATACGCGGCGTGTCTTTCGCATTGTTTCCTGTCCTGCTGTTGTGTGCGGGATGGGCGAACGGCGCGGAGGACACGCCCGCCGCGCTTGTCACAGCAGATTATGAAAAAGAAGTTCGTCCGTTGCTCCAGAAATTTTGTGTTGGGTGTCATGGCGTAAAAGACGGCGCGGGCGGAATCACTCTCGATTTGGCAAGCGGCATTGCCGGTATTCAGAAAGATCAGCAGACGTGGCGCAAGGTTCTGCGGCAAACCCGCGAACGCTCCATGCCCCCGCAAGGCACGCCGCATCCCAACCAGAATCAACGCGACAAACTCACCTTTTGGCTCCAGCACACACTCGATACCGCCGACGAACGCCTGATCCCCAAGAACGCCGGACGAGTTGTCTTGCACCGCCTGAATCGGCGCGAGTACAATAATACCGTACGCGATCTCTTCGGGATTACGCTCAAGCCCGCTGACAATTTTCCGGCTGACAGCGGCGGAGGCGGAGGCTTCGACAACAACGCCGATACGCTGTTCATTCCGCCGATTTTGATGGAACGCTATCTCATTGCGGCGGGCGAAGTTCTCGAAGCCGCCAAGCCAGAGCGTGTTTTCCTCGTCAAGCCAAGCCAGAAAATTCCGCACACCGAAGCGGCACAGCGACTGATCACACTTCATGCTGCGAAAGCGTTTCGGCGTCCGGTTGAGAAAGCCGAAGTCGCCAATCTGATGCGCCTCTATACCGCGTCTCGAAAGCGCGGCGCAGTTTATGAGCAAGCCGTTAAATTTGCACTCAAAGCGGTTCTGGTGTCTCCGCAGTTTCTGTTTCGAGTCCAGAAAGAGAAGCCCGGTACGACGGTTTCGCCTCTCAACGACTATGAGATTGCCAGCCGCCTTTCCTATTTTCTCTGGGCGTCTATGCCCGATGACACGCTGTTCGTCCTTGCCGCAAAAAACAAATTGCGCGATCCCGCCGTCTTGGAGAAGCAAGTCAAACGGATGATGCACAGTCCCAAAAGTCGCGAATTTTCTGAAAGTTTCGCGGGGCAGTGGCTTCGGGCGCGAGACCTCTATACATCGGCATTGCCCGACGGCGAGCGTTTCCCGCAATTTACGCCAAGTCTGCGCGACGCCATGTATCAGGAGACGATAGGAGTCTTCTCCGAAATTTTTCAGAGTGATGCGAGCGTACTGTCTCTCCTTGACGCCGATTTCACCTATCTCAATGAGGAACTCTCTAAGCATTACGGCATGGACGGCGGCGTAACGGGCAAAGAGATGCGGCGCGTCAAACTGACAGACAGAAGGCGCGGCGGCGTGCTGACGATGGGCAGCATCCTCACTCTTACGTCCTATCCACAGCGTACCAGTCCCGTTTTGCGTGGAAAGTGGATACTGTCCGAAATTTTAGGGTCGCCTCCCCCACCCCCGCCGCCCGTCGTGGCGACTCTTTCCACCAATGACAAAGTCGAGAACGGTTTGACCTTCCGGCAACGGTTGGAGAAGCACCGTAAAGACCCCGGCTGTGCTGGCTGCCATGCTCGAATGGACCCGCTCGGCTTCGGGCTGGAAAATTTCGACGCAACTGGGCGATGGCGCGACAAAATCGCGGATCAACCGATAGACGCCAACGGCACATTGACCACCGGTGAGCGATTCACGGGACCCGCCGAACTCAAAACGTTGCTCTTGCAGCGCAAGTCGGAATTCGTCCATAATCTCAGTGAGCGGATGTTGTCTTATGCGTTGGGGCGCGGGCTTGAAGCGTATGACTTGCCGGCGGTTCGCAAAATCACCGACAACGTCCTGAAATCCGACTGCCGCAGCCATGTCCTGATCGCCGAAATCATCAGAAGTTATCCGTTTCTCTATCGCCAGAATTGACGCAAAGACGTTCCCAAAAAGAAGAGCAGGAATATCAAGCGACGCTGCCGAATTGGTCACTGCTCCGTGCCGCGCACGCTCCCGTTTCCTCCCAATCGAAGGAGTTGCTGCGCCCTGCATCCGGCGTAGCACCCATTGCCAAAACGGAACTTTTGAGAGCCGTATAGGAGAAACCGCATGAACTTGAATCTCATTCAGGGCAAACTGGTTCGTTGGGAAGATGATCGCGGGTTCGGCTTTATTCAACCTGATGACGGCGGCGCGAATGTCTTTGTCCATATCTCGGCGATAGACAGATCGGGGTGGCGTCCACAAGTCGGGGATCGACTCTCCTATACCGTTCAGACACAAAGGGACGGCAAAATTCGCGCCGTCGAGGCGCGTTTGCTCGGTGTGCCTCCCCACCCCTTGTTTTTGATTCGCCTATTTTCGAGTCGCCTGGGTTCGACTGGTCAGGTGCAGTACGAATTGTAATTGGTCTTGCCATGCTCGGCGTGATCTTCTTTTGGAACAGTTCACGCAAAGATAATCGCCCACAAAGAATCATAAGACCACAAAATGACAGTGTGTCGTATACGTCTGCTGGAAGCGGGTTTGCTTCCGATAACGATTCCACAGATTACGGGGGCAGCATGGAGCGACAAAACGGCTCGTTTGCGCCACCCGGATACTCTGTCAAAGGCAATATCTCTGTCAACACCGGCAAGCGGTATTACCATACGCCCGGAATGCAGGACTACGCCCGAACAATCATCGATACCAACCAAGGCGAGAAATGGTTTCGCACCGAAGCCGAAGCCGAAGCCGCTGGCTGGGGAAAAGCAATGCCCTATCAAGGAAGGAATGACTGATAAAACTTCAAGAATTTTTATTGAGGCGAAGAGGCTGAC
>ENA-ORBV01015044-ORBV01015044.1-microbial-mat-metagenome-genome-assembly--contig:-NODE-15044-length-11460-cov-3.274620_pt1 | contig 11460 bp, 10 predicted proteins | sample MGYA00237777_ERZ505514 | MGnify/ENA primary metagenome ERZ505514 (study PRJEB26160, sample SAMN06269048) | microbial mat metagenome | isolation source: Oligotrophic lake microbial mat | place...
CATGAAGCCGGGGGACGGCAAGCCGCACTACCTGTGCTGCAACGCCGATGAGTCCGAGCCCGGAACCTTCAAGGATCGCGAGATCATGCGCTGGACGCCCCACGCCCTCATCGAAGGGGTGGCCATCGGGGCCTACGCGATCGGCGCCGAGACGGCGTACATCTACATCCGAGGAGAGTTCACCGAACCGCTCGACATCATGGAGCGGGCGCTGGCCGAGGCGCGTGCAGCAGGCATCGTCGGCCGGAACGCGATGGGCAGCGGGAAAACAGTCGACGTGTGGGTACACAAGGGCGCGGGCGCCTACATCTGCGGCGAAGAGACGGCGCTCATGAACTCGCTCGAGGGCAAACGTGGCAATCCGCGCATCAAGCCGCCATTCCCCGCTGTGTCCGGTTTGTTCGGCATGCCGACGACCATCAATAACGTCGAGACACTGGCCGCCGTACCGCATATCCTGAACAACGGTGCCGACTGGTACAAGAAGATGGCGCGCCCCGACAACCCCAAGTCCACCGGCACCAAACTGTGGAGTGTCTGCGGCAACATCACGCGACCGGGCAACTACGAAGTGGAGATGGGGTTTCCCTTCGGCGAGTTCCTGCATGAGCTGTGTGGTGGCGCGCTCCCCGGTCGCACGCTCAAGGCTATCATCCCCGGCGGTTCCTCCGTTCCGATCATTACCCTCGAAGAGGCCGAGTCGGGCCTGATGGACTACGAAGGCATGGTCGGCTGTGGCACCATGCTCGGCTCCGCCGGCTGCATTGTGTTTGATGACGCGCAGTCCATGCCCAAGCAGATCGCCCGACTGGCCCGGTTCTACGCCCATGAAAGCTGTGCCCAGTGCACCCAGTGTCGAGAAGGCACCGCCTGGACCACCAAGATTCTCGAGCGCATTGTCGCCGGTGACGGCACGATGGAAGATTTCGATACGCTGCTCGACATTGCTGAAAACATGACGGGCAAGACCATTTGCGTGCTCAGCGACTCGTGCGCGACACCGGTCGTGAGCGGCATCCAGAAGTTCCGCCACGAATTCGAGGCATTGATCACTCGGAAAACCGTGTACGCCGTGCCGACCGTGGTGTCCTGATGGCAGAGACGCCGTTCATTTCGCTCACGATTGAAGGACGACCGGTCACCGTCGCGCCGGGGACGACGATCCTCGAAGCGGCGAAAACGGTGGGCGTCCTCATTCCACACTACTGCTACCATCCCGGACTTCCGGTGGCGGGCCTCTGCCGCATGTGCCTGGTGGATGTGGACCGGGCGTCCAAACTCGCACCGGCCTGCGCCACCTCGGTCATGGAGGGACAGGTCGTTCGCGTCCACTCGGATACGGCACGGGAGGCCCGCAAGGGCGTCCTTGAAATGCTCCTCATCAATCATCCGCTCGACTGTCCCATCTGCGATCAGTCGGGTGAATGCGAGCTGCAGGACTACACGTATCAGGAGGGACGCGCCGACTCGCGGTACCGCGAACCGAAGCGCTTCAATCCGGTCGAGGACTTCGGCGGCGACGTGCTGTACGTGCCGAATCGCTGCATTCTCTGCACCCGCTGCGTCCGGTTCATGGACGACATCGCGCAGGACTCGGTGCTCAACGTCAGCGAACGCGGTGACCGCGCCTACATCGGGAAGTTCGACGGGAAGGACCTCACGCATCCGTGGGCGGCCAACGTTGTCGACCTCTGCCCGGTGGGCGCGCTCCTGTCCAAGGATTTTCTGAACAAGGCGCGAGCGTGGGAGCTGGATCGCTCTGCATCGGTGTGCACGGGATGTACGCAGGGGTGCAACATCATCGTCGAAACGCGAGACAATGCCGTGATGCGGCTGCGTCCGCGCTCCAACGAGAGCGTGAACCACTTCTTCATGTGCGACCACGGCCGCGCCAACTATCGGTGGATGAACCGGCGCGACCGCCTCGAGTCGCCCTCGATTCTGGGCGCCGGTGGACATTCGCCGGTGGACTGGGACGTCGCGCTCGAGGGCGCAGCGCGTGCGATCAAGGGAAAGCGCGTCTTCGTGCTCGCGTCGCCCAATCTCTCCAACGAGGCGTTGCATTTGCTCTCGCGTCTTGTCAGGACGAGCAATGGCACGGGAGCATTCCGGGTCGAGCAGGGACCGGAAGCGCCGCTGCCCGGCGTGCCGGACCTGGCGTTACGGGCCGATCGGGCCGCCAATGTGGTCGGGGCTGAGCTGCTCGGGTTTACGCGTCACGCCGCGCCCCTCGACCTCCTGCAGACGGGCGACGCGCTTATCATCGCCGATCACGACCTGCAGGGCGACGACCTTGCCGCGTTAGGCAGGGCGTCGGTGACCGTGGTGCTTGGTACCGCGATGCCGGCGCATCTTCCCAAGGCCGACATCATACTCCCCGTCGCCAACACGGTCGAAGAAGAGGGCACGTTCACCAACATCCATGGACGGGTGCAACGCTTTCTTCAGGCGAAGGCCGCGCCAGGCATGGCGCGCCCCGCCTGGTATGTCCTGGCCGACCTGCTGGGCGCACTCGGCGAGTCTGCGGACTATTACGTCGCGGCCGATGCCTTTCAGGCGCTGGCAGCGGCTGAGCCCAGGTATGCCGGACTCTCATACGACACGCTGGCGCTGCGGGGCCTTCCCGTTGTGGACGCGCCGAAGCTCACGGACGCTGCGCGATGAGCACCGTACTGTCACTGCACGCTTGGCTCCAGGTCGTGGACCCGCAACAGCCGGCCAACTTCGGGCCGTGGTTGCTGGCCACGCTGGTGAAGTTGCTCGTATTCTTTACCGTGTACCTGGTGGGCGTCGCCTACACGACGCTTGCCGAACGGAAGATTTCCGCCTGGATTCAGGGACGTCACGGCCCCAATCGGGTCGGACCCAGGGGACTCTTCCAACCATTGGCAGATGGCGTCAAGAACTTCATGAAGGAGGAGACGCTGCCCCCGCATGTGAATCGGGCGATTTTCATCCTGGCGCCGATGCTCTCGTTCATCCCCGCGTTGATGGTGTGGGCAATTATTCCCTGGGGCGCGTCGTGGGCGTCGCCGTGGGGGCGCATCGACATGGTGCTCGCCGATTTGCCCATCGGATTCCTCTTCACGCTCGCGATCGGGTCGCTGGGCGTGTACGGAATCGTGCTGGCCGGCTGGGGCTCCAACAACAAGTACGCGTTGTTAGGCGGGCTCCGCTCCAGCGCGCAGATGATCTCCTACGAAATCTCGATGGGGATGTCGCTGATTCCGATCCTGCTGCTGGCCGGCAACGTGACGCTGCGGTCGGTGGTGAATCAGCAGGCCGACATGCACCTGTGGAACGTGCTCACGCTGGCCGTGGCCTTCGTCTGCTATCTCATCTCGGCGTTCGCCGAGACCAATCGGCTGCCGTTCGACATGCCCGAGGCGGAGTCGGAGTTGGTCACCGGGTACCACACCGAGTACTCCTCCATGAAGTTCTCGATGTTCATGATCGCCGAGTACGCGAACATGGTGACCCAGTCGGCCATGATTGCGACGCTCTTCTTCGGCGGATGGGACATACCGTTCGTGACGGCCGACAACAGCGGTGCCGTCTCGCTCCCACTCGTGCTCCTGTCGTTCCTGATCATGGCGGCGAAGGTGGTGTTCTTCATTTTTTTCTACATCTGGGTCCGCTGGACGCTGCCCCGGTTCCGCTACGATCAGCTCATGTCGCTCGGCTGGAAGTTCCTCCTACCGGTGTGTTTGGGCTACATCGTCGTGGTGGCGTCGCTCATGCTCGCTCTTGAGGCGTTAGGCATTCGCCGTGGTCTGGTGTTCGGGCTGATTTTCCTGGCCGTCAACGCGGTCATTCTGTTCGTGGTTTTTGTCGTCTTCGATCGCGGTCGGGTGCTGAGTCCGGCCTACCGACGCGCATCGGCCGCAGAACTGGCGAGGCTGCGCGGCGTCACCGCCGCGCGCACGCATCTTACGACACAGGCAGGAGACTGATGGCTATCAACGTCAAGGTCGTGGATCGTCCGATCGAGGAGACGAGCTACGTGCGCGCCACGCTCTCGGGGCTGGGCAACACCTTCAAGCATCTCATCGACCCGCACAAGGTGACGGTGCAGTATCCCGAGGAGCGGTGGGACATCTCGCCGCGCTGGCGCGGGACGCATCGCATGCTGACGACCGAAGATGGCAAGGCGAAGTGTGTGGCGTGCGGCTTGTGCCCCACCGTGTGTCCCGCCAACTGCATCAAGTTGGTGCCCGGCGAAGACGAGCAGGGCAATCGGTATCCCCTGGTGTTCGAGATCGACGAATTCCGCTGTATTTTCTGTGGCTACTGCCAGGAAGTGTGTCCCGAGGAAGCCATTCACCTCGGACGGCATTACGAGAACTCGGAATACTCGCGCGACGGGTTCGTGTACGACCTCGAGCGCCTGATGGCCCAGACGCATCCGGTGTGTGAGATGTGGGATCCAGCCGATCCGAAAGGCGAGTAATGCCGAACTTCTTCTATCAGGTCAACTTCTATCTCTTCGGGCTCATCGCGATCGCGTCGGCGCTCACCTTCGTGACACGGAAAAGCCCCGTCGCGGCTGCGCTCTGGTTGGTGAGCACGATGTTCTCGCTCGCCGCCATCTACATCATGATGGATGCCCACTTCGTCGGCGCCATCCAGGTGCTGGTGTACGCGGGCGCCATCATGGTGGTCTTCCTCTTCGTCGTCATGCTGCTCAACCTGGGGCATCCCGACGAGCGGTCCGACGTGCGGGGAAAGTGGGGGCGTATTGCAGCGGGTTTATTGGGCCTTGCCCTGCTCGCGCAGATCATGACCATGGCCCGATCGCAGTTTCCACCCTCCCTGCTGCAGTCCGAGACGGCCGCCGTTGACAATCTCCGCGACCTCAACGCCATAGGATCGGTGGCCAAGCCGCTGTTCACCGAACATATCCTGGCCTTCGAACTCACCAGCATTCTCCTCCTCGTTGCAATTGTCGGCGCGGTGGTCCTTGGCAAGCGGAGGGCCCACGCATGATGGTGGCTGAAGCGCTCGCGCTCTCGGCGGTGCTGTTCTGCATTGGCGTTGTTGGGGTGCTGACGCGGCGCAATGCGATCATCATCTTCATGTGCGTCGAGCTGATGCTGAATGCCGTGAACCTGTCGTTCGTGGCTTTCTCCCGGATGTATGGCGCCACGGGGCAGGTGTTCGTTGTCTTCGTCATGACCGTCGCCGCAGCGGAAGCGGCGGTGGGACTCGCGATCATCATCTCGATTTTTCGCCATCGCCAGACGGTGGACCTCTCGAACATCAATCTCCTCAAGGGCTGATGCTCCTCCTCCAGGAAGCTGCAGCCGCCGGAGCGCATCCACTCGCCGGCTCGATTGCCGAGTGGATCTGGCTCGTTCCCATCCTGCCGCTGCTCGGGTTCGTGATCAACGGGCTTCTCTCGCTCACCAGTGTCGCGAAGACCGGTCCGTCGAATCCGTCAGCATTCCATGCGCACCACGATGGCCATGGTCATGCGGATGGCGCCCATGCAGATGGCGCCCATGCGCATGGCGCGCTCGGCACGAACGGACACGACGAACACCACCAGGATCACCACCAGGATCACCACGACGAGCACCACGCGCCGGTCCGGCATCGGTACGCGGGCCTCGTGAGTATCGTAGGACCTGCTGTGCTCGCGGCGGCCTTCGGCCTCACATCCGCGATCTTTGTTGCACTCCTCGGAGCGCACCCGGAGACGCCGTTCGTCACGACGATGTTCTCATGGATCGCGACGGGCGACCTGCACATCGACGCCGCCTTCCAGGTGGATCAGCTCTCGATGGTCATGGCGATGGTCATCACCGGCGTCGGAACGCTGATTCATGTCTTCAGCGTGGGCTACATGCAGGACGATCCGGGATACCCGCGGTACTTCGCCTATCTCAATCTGTTCGTCTTCTTCATGCTCGTCCTCGTGCTCGGCGCTAACTATCCGCTGCTGTTCGTCGGATGGGAAGGCGTGGGGCTCTGCTCGTACCTGCTCATCGGTTTCTGGTTCACGGAGAAGGCGAACGCGGACGCGGGCAAGAAGGCGTTCATCGTGAATCGTATCGGCGATTTCGGCTTCCTTGTCGCGATGTTCCTGCTCTTCGCCAACGTACAGTCGCTCGATTTTGCCGGGGTCAACGCCGGAGCGCTCGAACTGGTATCGGGCGGAGCGCTCGTCACGGCGATCTGTCTCTTCATGTTCCTAGGCTGCGCGGGCAAGAGCGCGCAGATTCCGCTCTACATCTGGCTTCCCGACGCCATGGCGGGTCCCACGCCCGTGTCGGCGCTCATCCATGCCGCAACCATGGTGACAGCGGGGGTCTATCTCATCGCGCGCAGCGCGGTGCTGTTTTCCCTCGCGCCGGTGGCCAGCCTCACCGTGGCCCTGGTGGGCGCGCTCACCGCGCTTTTCGCGGCAACGATCGGTCTCAAGCAGTGGGACATCAAGAAGGTGCTGGCCTACTCGACGGTGTCGCAGCTTGGGTACATGTTCATTGGCGTGGGCGTGGGCGCGTACTCGGCCGGCATCTTTCACCTGATCACGCACGCGTTCTTCAAGGCGCTCCTCTTCCTCGGCTCGGGCTCGGTGATCTACGTCATGCACCAGGCGTATCACCACACCGGCAACCATGACGACGCGCAGGACATGCGGAACATGGGAGGGTTGCGGAAGTTCATGCCGATCACGTTCGGCCTGATGTGGATTGCCACCCTCGCCATCGCCGGCATCCCGCCGTTTGCCGGTTTCTTCTCGAAGGACGAAATCCTCGGCGCGGTGTACGCTCGCACACACGAGTCCACCTTGGCAAGCGCGACCTGGTTCGGCATTCCGGGCAGCGTGCTCCTCTTTGCTGTCTATGCCATGGGACTGGCTGCAGCACTGCTGACGGCCATCTACATGACGCGTATGATGCTGTACACCTTTCACGGCCCGAACCGTACGGGTGAGAAGGAGCGGGGGCACCTGCGCGAGGCGCCGTGGGTCATGACCGCCCCTCTCATCGTACTCGGTGTCGCGAGCGTGGCGGGCGGATGGCTCAACCTTCCGACGTTCTTCCCGGCCGGCCCGATCCAGGCGTTGCATCACTGGCTGGAACCGGTGACCGGGTCGGCGGCGCTGCGGATCACCAATGGCGCCGAGGCGCACCTGGAGCACACGACCGAGTACATGCTGGTAGGGATTGCCATCGCCATCGCAGTGTTCGGCATGTCAATCGCCCTCACGCGACTCAAGCCGGCATCGCTGGTTTCGAAGGCGCAGTCGCCGGCGTCGGAAGGATTCGAGCGGATACTCGAAGAGAAGTACTTCGTGGACGAGGCATACGACCGCGCGGTGGTGCAGCCCATCATCGGCGTGTCTCGTTCGGTCCTGTGGAAGGGAATGGATGTGGGACTGATCGATGGACTCTTCGTAAACGGCAGCGCGTATCTGGCCCGTGGCATCGGATGGGTCGGCTCTCGTCTTCAGTCGGGACAGGTTGGCACCTACGCATGGGTGCTGATCATCGGCGTGGTCGCCGTGCTCGGCGCCTTCTCACTTCGATAGACCCATGCCTGCGTTTCTCGAATCAATCGGATACAACGGGTGGGTGCTCACGGCGCTCTTGGTGATTCCTGTCATGGGAGCACTGCTGCTGTGGGCGCACAGCTTCACGGTGAAAGAGGCGACGGGCGCCGCACTCGAGCGCGCCGAACGTACCGCGCGCCTGCTGACGCTGGCCGTGCTCACGCTGGAGTTCGTGGTATCGGTTGGACTCTGGTGGTCACTCGACGTCTCGTCCAGCGGCTGGCAAGCGGGCGTCGACCTCCCGTGGATCGAGTCGTGGGGGGCGCGCTTCTCGTTGGGCGTCGACGGGTTGTCGCTGATGATGGTCCTGCTCACCACCGTCCTCATGCCGCTGGCGGTGCTTGGCGGATGGACGAGCGTTTCCAGGAAGGTGCATGCCTATCACATCCTCATGCTCCTGCTCACGATGGGGATGCTCGGCGTCTTCGTGGCGCGCGATCTCTTCCTGTTCTATGTCATGTGGGAAGTGATGCTTATCCCGATGTACTTCATCGTTGGCATCTGGGGAGGGGAACGGCGAATCTACGCGTCGCTCAAGTTCTTCATCTATACCATGGCCGGGTCGCTGCTGATGCTGGTGGCCATCGTCTACCTGGGCTGGCAGGCCGGGATACTCGAGGGACGGCCCAACTTCAGCTACGATGCCATGATGGCCATGCCGGATCTCGATCCGTCGGTGGCCTTCTGGCTCTTCATGGCCTTCTTCGTCGCGTTCGCGGTGAAGGTGCCGATGTTTCCGTTTCACACCTGGTTACCCGACGCGCACGTCGAAGCGCCGACCGCGGGATCCGTGGTGCTGGCCGGCATTCTGCTCAAGTTGGGAACGTACGGCTTTCTCCGCATCGCGATTCCGCTCTTTCCGGGTATCGCGATGCATCCGACGGTCCGCACATCGATTATCGCGTTGAGCGTCATCGGGGTGATTTACGGATCGCTCGTTGCGCTGGTGCAACCCGACTTCAAGAAGCTGGTCGCGTACTCGTCGGTGGCGCATTTGGGCATGGTGATGCTCGGCGTCTTCGCCATGACCAAGGAGAGCGTGATGGGGGCCGTGATGGTGATGATCGGGCACGGCGTGACGACCGGCGCGCTCTTCTTCCTCATCGGAATGATGTACGAACGCAAGCATTCACGCCTCATCGCCGACTACGGCGGCATCGCCAAGGTTGTCCCCATCTTTGCGACGGCGCTCACCGTCGTGGTGCTCAGTTCCATCGGCGTGCCGGGCACGAACGGTTTCATCGGCGAGTTTCTGGTCCTAGTGGGGTCGTTCCAGACCGCCCCCGGCATGACCACCATCTCCGCGATAGGAGTGATTCTGGCCGCCGCCTATATGCTCTGGGCCGTGCAGCGCATCCTCTACAATCCACTCGACAAACCGTCCAATGCGCGGTTGACGGACCTCAACTGGCGCGAGATCGGACTGTTGGCGCCGCTCCTTTTTCTGATTGTCTGGATGGGCGTCTATCCCGCGCCTGTCTTGCGGCGAATAGAGGCGTCCACCGCGCGCTTCGTCGAGCAGGTTGAACGGCGTGCGGCGCAGCAACGGACTACGATGAGCCTGGGAGGACGCTGAGATGCAACTCGATCTCTCCGTTCCCTCGCAACTCACGCTGGCGCTGGCCCCCGACCTCTTCCTGTTCGCGGGAGCGATGGTGCTTCTCCTGTTCGCCGCCTGGGGGCGCGAAAGCCCGGCCCCCAGGCGGGCGTCGGCGTGGCCCAGGCCACGATCCCGATGGCCCACTTCATGGACTGCGCCGACCGACCGCTGACGATCGCTCTGTCGGGCAATGTCTGGCGCGCCGGCAGCTGCATTATCACGCCGTTTACCGAGACGATTGCGGCGGCGCTGCCCCAGGCCACCGTCGAGGTCAACGCGCAGACACCCGAGGAGGGCGCGCTGATTCTGGCCCTGCGGATTGGGCATATTCACGCGCCGCTCCATGGCTAGGGATTTTCGGTTTGAACAATCTACATCACATACTCAACGAGGAGGAATGTGCTCGATGAAAACAGTCATTATTGGTGGTGGGATTGCTGGGCTGGCCGCGGCAATTTGTCTCAATCAGGCCGGGATGGATGTGGTGGTCTGCGAACGCGCCACCGAGTACAGCAATGCTGGATTAAGCTTTATCCTGCTGCCAAACGGTCTCGCCGCGCTCGATCAGCTGGGCTTTGGCCCGCAGGTTCGCGCCCTCGGACACCCAATCAACCGCGCGGTGATGCGCTTTGCCGACGGCAGCAGCATCAAAGATACGCCCCTCGAAGAGTCGCTCTGTATCACCCGCTACAACTTCGTCAAGCTCCTCTACAACGCCCTCCCGGCCAATCTGGTCGTCACCGGAAAACGCTTCTCGCACTTTACCCGCCGCGCCGATGGCACCGTCACACCGCCGCCTGCTTTGACGATGGCTCGGTTGAGGCGGGCGACCTGTTTATTGGCGCCGACGGCGTGCGCTCGCTGGTGCGCAGCGCCATCTTTCCCGACCATCAGCTCTCGCCGGTGCGGGTCAAGGAGCTGGTCTGTCTGATCGAGGCCCCCGCGATCACGGCCGAGCTTGAGTCAACCTTTCTCAAAACCTACCACCGCGAGGGCGGCCTGGCGCTGGGGATGGCGCCGTGTGGCGAGGGCAAGCTGGTCTGGTATCTGCAGTACGACCCCGAGCGCTTTGACCTGAGCGGCACGACCGCCGCCGAGAAACAGGCCTTTGTCGCCAACCTGGTCGGCGACTGGCCGCACCCGATCCCGACGCTGCTGGAGCACACCGACTGGTCCGGCGGGCACGTCTGGTACACCACCGACCTGAATCCACTGCCGCGCTTTTTTGACCGCAATGTCGTGCTGCTTGGCGACGCCGCCCACGCCTTCCTGACCTTCACCAGCCAGGGGGTTAACTCGGCGCTGCAGGATGCGCTGGCGCTGAATCGGGCGCTGGCGAGCTGCGACACTGTCGCCGAGGCGATCAGCACCGGCTTTGGCCATTTCGAGCACGAGCGCCGCGAGGTCGTCACCGACTATCTCGCCGCCGGGCGCTACCTGGTCGAGCGATTTCTGGCCCCCAACATGTTCGAGGGAACCTTTGATCTGCCGCTGGTCAAGTAGCCAGCACCTGAGGAGTACCTTAATTGAGTACCAACAATCTTTTCGCCGACAGCGCGGTCAACCTCGATCTGCTGCGCCAGCGGGCCTTTAATCTGCGCTGGGCGACCCTGCCAGCCGATGTGATCCCGCTGACCGCCGCCGACCCGGATTTCCCGATCGCCGCCGAGATTCGGGCGGCGCTCCAGGGCTACGCCGAGGGCGGAGTGCTGTCCTACGGCCCCGCCGAGGGCCTGGCTTCGTTCCGCGAGACCGTGGCCCGGACGCTGGCCGAGCGCCGTGGGATCGCCTGCACCGCCGCCCAGATTCTGCCGGTCAGCGGGGCGGCCCACGGCATGTTTGTGGTCGCCCAGCACGTGCTGCGCCCTGGCGATGAGGCGATTATTTTCGACCCGGTCGACTTTCTGTTCAAGAAATCGGTGGAGAGCGCTGGCGGCGTGGCGGTGCTGAGCCAGGTTGACGCCGCAACCCGAGCCTTCGATATCGCGGGAATCCGCCGCCTGATCACGCCGCGAACCCGCCTGATTGGGGTCTGCAACCCGCACAATCCGCTTGGACGAGTGCTCCGGCGCGAAGAGCTGGAGGCGCTTGGCCAGCTCGCCATCGAGCACGACCTGCTGATTATGGCCGATGAGATCTGGTCCGACATTATCTATCCGCCGCACCGCCACATCAGCATGGCGGCGCTCAGCCCCGAGATCGCCCAGCGGACGCTGACGGTCTTTGGCTTCTCCAAAACCTTTGGGCTGGCCGGGCTGCGGGTCGGCTACGTGGTCGCCCCCAGCGCCGCCGTGTGTGAGGC
>ENA-ORBV01015046-ORBV01015046.1-microbial-mat-metagenome-genome-assembly--contig:-NODE-15046-length-11458-cov-2.997979_pt1 | contig 11458 bp, 19 predicted proteins | sample MGYA00237777_ERZ505514 | MGnify/ENA primary metagenome ERZ505514 (study PRJEB26160, sample SAMN06269048) | microbial mat metagenome | isolation source: Oligotrophic lake microbial mat | place...
TTTTTCAAGCAGAAGACGGCATACGAGTTTCGCCTTAGTCTCGTGGGCTCGGAGATGTGTATAAGAGACAGATGTTGGTAGGCTACACTTTTCGTCGACATCACGTCCACAGATCGTTTCGCTATGAGCGCAGTCGAGAGTTCGTATTTGCGTTAGCGGCGCACCGGTCTGGTGACCCAGGCTGTGACACGGGCACAGCGACCCCTGGATACGCACCGGGGTTGTGCGATGAGCTGCATCGTAACTGGGCGCTGTGGCGCGCGCGCTCTACCAACCCCAGCACTGCCGAAGATTCTAAGTCGGATAGTGTTCATGGAGGTGACGACTCCCCATCAACGATTGCTATGAGTCCTAATCCTCCACCTGGCGTGGAGCAGCGCTCGCAGGATGTATTGGACTCCTCACACACTTCGAGCAGGACTGTGATGCAGACAGTGGATGAGCAGGCATCAGCTATACCAGTTCCATCCGACGAGAAAGCATTACAGCTGCCTGTATCTGTCACACCGACTTCATCTGTTCGCGGAGTGAAGAAAGTGAAGGCCCCAAAGATCTCGAAGGCTGAGCGAATAGCTCGCATGACCACCATTGCCGAGACAGCTGCCATTCAACGAGGTATCTAGAGCTGCTGCGTGATGTAGACAGGCTGAGGTCTCAGCATAGCGTGCGTGCTTACGAAGCTGTCTGCTTTATCGGGGTAGTTGTAGGACCAGCGGATTTGGCGCGAGATGACTCGGGCAATGTGGTCAGACATCAGTGTGTAGTTTGCAAGCGGGAGTTCAAGTCTCATCGCGGCTTATTTTATCACTGCGTAGACACGCACAAAGCTTCGGTTTGTTTTCATTGGATTTGCATTATGAGCTTAACCTGTGGACATGTAATGTGACCGCGCTTTTGCTTGTCCGATGGTGCTTCAGATTGGCCCGGTGGAACCTGAGGAAGCATCGCAAACACTTCGGTGTAGCACATGTCACCGTGAATGCGCGTCCGCTGACGCGCTTCGCCAACATATCATCGCGAAGCACACGACACAGCCCGAAGTAGCAGTGGTTTCTGCGCAGAATGCTCCGTCAGAAGTTCCTCCTTCAGCTGACAGCGTTCAAATTCATCGCTGCAAGCTGTGTGGACAGGTTGGTGCCTCTTGTGTGCTACTAGCTGCGCGTGATCACACCCGTTTATTTGTGACTTATGACGCTCGTCTCTCTGGTGCTTATGCACGGATCCAGGAGTTTGTCGGCTCCGCTCAGTGGAACTCGCATCGAGGTCATGTCCAGCCGGTGGACAGCGATGTAAGCATTTGCAGTCGCTCGTGTGAGAGACAACTTTAATCGTCTTACGCAATGTTTTGGTCACTGGTTCCAGAAATTGCGATGCGCTCAATGTCCTGGTGATCGGAAGCTGTTTCCAAACGTGCGCGCTTTGGAGCAGCACACCAAGCGGTATCATCCTGTAGCTTTGACGTCAATACACCCCTCATGATTCTTAGGCTATCAGTTCGTTTCACGCGGACTCCATCAGCGCCTAGAGCGTTGTGACACCGGTGGATCGTGTGTGCCGCCTTTGCATATGCGAATGCAGCATCATGGTTGGTGGGCTGAGACGATTCCCTCTGAATACTCTGATCGACAGCTGAACTTCTCACCAGATCTGACGGGAATGGTTGTGCTGAAGGCGCAGTTTCGCCCAACAAGTTAAAGCCGAGACATGGGACGGCAGAATACGACGGTTGCTGTTCGATCACATCTGTCACTGTGTGACCGTCAGTTGTTTGTGCATGCGAAGGACATCCTATTGAGATCTTGGAGCCGTGCGGCGTCGTGTTTTGCACGTGCATGCTTCATCGATATCATGGCAGTTGGACCGAACATACAGCACGTTTTTTTTAATTGTTCATTGAAGGGGTGCGATCCATCGATTGTGAAACTAGAGAGACTCGCGGATGATGCTCCCCTTTCCATTCACAGCACTACAGCTCCGGATCAGAGCACCGGACAAGCAGAGACAAGCCGTGACAACTAGCTAACGACGACGCTTATCGACCTTCCTCGGCAAACTTGCGCATGGCCAGACACATATCTCCCTTGCTGAATACCCTGGTTTGGTCTTCGCCCATACCTGCGCATGCATGAAGCTTGAAGAGCACACGACAAGTGACACCTCAGTCGAGTAGTCGCGATGAACAAGGTGCAGTTCACAGCTACAAACATTACCATATCACGCAGCTCTGCAAACGTGTAGGTGCGCTCACAGTCCACCTTGACATCAAAGTTGCTGCAGCGTTCAGCGGGTCGCACTTGCTCCCTCACATAGGCGGGGTCATGCACCACGGCACCCGATCGGACGGCTGCTGCATTTCTGGATTGATACCCCGCGGTACGAGCGTCAGCGCTGGTTGCTGCAGTAGTTCTGGAAGTAGTAGTGGTGGTGCTAGTCGATGCGGCTCGGGCGCGTCGAACGGCCTCTTCGCGCGCCTCTCGCGCACGGCGCTGCTCCACGGTCTCGTGGAAGTCTCGATGCAGTTCGTCAGTCGTCTGGGAGATCTTGTCCTTGGCATCCATGATGTGTGCCTTGGCTGATGTGACCGGTTGACTCAGCTCATCCACCACACGCTTGGCAGCACTCTTGGTCGCTTCCTTAGCGTTGTGAGCCTTCTCAGCCACATAATCACCGGCAGCGGAGAGTTTGCCCACCACCGTGTTCGCGGCGTCTTTGGTGGCGTCAACTACGGGCTCGATCTTGTCGCCCACGTACTCGACGGTGTCTTGAGCAGACTGCTTGACTTGTTCCTTCGCGTTGTGCATGCTTTGATCGAACTCGCGGGCCCTCATTTGGTCGCGACGGGTGTGCTCGTCATCCACCACAGGACGCTTGTCGTACGAGGAATCTCGGTCGTGGTGTTGATGGTGATGTCTCAGATGGTGTACCTTCTCGAAGTACGCTCGATCATCCTCGGACTGCCACTGACCCTTTTGATACCTGGCGTCGTGACTGGAGGATCCCTCCACATCGCGGGCGGCCTTACGAAGTTCGTTGCTGGCGTCATCCATCTTGTCTTGCACGTCACGATTCGTTTCATTGACTTCTTTCTCGGCCTCCTTAAGCTTGGAAGCGGCACTTTTACGCGCGGCGTCGACTCGAGTAGACATGGTTGGTTGCTAGAAGAATCTAAGACTTGCGATTTGTGATACGGCAGGAAGTTTTGCAGAAATGGTCAACCGGCCAGATCAAAACCAAAGGATCCAAACTTCCTTTCTCGTGTCCAGTCATCACGCACGCTTGTTGACGTGACATGATCATCATGACGGACTCCATTCATTTCGGGAAAGCGTTCCCCTATTAAGAGGAAGCCGTTCCTCAGCGGCAAAATGGAGACCAGTGATGTCGACATGAAGGATGCGGCTACGCACGGCAGCGGTGCTGCTGATGCTGATGCCGCTCACCATGACAATGTGGAAATGGACGAGGATGCAAAAATCTCCAAACATATCAAAGTCGATGGCAGCAGCTTGCAAGAAGGCCAGGCATCCATTCTGGTCAAGGAAGGGGAAGTGTTTTACAACAAAGTGCAGTGCTTCAATCGTGATCTGTCAATTGTTGCAATCAAAACGTTCTGCTCCATCAAGAAAGATGAGATTCGTACGTAACCAGCTGTCAGAATCATTCGCGCTCAGTACGGCTGCATTACCACGCCGCTGCTTCCAGGTGCTGCTGCTGCGAAGGTCAAAGCGAAGGCTTTGCAACGACAGCTAGCGGCGAGCCCCCCAGCCTCCGCATCGGCCATCGCTGCTGAATCGAAGGAAGTTTCGGATCAAGGAGCGGACACCTCTATCGGGGCTGGTTTGAAGATTCTCGAGGCACTGTCGGCAACAGGTACTGCGTGATCCGCATTCGAACAGTATCGACACGGCCTAAAACCTGACGCATCTCGTAGGACTACGTTCCATTCGGTACTGGAAAGAGATTCCCGACCACCCGGATGACATCGCGTCTATCTTAGTAAACGATCTGGACCCAGCCGCGGTCGAGGTGCGTCTGGTGGAACCGTCAAATCGCAGTACCGGCACTCATTGGTCACCATCTGTCTCATGATCTCTGTACAGACCATTCGAGCCAACGTGATACACAACGATTTACCTCTGGATAAGGTCATCCCCCACCAAGGCGACGCCAAGTATGTGTGTGCAATTGCTCATGTTGCTCACCGCCCTGGACATGATCAATGACCTCTGTCGCGTCTCTTCCTTCCCAGCATGGTGATGTACTCGCATCTCAAGGTCAGCGATCGCTTTGACGTCGTCGATCTCGACCCCTACGGCACAGCTTCACCATTTTTAGACGCTGCTGTGCAATCTGTCAGCGAAGGAGGTGTGTAGCTCCTGAGGTTATCCATATTGATGGAAGTGTCGTCGTTGATGTACGTGCATGCAACGCTCTTGCTTCATCGCAATGTCAGGTTTGTTGGCGATAACGTGTACGGACAAGGCAGTGCTGTGCGGCAATCACAGCGAGGCCGGCTGGGCCAAGTATGGCTGTATGCCGCTTAGAGGGCCGTACTGTCACGAGATGGTACCGGGCGTTGTTGATGATGCGTTTAATCGTACTGCTTGCAAAGCATATGAGTTCACGCAAATTTTCTGCTGTTCAGGCTATTCGCATTGTATTGGCTTGCACCATGGCGAGCGCGAACCGCTATCGCAGATACATCGTGCCAGGTGCGTATAACTAAGCTGGAACCGGGCGCCTGACTCTATCGCTTAGCTCTCTCGCTGTGCTGTAGTGCTTTCTCTCAGCATTGATTTCTACGTGCGGATGTTCGTGAGAGTGTACGAAAGCGCTGCCACTGTCAAGCACAGCGCCAGGTACACTATGCTATGTTAGGGTTATGTCATTACAGTCTGACCGCTGTCCCTCGTTCATCTCCGCGCTCAGCAAACTAGCCTACGTGTATCAGTGTGTGGCGTGTGAGAGCTTTGCACTGCAAAGAGTCGGCAAGGTACACAGTGTCCATATGCGCGTGTACCATCGAGACTGACGTTACAACTGATCATGATGATGCGATCTTCAGATTACGCAGAAGGGAAACAGCACCAAATTCGCTCCAGGCAACGGTCCGGTGGTCGATCGGTTATGCGCGATTTGTGGCAAGAACCAGCGAGTACGTGTGTCATCAGCCGGTTGTTAGGTCTGACTGCGTGGTATGATGCTGATCATGTATTCACGACGCAGATGGGAGGTCCCATCTGGGCAGAAGCTTTGCACGATCCGGCCTTCACAGCGAAGGCGTTAGCACATGTTGACGTAAGGAACCCCGTATTATTGGTGTTTGGCGCCCGCTTGCGCTGATTCGCAAATATGCTGATATCAGGCCAACGCTTCGAAGTACGCCACCTCAAGCAGAATGCAGTCTATGCTCAAGCTAGCTCAAGAGGTTCATTGCTGCTGCCATGCGTGCTGTTGATCTGTAGGCACTGAGCAATTGATGTGCTGTACGGATGATATGACAGGAACTACCAGATTGTCCTCTTTACTACACGTTAGGCCCTCTATGTCGGACCATCAGTCTAAACGCATTCAAACATTGGATGATCAGGTACTGCTGAAGGTTTGGGGTTATCATTTCGCATGATACGACATGTTCTCAATTTGTTGTCACTGCCGCATTTCCTCTTCAGGGCCGCCTTGTTGAACGGTGGTTACAAGGTGTCCATGACTCATTGTGCCGATAACTCTTTCAAAACCAACGCGCCAGTGAGCGTTATATGGGTATGGCTCTATTGACTGACCTGAGTATTATGCCCGCGCTGAAGGTGGCTTGGCCCCGGGACACAACAGGATATCCTGCGACATCAGGCGAAATTGCAGGGTAAATCAGCCAAAGACAATCCGGAAAACTCGGCTGGGTTTGCGATTCTGAGCAAAGAGCCAGAGTGAGTGCATGCACAGATTGCCGCCTGAATCTCCCCTTCCGACAAAGCAACACGGATTGTAATTGATCGGCGGGTTTGTCTTGACCAGGTTCAAAGCTGATTTCACTATGTGTCCTGGCGCCGACGTGAGCTCACAGGCTCGAAAAAACACTAGTCATAGTACGTGTTGATTGCATCCTGTGAAGTGCAGCACGCTGGGGCTGTCACCTTCTTGACGTATGCTAAGGCCACCTTCGTGCTGTGGAATGGTGATCAGCCACTCTATTCCCCATGAATCCGGAAGAGAACTGGGGACCAAAGGCGCGCGCATCAGGAAAGAGGTATGAAGCTGTTATGATACTGCGCTTGTCAACTTGTGATCGCCTCATTCATCTCTTACGAAATGCGTTTCAGGAAAACGGACGGGGACATGGAAGAGAAGAGAAAGTAAGTCATTTGCGCTCTCTTGTGCTTCACATGCTCAGATGCTGGTTTAACTCATGTTCTTTGGCTGCATCTGCTCATTTTCCTGTAGATCGAATCAAAACAAGCGCACCAAGAAAACAAAGCCCTGCTTCTTCTACCAACAGGTTCAGTTTCTGCTCCCAGCGTGTCCTGTCGAGCCTCATGAGCTGACTGATATCGCGTGCTTGCAGAATGGAAGCTGCCTCAGAGGCGATGCTTGCAAGTTTAATCACGATGTACCCGTGACCGGTCTGCCACATCCCAGCATGCCAAAGCACCTTCAAGTATCGGCTAGCAGCGGTTCCGTTGCCGCTGGCGTGGCCCCAGCAGGCACGTCATCTGCATCGTCCTCCACAGCTATGGAAGTGACCCAATCAGCTGTGCCATAATCGCAAAGCTAAAGCGCTTGTGAATTATAGTACACTGGTTCTATTTATGCATTGCATCATCAAATGACAATTCGTGCCCGTACCAGAAAGCGCGCTTGAGATCCGAAGATCGCTCCGACGGCGAACTCCAGGGACCGGAAACGTGGTGGCATCGAGCATCTGTGCTGTGCTCCATCAATTGTTCTCTGATATTGTTCGTAGTGGGCATGTGCAATGCTTCAAATGCTTAGATGAAAGCGCAGGAGATTGTTGGGAGTTTTATCTGATCTACCGCGCCAGCTGTGATCCTTGCGTCTTCGGCACCGCTTGCTCTGCTGCGACACCGATTTGATACCGCAAACAGCGATCCGATGTCTTCAAGAGGTCTCATCTCCGATATGAACGGTAGCCATGTGCAGGACGAAAGCCTGAACCGAATTCAAGCGCTGCGACTTTTGCTTGCTGAGTGGCAGTTGACGGTTCAAGCGCTTGAGGATGCTCAGCAAGATCCTTCGCTGGCCGTCAACAAATCGAAGGTATGGAGCCTTTCATCAGTTTGATTGACCCTTTGCTTCTGAGATCATATTTAGGTTTATATTGACGTGACACGGGCTGCCAGGCACGCTGGCGGGTGCAAACCCTCGGTGTCGTTGTATATCGACAGTTCCTCGCCATCGGCACGCAGATGAAACGAATGCTATCTGTGAGATCTGTCACTCCGGCCTCGCAGCAGTTCGCTCGTCTTGAAGCCTCATTCCTGCAGCTGTTGTCTAGAGTGAAGAGGACATGCGGCCTGGATGTGCAGTCCTTGGCTGATGATTCAGCGAGAGTAGACTCAGCGATCTCAAACGGTACCGGCTCTGAGCGGACCCGAGCGCAAACCGTATCAAACACATGGCTTACCGGCGCCTCCCAAGCATCGCATCAAACCGAGGACCCGCTTTGGCAGCCCGTAATCGGACCCGTCCTGCGGGGATTCTCTGGTAAGCAACCCTCTCTGAGGGGCATCTGCCGCCAATTGCTTTGTAGATTTCACCGATGCATCAAACTGCTATGAAGATCTAACTTTCCCTTGCGATTCAAACTTGCAGGCACCGGATGCGATCGTGTGTTTGGAGTGCTCCCGCGTGAGGAGCCATCTGCCTCCCCAAACCAGATCTGGTCGTCTAGCCCGGTGGCGAGTCCGCTGCGTGGTTTAGAGGGGTGTGCGGGCGCTTTCTGCTTGATCGCTGTACCTGAATCTGCACTTGGATCTCTACCTGTGATTAGCGCGCTGCGGCTAGCCGTTCAAGTGCAGCAAGACTGTGTCGCGGCAGCGTCGTATCTGCTGCAAACGTTGGGAAGTGGTGTTTCGGGGCAGCTATCGTACGAGCTAATCGTGTTTAGCTCACCCACCGCTACACATCCGCTGCGTCTGTTGGACCGCGCCAGTGTGTCATGCCCGATATCCACCGATCCATCGGTAAGTTTGTTGTCACACTTATCGTAGATCTGACTCTGACGACATGGCGCATTGTTGCAGTCGACATCCGATCGTTCCGTTGTGCTAGCCCTGGACGTGTCTGCGCTGTTGCAGTCTGCCCAGCGGCTCCCTGTCGCAGACACCTCTAATAGCTCCAGTCTCAATGGGACCGCACCGCATGGCGCTCGCACTCGCGGTTCGTCGATCACGACATACGTCGCTACGACAGTGCAGTTAGCGATCATGATCGTGCGACGCCTCACATGGCGCTCAGCAGCCTCCACTCAGAGCTTGTTTGGATCGAATACGCTGCTTGCCAGCAACAGCAGCGGCGTGATTGCCCAGTCACCAGCACCTGCTAGTGCAGCAGCGATGCAGCCATCCGCTTCATTCGATACCACGGCATTCATGAGCTTTCTACCGCACGTGTCCGTGCGAGTGACATCGATCGCTCTATTGCGACCCGCGCCTCGTCGATTACTGCGCTCCTCTGTGCCTTCGCGAATAGAGAGCAGGGCCGAGCCCCAGCCTGTTCCGACACAGAATGCTGTGGCGTCATCCGTACAGACAGGCTCCGCGTCCATCATCATCAGACCATCTGGTGCTGATGCACACACTATCGTGATCACGCCAGCGGCAAATATGAACGCTATGGTATCAACGACTATGTCTACCCCCTCTGCGGAGGTCACAGCTGCCATCAGCGGTAGTGGTGCCGCCATCGCACCGCAAGGACAGCAGGTCGCGAGACGTCCTCGCTCGTCATGGCGTCGATTCGACAGCGAGCTGGATGAGAGTCTGCTCGGAGCTCGAGCTCCGTTACTGGCATTAGGTGTTGGGATTAACAAGGGTTCAGAGGACGCTAGCGCAATTAAGCTGTTGGAATCCATGCTCACAGACCCCCTGACGTTCATCGATCGAGTGGCGTTCAAGGCAGCAGAACTTCGTCGACGATCCAGCACCGGTATCACTTTAGGTAGCGGTACGCACAGTGCGGGACCAACGCGATCACCGTCCGCCTCTCCGCTTCCTTCCGCTCGAGCCGCCTCGCCGGAGCTACCTCGCTCACCGTCGGCTCAGTCAACGCTGAGCGAGAAGGATATGGCTCAGATGGGTCTGCCGCTCAGCGCCCGCAGTGCAGATGGACTACCAGCTGCATTGGGCCCCGCTTCATCACAGATAGCCATCGTGGTGTCCCCTGATGCTGAAGCAAAGACGGGCACTCTCGCTGTGGCCTCAACCGCAACAGGCACGAGCGGGTCAGCAGAGGTGAAGACACCATCCACCCCTACTCATGGTCACGGTACTGCCGTTATCACCCGCTTTGAGGCCCCTCGCGAGGTGGTGAGCAGTATTCTTCAGATCTACGTGTCCCACCGCAGAGTAGGTGCCTGTAGCCCCTGTTGTACGCTGTCGATCGTGAGTCCCTGTCGTGAGATTGCGACCCCAGCCTCGTTTTGACGCGATCTACTTGTGTACATATAATCGGGCGTGTCTGTGTGTGTCTTGCTGTGGCAGTTGCTTGCGCTGATGCTTCCCCTCATGCGGCGGGATATCGACCGAAATGAAGTGGAGAGTGGCGGCTCGCTGGCCACACTCTTCCGCACCAGCTCAATCTTCACTACGATATCTTCAGCATTCCTTGAGATTTACGGTACGAATGCATCAGCTGTCTATGATTGGCCCTGCAGCTGACACACGGGTGCTGGCACCATCATTCGCTCTGTAGCTCGTGACTACTTGATCGACGTCCTAGCAGCGCCCATCCGTAAAATCTGCACTGGCGAGATTCGATCGCTGATCAAGCTGCCTCCTGCGGAGGTGGACGGTGATGACGATGTTGATGATGGTCCAGCTGTGGAGCAGCCAGTGTCTCCAGCCCAGGTACGGCAGGGTAGTCGGTTGAGCTTTCAGCAGTATGCTCGACAGCTGTTGGCATGTGTGTGGATTATGTTGAATCCGGCTCTGTGTCCCCAGGCTGAGAGCATTCCGTTTTCATTCGAACTCAATCCCTACAAAGCCGATTTCCGCGTCTCGGTAAGGTTCTTCACGCGGGCATCTCCCACCTGCTCCCTATGTTGAAATCGGTGGTCGTTACAGAATGCAGCTTTGGTGCACGCCTCCGTTGAGCTCATTGCCGACGCGCTTCTGTCGTCGGTAGAGCGCATCCCTCATCCGGTGCGGTTATATCTCGCAGCAGCTGCGCGGGAGCTGACGATCAGGGTACGGTTGCTGTGATCAAAGCAGTTTGCGATATAGTCTGTGCGGAGTCCCAGGCGTGCTTTCTCTAATGTCTACATTCCTTGATGTGGTGCATTCTGACATAGTACTCCGACCTATCACCTCGCCGGGGTAGCGCCCGTCGTCATAGCGGCAGTCACCCGAGTGTGGTGCAGACAGCATCAGCAGCAACGGCCACTGAGCATGAGGCTCCTTCGGTGTCACCAGCAGCTGCGGAAGCGAAAGCTGGCTCTTCACTGTTAGCAGAGCCGGAAGACGCCTCGCTGGATGGTGGTCGAGGTCGATCTCGATCTCACGGGGACTTGGCGGGGATCATATCGGACGATCGCGTTGCCATTGATCTGGACAATCCCGTCGATACTGCGATAAGCGGACGATGCATCAACGTGCTGTTCATCTTGCGCTTCGTGTGTCCTGCAATCCTGAACGTGCACACTGCTGGTCTCCTGCCCGCCGATGTGCCCGTGCCTCATACCGTTCAACGGGGTCTGCTGTACATATCGCAAATCATCAACAACGTTGGTGAGTCCTCGTTTGATTTTATGGCTGCCGACATATGTTGTCCTTCACGTTTGAGAAAAACTAATCCTCGACCGACTGGTGTGCGTGTGCACTTGATACAGCGAACATGGTGCGCTTCACCAACAAGGACAAGTTCATGCAAGTGATGAATCGCCATGTGGATCTCAACCGCGGTCGCGTTCTACTGTTTCATCAACAGCTCAGCCGCTACGGGTGCGTCCTGATATTGATCACATGAGCTGTGGCGCATCCCGCTTTGCAGCCCCTTTACATTTTATGGTGTTCTGTGACTGATTCAGCATCGACGAGCGTGTGGCGGCTGAGGCTCGAGTCACGCTGCAGGAGCGACATCCGGGCTGGTCTGGCAATCACGCTGCGGGTAGGATATGGCATCATCCTGTTGCTGCACTCATCAACCTGAACTGCTGTCTCTTATACACATCTGACGCTGCCGACGAATAGAGAGGTGTAGATCTCGGTGGTCGCCGTATCAT
>ENA-ORBV01015047-ORBV01015047.1-microbial-mat-metagenome-genome-assembly--contig:-NODE-15047-length-11456-cov-5.122506_pt1 | contig 11456 bp, 15 predicted proteins | sample MGYA00237777_ERZ505514 | MGnify/ENA primary metagenome ERZ505514 (study PRJEB26160, sample SAMN06269048) | microbial mat metagenome | isolation source: Oligotrophic lake microbial mat | place...
ATATGAAAGGCCACTACTGCCGATTCGTGTTGTAGAGGGGCTTCTGCTGCAGTCGTGCTCATTATTTTGATGTAGTAAAAAGATAAAGAAAATGGCTTGGCCTACTTTTGAACTGAATGACACCAGACAACAAATGAATGCTTCGCTTCTTATTTATACACTTCTTGATATGGGGGGTCGGCGGGTGATCGAAGTTTGCCGTTTTTTTCGGAATCAATGTTGGAAAAATGAGAGATGCATGTTTGTTGCGATCGATGATTGATTGGTGGTCAAACATGGACGCACACTTCGCTTTTGTAGAATGCAGTAAAATGAAGGAATAAAATTCTTCCGCCGCACGAAAACAACAGTCCATCTGACCTATTTGCTAAATGGCAATGGTGTTACCAAATACTTTTTCCAACCGAAAGATGATGCGCAATACTAGCTAGAAGCATAAGTCAATGAAAAAACCCGTGATCGGCACGAGCGAGTAGAAGAACTAGTAGTAAGAATAGATTGTCCTTGCGAAAACTCGATCGTACGCGTTGCTGCAAAACAATCCAATTCAAAAGAGTCCCGTACAGTACTGTACGCCATGAACCAATTTCGTTCCGCCACCTCCCCGTCACGGCAGTACTCGGAGATTCCCAAGGACGAACAGGTGCATGACGAACACGTGAAGTCCTCAATTGAGCTCCAATCCCTAGACTCCCATCGAAGCGGAGACAACGAAAGCAACGACGATCACTTTCAAGACGAAGAAGATGATGAAGAAGAAGATGTCAACAAGACTGCCTCGCCGTCGTCGACACTCTTAATGATCAATGACGACTCGATGCGAAAAGCTCAAATTGAATTCTTTCGCAGTACCAATCTTGCCATTCCCTTGAATTACTTTTTGGTGGGTCTGGTACAAGGCCTCACTTACCCACTATTAAACGTCTATTCCTTGGATTTGGGAGCTACCGAAGCACAACAATTGACCTTAATGACGCTCAAGGGATTGCCCAGTTGTTTTAAAATTGGATTTGGATTTTGGAGTGACAATGTTCCCCTCTTTGGGTATCGACGAAAACCCTACTTGTATTTGGGATGGGCCATTGCCATGATGAGCTTGCTTCCTCTCTTGATAGGAACCGACTTGACCTTGACCATTACAAAACGAGAGGACAACGACGATTATAATCATACACGATTTCTTGAAATCGACAACAACAACAACAATCAAACCGCCATGCTCCATAATTACAATGATACAACAACAAGCAAAAGCAGCAGCAAAACCATCATTACCGTCGCAGAAAATGCGCCTACCATGCCCTTATTGTGTTCCTGTTTCTTTGTATGGGCCTGTGGTGTATGGCTCTCCGATGTCATGGGCGATAGCTTGGTGGCAGAAAAGGCCAAATTTGAAAGCAACGAGTCTCGAGGAGACTTGCAAGTGGGATGTTATATTTTACGTGGCTTTGGCATGGCCATGATGGCACCACTGAGTACAGTCCTCTACAACACACGACATGGACCCTATTACATTATTTTTGCCACCATGTTGCTACCACTCCTACAATTTCCATGGATATATCTGCTGTATGAAAAAAAGAACATTCCCATCCTGGCGACACGAGATCAAATTACGGAAATTTGGAATACCGTCTGCTCGCGCCGGGTTTGGCAACCCATGGGATTTGTCTACATTTACTTGGTCTTTTATATATCCAACAGTGCGTGGAAACAATTTTTGGAATCGGTAGTGGGCTTTACTCCCACCATGTTGAATGCCATCATGATGTTGTCCGCGGGGTTGGCCGTCGTCGGTGCCATCTTGTACAAGCTCGTTTTGAATCGATGGAGTTGGCGGACGCTCTTTTTCATTGGAATTTTATTGAATGGTGTCTTTACCGTGTTGCAAATATTATTGATTCGAGGGCAAACCTTTGGCATTTCTCCGTTTTTGTTTTCCTTGGGAGATGAAGCCATGATGGACTTTATTTTGGGAACACAGTATTTGCCCACGTGTGTTCTCATGGTCAATTTGGTCCCATCTGGTATTGAGGGGGCTAGCTATGCCTTGTTCACGACCACGTGGAATGCCGCATCATCTCTCAGTGATTCACTCTCCACCATGATGCTTGGAATTTGGGATGTCAGTAAGCCCACGCTCGAGTCCGGAGACTTGAGTGGTATGATCAAATTGACGCTCTTGACATCATTCCTACAAAGCGTACCCATCTTCTTTGTTTGGATGCTGCCTAACAATGCGGCCGAGATTCAGACTACAAGTAATGATGCATGTCTAGAAGCAACCGAGACGGAAAGATCCGATGACGTCGAAGGCGATTTAAGTAGTCCACGAACGTCGACACCCAAAACGGATTTATCCCGAGTGGGAGGTGCCATATATCTCGGGATTGTCCTTCTATCAGTTGTTTGGGCCATTTTTGTGGGGGTAATGAACACGTTCAAGCCAGGCTGGATCGGAGAGTCGCGCTAGCTAGCTCTGGGAGCTACCGGTACTAGAAAAGCACAGTCCCACTATGGACAAAATCAATAAGATTCTCTCATGCATGCATGCATGCATGCATGCATGCAGCGCCTAGCTTTTTCTCTTTGGTGTCATATGGGGCAAGTGAGAGTCTAACAGACCATGTTGGCGCATTCCGTTGATACTTCATCACTTAAGTAATCGTCAGGCGGTTCGTTTCAGTGCACCTTATTTATTGGCTGCCACAGGTTTTTCCGGTGCACCTCATTTTTTCTTTGCGCATTACGAACTTGCTATAAGGAACCTGGGAACCGTTGGATGCACGATGATTGCATGAACAGGAGTAGGCCCGCATGCGGATATGAGAAAGATAGTACTCGGATCGATGGACGCAACGCCCTATACTACTAGCTAGTAGCTCATCGGCATCGCTGTGGAGAAATGGGTACAGTACCGAGGCACGCCTTCTTACATACCGAAATTCCAAAAGCAAGAAGTAGATCATAACCTCGTTGCTGGAAGACCAAAGGCTCTGTCACTCAGAATCGAATTCTCTTGTCTTTTGAACAACTATATCGTTCCCAATAAACAAGCATCACAACGATGAAAGTAGTCTTCTTGCTTCAGTTAGTTTGGCTGCTTTCTGCCAACGCGGCGGCTGTAGAGGAAGCAGAATCCGATGCAGTGAATCTTCGACGCAGAGCCGAAGAAGGCGACGAGCCCAAAGGTTTCTTTTCAAATATTGTGGATTCCATGTTTGGCGATGTGCTTCAGGGCTTTGACGAGGACGACCATGACATTAACGACTTGGGAGCCTTTGTCTTTGAGCTCACATTCAATGGTAAGTATTAACTCCATGACCATGTGACTGACACCTGCCATTTGCACTATAGAAATAACTCATTCAATCTTTAACCCTTCCGTCTTTATCATATCTATAGATACTTTTTCATTCAGCGCGGCGACCCCGTTCGATTCTAACGCTGTGACTTTGAAACCAATTTCACAGAATGGACTGAATGGCGACAAATGGAACCGATATGCATGGTCATCTGCCCTTGATAACGATGAAGATCTCTACATTGGTACTTTCAACGCCAACATGGACTATTGGAACATGACGAAACTCTACATTAGTGTTCTGAGAGCACCCCTTGGTATGAAACGACAGGCAGGCGTGGATGCTTTCCTGCGTTGGTTTCATGGAGCTCCGATCTTTGATAGCGATGGCGCTCAGGTCCTGAAACGTAACCGTGAAACAGGACAATTTGAAAAGGTGTTCCAAGCTCCGAAGGACTTTGTAGGGTTCCGCAGTCTGACAAACTACAACGGAAACATTTATGCAGGAAGCACCAATGGACCAGACTCGCCAACGGACATGTCACCTTATGATTTTAAGTTTTATGGCGAAGGAATGGGATCCAGGGTAAGTCTTTGTCTGCACTGTGGGGTCAGCAATCACGTACCATTGTAACTGATAATGCTCTTTGCCGATATTTTGAAACTCACCTCCTTTAAAACCCCTGCATACAGGTCTTTACAAATGCTGGAGGCGAGTTCCACATGTTGGATGATCAAGGCAACCTAGATGCCTATGACAAGTCTATCCGCAAAATGTGTGTTTCTAGCTACTCCAATAGGCTCTTCATTGGAACCGAAACGCACGAGTGTGCCAAGGTTCTTATCTACGATGAAGCCGGCAACTCTTGGAAGAAGATCCAAAAGACAAATGAGGAAGATTGTAAGATTTCAGTGTCCGAGTGTCTGGATATTGGTGACGGAAAAATGTTGATTGGAACATGGCAAAGCCTTGGAAGCGCGCTTTACGTCATTGATGAAAAGAACAACGATGAAATGACCAAAGTAAATCTCCCCAACTGTAAGTGTGGCTAAACGAGATCTTGAAATAGGATCGTGGGGGATGCCAACTATGCGGAGTCTCACCTGACAAATATCTTGTTTTTCTTGGCCAACTCATTACAATTGCTACAGTGTGGTACCATCTTTCGTGTGGAGTCATGGAATTGACGGTGTTCAACGACCAGTTGTACGTGGGGCTTTTAAGTTTCCCCCGTGGATTTGCTCTGATGCGAACGCCCATGAAGGATATTCATAGCGTCGTAGAAGATGACTGGGAACTTATTACGGGCAACGGATTTGCCAGAGAGCAGAGAGAGCAGCTAGGTGCTCGAGTTTCTGGTAACGAGTACCCATGGTCCAGTGCTGTCATCAATGGAGTGTACGTAATCGGTACCATGACAATCTCGCAACGAGGAATTTCTACCAAGTCCTCAGAATTGTTAGGTATGCAGCCACAGCTATGGGCAACCAAAAACGGCAAAGATTGGACCTTGGTGAAGCATAACGATCAACCAGGCTTCTTGTTTGGTTACCGAACCATGCAGGTGACGAAGGATCAAAAGACGCTTTACATTGGTTCGTCTTCGAACTTGTACAAACAGGTCGACAAGGACAATCAATTTGGGAAATGATTTGTATCAGTACCCCAGCGATAGGCGAACTAGCACATTCATGTTTACATAGCGCATAATCATAACCTCAAAAAAAATGTTATAATAAAGTTTAATAAATGCAGAGCTGGCCTCCATGTGGATTATTGTAACTGATACGCTGTACGGAGTGAATGCCTCCAAAAGTTACTCATCACATATACCATGTAATCCAGCCTGCCGATACCAATGCCCCTCCAGCGAGCTACTAATAGCTCTTAGAGAAGCATTAGTAGCAGCCCAGCGTCCGGCTAACTCATATCAGCTAGATAGCTACTAGCTAGTAGCTAGTAGCAAAGAAGAGCCATCGCTGGCAGTCCAACCACTATACTAATAGACAAAGGCTAGGTGGAGTCATTGTACTGTGTCGCACACCTTTTCTCTCGTCGGGCCGTCGGCCGACAATGCTGATCCAATTCATGACTCTTGTGTCACACGATTGCACGGCTGCACAAAATGACTCTTCGTTGGAGCGACAACGGAAGGAGCGAGGAATCAATGAAATGCATGAGATCTTTTCGCGTTAGTTGCATGCTTGAGCATCGTAATAATAGCATCCACAATAACTTTGAAAAGGTGCGACTTCTACTTTTACAAGTACTTGTTCACTACCTCATAGACATCTTTGTCGCTACTACAGTATAGCTAGCTTGCGTTTACCAGATCGATCATGACAACAACATTCGCATTACGTCGTCGCAGTCTCGTGGCGGCCCTGTTGATCTTGGCTGCCACTTTCGTCTTCACGTCGGCCTATCGCGCCAAAGATTGGCCGTGTCGTGCCAACTTCCAGTGTGAATCCGAATATTGCAATGCCACGCGCCAGTGTCAAGACAAGTTCGAAATTGGTGCCGCCTGTCCCACTCATGATGCCTGTCTCTCGATGCGCTGCAGTGGCGGTGTCTGTCAAGAACAGAAACAACCCGGAGACGCTTGTGAATGGAATGAAGATTGTTTGGAAGGCTATTGCAATATTACCTTGGCGGTGTGCGAGGCATGGAAGGAGCGTGAAGTAGAATGTGCATCGGATGGGGAATGTCGATCCGGACGTTGTACAGCAAATCCTCGTCGATGCACCTTTGTCATCTACGAACCCAATATTTGTGGAAAAGATTCCGATTGCTATGGAGGACGCTGCAAGAAAGATCGAGGATTGAATCAGTGCTATGCGCGCAAATGGAACAACGATTTCTGCAATGATAATAGTGACTGTTTGTCTCTCCGCTGTGAGACCACCAACTGTACGGAGCCTGTATGGTTGGGTGAGCCTTGTGATGAGCCATCGGATTGTTACAGTTTGTTTTGTAACACGGAAAGCGGATGTGTAGCTACGGCAGGAGAAGCCAATGTGGATGACATTGAACCGGAAGACCCACAACAAGGAATTACAGGCAGTGCGTCTGCTGAAACTGCTGCTGGTGGTGGTACTGTGGATATTGGCGCTACCGGCCAGGGCGGTACTGATTTTACAGATGAGAATGGAGGAGGCGGAGGAGGATCTTCTGCGTTTTCAGCCCAGGCACTCTGCACAGCCGCTTTGGCTGCCTCTTTCTTGTTGCTGGGATTCTATGTCTAGAAAGTCTCTTATTTTCACGTGAATAATGATTCACTTTTTGCTGAAGGTCCGAGTGGGAAAAAGAGCGAAATCATATTTTAGCGGGACGGATGAATCTGTCTTGGGAGCGCTTGTTTCCGTGTGGTGTCAAATCTATGTTATTGCTTTCTGACGAAGTTAATTCGTTCTTCTTTTTTATGGGAAGTGGTGATTGGAATCCAAACAATCCATAGATATTTTAACGTTAATAATGATAGTCATTAAAGTTTATGAGGCGGACAATTTTTAACTGTTATGCTCGCGAATCCCGATGATTGGTTTGTTTTAACTTTATGTGATGATTATTGAGTTTCTTATGAAAACGGCTTGGCCACTAGCTAGCTGGAGAAAGTTGAGACTGATTATGGATGCACACGACACCGGAGCAGAAGTCTCCAGGACTACAGTAGTAGGTGCTTACCCACGCACAGCTGGATGGAGAATATCTGAACGCTCCAAGCAATTTCTTCGTCGTGAGACTAAAGTGAATGCCGTACAGTAGCTGCAACCTTGAGCTCCTGTCATGTTAATCAAACCCGACTACATAGCAGCTAGTTGCTTATAGCTACGGAGTAGGGTGAGTCTACTTGCTACAATTGGAGCTAGCTAGTTGGAGGAATTGCCAATGCGGGGCAAGAGTTAATGTGCGTCTTACTTAAATTCATCCCCGAATATTCGTGACTTAAATCGAATGTCATTGATTTGGCGGTATTCAAAGGCTTATTGATGTTTTTCGGATTCAGACTTTTCACCTTCTTCGCTTTCACAGCAGCAACTGATCGCTCCATGTTCTCGTTCAAATTCACACATAATCAACTGCTATTCCACCATGGCCGATCACCAGCTTTACCATCAGCAGCACCACGGTGGCGGTGGTGGCGACCAAGGCGGCGGTGGCGGAGCGCCTCGCAAAGAAATATATACCTATAATGCTCCTTGGACTGTATTTTCTGTAGCATGGAGTCGAAGGTAGGTTTGCTGCTGGAAGTGATTCATGCATGCTCGCCAATTTTTTGGTTCCTTCCCCCTCTGGTTTGGTAGGCTGTAGGCAGCCATCTCACCTTGTTTTTTCTTTGCTTGTGATCCACTTCCATAACACTACCATACACACAAACATATGCACTATACATAACAATACACATAGACAAGATCCTACGTCACAATTTCGGTTAGCGATAGGTTCTTACGTGGAGCAATACTCCAACGCGGTTCACATTGTCAAGAAATCACCTCAGTCCGACGACTTGGGTTCCCTATACAAAGCGGGAGAGTTCGATCACCCCTATCCCTGTACCAAAATATTATGGAGTCCCGATACTCGCAATTATGGCACGAAAGATCTCTTGGCCACCACGGGAGATTACCTTCGAGTGTGGAATGTTACGGACGATGGGCGAGGGGGGCTCTCGGTCAAAAAAGAGGCGCTACTCAACAATAACAAAACGAGCGAATATTGTGCGCCATTGACATCCTTTGATTGGAATGAAACAGATCCCAATATTGTTGGTACTTCTAGTATTGATACAACATGTACCATCTGGGATGTTTCCACCCAACAAGCTCGAACGCAATTGATTGCACACGACAGAGAAGTCTTTGATCTCGCCTTTGCCCGTGGCAAGGATGTCTTTGCCTCTGTAGGAGCCGATGGCAGTGTACGCATGTTTGATTTGCGGAGTTTGGAACATTCTACCATCATTTACGAAAGCCCCAATCTCGATCCTCTCCTTCGATTGGAATGGAATAAGCAGGATCCCAATTACTTGGCAACCTTCATGGTCGATTCCCGACGAACCATCATTTTGGATATTCGAGTGCCCAGTCTACCGGTAGCAGAGCTTGGTGGGCATGTGGGGTGTATCAATGCCACGGCGTGGGCGCCACATTCCTCCTGTCATATTTGTACGGCCGGCGATGATTCGCAGGCCCTCATTTGGGATCTCTCGGCCATGCCCAAACGTCCTGTGGAGGACCCCATACTAGCGGTAAGTAGTCACCATGAACACAGACCAAGAAAAAGGGATGATAGTAGTTCATTTCCCAGGCATTTTTTCTCACACACGCTGCCGTGCCCTCGCTACTGCTAATGACGCACGCCGCTCTGCTTTTGCTACTGCTGATTACGCACGCTGCGCTGCCTTTTGCTACTGCTGACTACGCACGCTGCTCTGCCTTTGCAACTGTGTTCAACTCAAATCAAACCAACGCTGCATTTTCGAAGTACAACGCAGGCAAGTTTGCTGTGGTGCCATGTTTGGCGCTGGTTGATTGTATATATTGTTTGCTGCTGCTGTGGATATCCCAATGAATTTGACTGACCATAATTGTTGTATTGACATTGCAGAGGGTGAAGTCAACAATCTTCAGTGGAGTGCTACCCAACCGGATTGGGTCTCAATTGCATTCAATGACAAACTACAGATATGTACGTACAGTGTGTATGTATATGTATGCATGGTGCCACAGGGAGATCCTGCACCGTTTTACACATGTGCCTTGCATACAAGACAAACTCACAATTCTTTCTATTTCATTCTCTTTGTTCAGTGCGTGTATAAAGGCAGCATAATATGTTCTAAATATGTCAATGTTCTTTCTACAATCAACTCAAATGATTTCTCTTGCCTGCACGCTTCATAATGAATACCAAGAACACGGCAAGTTTTTCGCAGACAAAACTATGACATTTAAAATCTCATTAATTTTGAAAATGCTAGTTTTATTGTAGCACAACGATCATCGTGCCAGATACACTCTGTCAGAAGGCAATACCATTTTGGCAGTGGAATCTTCCATATTCGGCTCTTTTTGCCTGAGACAAAGGCTTCTTCGTTTTCTATTGCTATCGTCTCCAGTAGCAGCAGGATCAGAAATGGCATTTTCTTTTTCTAATCTTTCTGCTGCTGCTGTTACGGATGATACTAATCGGCGATTGACGTGCACCTGAACATCCACTTGGGAAGGCCATGTCTGGCCATCGAGAGTACCAAATTTGTCCATGAGTGTTTGCACCGACACACCTCCACCACTACTATCATTGTGCAGTTGCTGTTCTAAAAGAAAGGTGTCCAATGCCTGATCCAATCGCTCTTGTGCCAGTGCCAATTCTCGTTTGACTTTTTCTCGTTTGGCCAATACCAACAGTTTGGACAAGCCCTTGTTGGCATGAATGGCTTCCAAAGACACGCGTTGTTGTTGCTCCTGTGATGAATTCTTGTTGTGGTTGTTGCGATTGCTTGTTTGGTTAATGACTCGCTGCAAGGTGACCTTTCGTCGAAAGACATCGGAATGTTCGGGTGCCTTTTGTACCAAAGGACCATAGTCATGACCAAAGACATTGAATCCTAAAATGACTCGTTTGATTTTCGGACGGTTGTCATTGCCAGTAACGAGATGCATTTTGTCTGACAGAGGTTCCATCGATTGGATCTGGGTACTTAGATGCGGCAATTGACCCGTTTGCAAAATCATTTGATTGTATCGGTAGGGAACTTTGATCCATTCCGCTGCGGTATCCTTGCTGAAATCAAACTCCGATGGACCTGAAGCATACTTGTCATTGGACGTACTTGTTGTTGTGGTGGTTTTATCAGGTTGCTGTTGCTGTTTGCTTTTGAGTCCCTTGTATCCATGGTGTTCATAATGTTTCAATCCATCCATACAAACCCAAAAGTCTCCTCCTTCCATGTTCTTCACAGGTGAACATTGCAACGTCCCTGCCAAGAGTGGTGGGACTATGAGATTGTATTCGTACCTAATTTGTTCGGCATAATCCAAATGATAGGGGACCTGTGAATTTTCAGTGGACGCCAATGCCCAAATGGCCACACCATGTGCTTGGGTATCATGGTCATGGTGTGTCCAGATCGGCGTGGTGGCAGAGGATTCGGTTGGTTCGGTGGACGTGGGATGAAATGTTTCCATGGAGGGGGGAAAATCGCTATTGCTGGAAGAAGAAATATCCAAAGCATTCTGAAAGAAATGAGCCGCGGCGGCAACGGCCAGAGTTTCACGTTCTTGGGCCACCTCTTTGCTGCTCTTCTGCTCGGTACACAAAGTAGTAGTAGACGGCAATTCGTTTGTGGTTTCGTCATTGTTGGCTGCTTTCATGCTGCCACTATTATTGTTCCAATATTCCTTGACTTGTTCCACCGTCACATAGGTTCCCCATGGTTTTGGGTCTGCGACATTGGCCGTCGCATGATAGAGGGCGTCCACCAAGTGGGCGGGTACAGCATTTTGGGGAAGGACATGCACCGTGGGTGTCTTGTCCTCAAAAAAGGAGGGATATTCTACCAATTTTGTCTCGTGATCGTCATGGTTATTGGTATTTGAAAAGTTCTCGGGAATGTGGCCATCATCCAACGATCGAAGGAAGGTCCTGTCGTCATTGGAGGGTGTTGTCGACGCCAATTCCAACACGGCTTGTCGTCCAGAATTCGCATTGTCGTCGTTCGTGGTGGTGGTGGTGCTGGAAGTCATGGTCCAATGAAATGTAGGCGAACTGGAAGAGTGAGCCCACGATCGAATGAGAAAGGAACCAGTACCTGATAGTTGTGAAGTAGCGGTGACGCTAGACTATTTTAATTACTGCAACACGGGTCACTGTCAACCACAACACAACAACAAAATAATAGTTTTGTTTGTTGTGCCGTCGTTGGAGGATGATCGAAGGATCTTCGCTTTTGAGAGAGTGTTGCTTTTGAGAGTCCCGGCACGACTGAGTTTTTCCCTTTTCGCTCCTCTCAAGATTTTTCTTCGCATCGATGCTCCTTGCATTCATTAATTGTGGGATCGGAGCCATCATCGTCAACCTCCATACAACACTTCTTCCAAACAAAGAAGAATTCATAGTCCACATTATCATAATAGACCCTCACTAAAGAGC
>ENA-ORBV01015049-ORBV01015049.1-microbial-mat-metagenome-genome-assembly--contig:-NODE-15049-length-11455-cov-5.633503_pt1 | contig 11455 bp, 6 predicted proteins | sample MGYA00237777_ERZ505514 | MGnify/ENA primary metagenome ERZ505514 (study PRJEB26160, sample SAMN06269048) | microbial mat metagenome | isolation source: Oligotrophic lake microbial mat | place...
TGGTGTCACAAAGACGGGCGTCATCAGGGTTTCGTTTCACCCACGTGTCTCTCATCATTTGATTGAACTTTTCCCTATCCGTGTCACCAGAAGGAGGCTCACCCATCGTTTCTTCGATACCCAGCATCTTCAACACCAGCCTCGAATGAGCCTTGAAGCGGTTGAACAGTGAGTTCTGATTCTTTCTTAGTGGGCAACTCTGATGATGCATCCCATTGTAGTTCCCGATGAGTTTGTTGTAGTTCTGAAGCATTTTCGCCTTGAAATCGGCAGACTTTTGATTGCTGCCAACAATGCTGTCCTCACTGGTGGCAACAAAAGACTTGGCGAGTTCAATGTCTTCAGCCATGGTCATGTTGGGGCCTTTCTTGCCGGCCGTCTTGTCAGTCATGGTCGCAGTTGATGAGTAGATCAATGTTGATGACTAGAAAATGTTAAAGCACTGTGTTCATTTGTTGACACTGCTATAAAAAAACCAAACATGTGGCATTTTTTCCCTTAAAGGGGCAAACCCAGAGACCTGAATACACTTCATGACCACTTCAGGTAGCGTGGGTGTCTAAAAACAATGTCGCCCAGCATTGGCAGTCTGTTGGATGTAGTGTTGGCTTTTTCCGCATTTTGTTAGGAAACAACGGTTGAGAACAGACGCTTGCCTCCGAATCTACGTTCATCAAACGGGTAGCGTTTGATGAACGGGTTTGGTGTTTTTATTCATTTTGGGGTCGTGATGTGACGTCATGTCCTTTGGTATTGGATAAAACTGCCGAGTGCAGGGGTTAATTTTAAGTAAAAACACCAAGTGACGATTGTGACGTCATTTGATATCGCTTGCGCATATCGAGTGAGGATGCTCTTACGACGTGCCTTTTGCTAGCAGTTGTACGGTAGGGGAGCAAAGGCCTAGCTAGCTAGATTAGACAATGCCAGAAAAGAATTTGTCGTGACATTCATAACTTCTCTCATAGGCAACAAATGAAATACTAGTGGCTACTATCTCTGGGCCGGGACGGAGTTTGCAAAACCCTCTTCGCCCTTCCTCGAAATTTAGGTTTTTCCATAAACCGCTTCTAACTTGGTTTATCTTTTAAGGTTCTTGCTTCGAACACAGCGAGTCTGGTTTCGGCCTTGGCTGGTGCGGCGATGCCTTCATGATCATCGTCACACCATCCTGTTTGGAAGGGTCGCTCTGCAGCGTTGAATGTTGACCCATCTATTTTTCGACCCATGCTCTGTGTAGTGATTGGGTTTACTACGGTACGGTAAGATAATTCGCAGGTGAAACTCAATTTATTAAAGTAGGATTGGTATTATCTATATACATAATCAATTCAAGATATTTTTACCTTGTGACTACACCGAATCCATCCATCCATCCATCCATCCACAAATAATTAATAAAGAGTGTAAGTATGCTTATGATTTTCTTGGCGAAGACAAGACCCAGAATTTCTTCTTTTGAGAGGCGGCGGCCTCTTCGGCTTGTTCCTTGACAAATCGGACAGTGGAGTTGCGTTGCAGAGATGTTCCGAACGACTCCATGGTGGGTCTACGCTTGAGGACGGGTTCCACAATATCGCGTCCGGCAATGACTGACTTGGCCCAATCAGCGGCCAGACTCAAACGAGAGTTGGTCGACATGAGCTTGGTCCAGTAGAGGGATCGCCACAAGACAAAGGCGGGAGCACCGGTAATGGCACGTTGATCGCCGTTGGGTCCAATGGCGGGTGCACCAATGGCATCCCACACATTGAAGGATTGACCCGTAGCAAGCTGAGCAATTCCATTGCCTTGTCCCAAACAGCAAAGACTACCCGCATGCTTGTATTCAAAAGGCGTATCGGAGGCATCCCGAATGGCACGGCCAATGTGTTTGCCTTGTTGGGCGGCAACTTGTGCGGTGGGGGCATATCCCGAGAGGGCGGCATCCCCAATGGCGTACACACCATCGGCACCCTTCACACGAAGCGTGTTATCCACCTGGAGTCCACGTGTATCGGTTTGTCCCAAAGCCTTGGCCAATTTTTGCACCAATGGACGTGCTCCAATACCGGCCGCCCAAATGAGAGCACCACCTTCTTCCGTCTTGGCCTGTGCCAATGCCGCGGCCTTTTGCTCGGGCGTAGCATCCCGGGGTGTGGAGGGAGCAAAGGTAGCTTCATTTTCTCCCACCTTGGTAATGGCCACACCGGTTCGGACATCGACACCTCGGGATTGCAAATGTTGTTTGGCGACATTGGCCAAACTTTCATCAAAGGGTGCCAAAATACGGGGCATGGCTTCGACCAAGACAATCTTGACACGATCCGACAAATCTTGTCCATATCGCATGGTCACATCGGAGTGGACAAAATCCGCCAATTCGGCAGACAATTCCACACCGGTGGGACCACCACCGACCACAAAGACTTTGAGGAGACGATCAATTTCTTGTTGGGTATGTTCATCACTGCCACCATGACGCATCAAAGCGGCAGCCTTTTCGAGATTGCACAATAATTTGGCGTGAATTTTGGCCGAATCTTCGGCTTCCTTGAGGAAAAGAGCGTGTTCTTGAACACCGGGAATGCCAAAGGTATTGGGTTGGGCTCCCACGGCAATAATGAGTTTGTCATAACTCAATTCCAATTGCGTGAAACCTTCGCCAGTGGTGGCACGAACCGTCTTGTTGTTGACGTCAATTTCACGGGCATCGGCACGGACAAAGGTAGCACTGGTGGCACGAGTGGCGGCGTTTTCCACCAAGGCACGAAGGGGTTCACAGGCCGATCGAAGGGTAATGGTTCCCACGGCGGATCCCGCCAAGAGTGGCGTGTACAGGAAATGAGGACGAGGACTCACCACAACAATGTCCTTGCCAGGACCGGCGCATTTTCGGAGCGCATTCAAACCGGCCCAACCACTTCCGAGAATGACAATTTTTTCGGGTTCTTCGTTGGCCTTGGCGGAAGTGCCTTGAAACATGTAGGTATAATCATCCCAATCATCATTGACGGTAGTAATGGTAGCCCAAGCACCCACACCGGCAGTTGCCAAGGCGGGGGCTGCACGACGGACGGCGAAATTGAGGAAGCCCATTTGAATTTTAGTATGAAATTTAGTTATGCAATTATTGGTCTTGTAATCGAAATTATAAGAGTGATGTTTTCCTTCGAAAATTATGGAGTTACTCGACAAGGAGTAATAATGGAATTCAAATAGTTTTGATAGGAATATTAGCGAAAGACATCTAATGACCTCTCCAAACAACCACGTACGCTCTAACTGCCCATTCTAGCTGGTGACTTTTTGCTGACGTTCCTATTGCGTTTCTCCTCCAGGGAAGGAAACTAGTGGTACGGTAGACTGCTTCAGTCAAATTACGGAACCTATGGGTTGCATGGGGCAGTTACTGTAACATGAAGTAGGAGGTCATTGGGCAGTTGGGAAGCTGTGGCAAAATGTGACGGGTCCGATCGTGTGCAATTTTATCCGCTTTTGAAAGTTTTGTTACGTATGTTTTGGGTGATGATGTCATCCGATAAAAGGGCCAGCAAACACTGACATCATCACACCAATAAAAATAATGCACACTTGTCCGAATCTCATCCGTTGGTTATGAATGTTTGCGAAGCTTACGACTATGGAGCAGTTGTGAGACCTTTAAAGATGAACACGCTCACTTGCTCAATTGATTACTTTGATGGTCGTCACATCCAATCACATGATTTGAATTTTTAAATTCCACCGAATCTTTTTGGAATTGATGTATGCCAATCAAAAAAGGCATCCATCATGATGCTGATGCACAGTCTCATACCAGGTAACAGAATCTGATAGTAGTTCTACCCTGCATGGCAACAATACTACATCATTGCACCGAGGAACCAATCCCATCACCAGCAAGCTAAGAGGGAGAGGCAAATAGCTACTACAGCAATAGATTACCAACAAAAGCTACGGTACTACTACGAAAAATGATACTTCCTCAAAGTCTCTTGGCCAAGCCGCTGGCCACAGCAATACTAAAGGCTACGCCCTATTATGCTGCTGCCAATCTTCCAACGGCGGTGACAGCTGCCACCAGCAGCGTAGTTGGTAGTACTTCGATGCGTTTATTATCCTCCTGCTTATCAACGGCCTTGGTCTTATCGGGTGGTGGCAAACAAGAAGTTATGGATATCCATCGCTTCAAACTTCGTCTCGATGGACTGAACAGTTACAGTGTCATTACCACCCTCATAATAAATGCCAGTATGCGATTGTATTCGGCCACACCCAAACGGTTTGACGAGTACACGAGTGGAAACCCGCGCACCGACAATATCATCAAGGTCCTCTTTTCCTTGCTCGTGACCATTTCGATCTTGTCGGGGTCCTACACCACCATTGTCTTTTCCTTGATGGAATTATATTCCAAGCGAGCCTTGGGCCGAGGGGGGGTGATGGATGCCGCTTGCCTTCACTTTTTTGATGAAACCCAACCCATTCGGGAATGGGCTTATGATACATGGATATTATCACTGGTCAGTTTCCAAGCCAGTTTTGTATTATCCTTGATCCTGAATCACGATGACACTTTTCGTTGGATTTTGGCGTCCCTGGGAACCGTGGCAGCCGTTTTGTGTTGGTGGAAATGGTCGACCGTCATGACCATGGCAGCTGCTATTTTACATTTTGGGGCGGATATGTAACGATTGCAAAAATCATGCAATGATACGCAACAGCAACATCAGAATAGAAGGAAGACCACGTCCCGTGAAAGCATGCAAAAGGTCGCCTAACCACATAGTCGACAGATATGAAGCATCTTGCATGCCGGATGTAGTACAGCAAAACCTCATATCCTGGATATGCCGTCATGCCATGCACCCCTCACACCACAAGCTAGCCATAATAAAACATACATCCAACCGTGCAATTCCAAAATAAATATATGTTATGTATTACTGCCCACTATGTATATTATTTCATGTACTACGGCACTACTACTACTACTATAATCACAATCGATATGCCCATACTGGAGATGCCTTTTGGCAGGCTGTCCCACCCACCCGCCAAGCATACAGAGAATCGGTCTGCCTCTTTTGTGGTGGTTATCTGATCTTGAAGGGGATAGTATCACACATCAGGCATGCATATTCGGTTGCATGGCCAAAAAGCATCTCTTTTTTGGTTTCTTCCTAAAAACAACTAAACATGGTAGAGGCAGTCCCTGCAGCAGCTACAGCAGCAGCATGTCCACACCTCCTTCCTCATCATCATGGACGACTGATCCATCCATGCTGATGTACGCACAGGCACAATCATGGCGATGATGATGACGCCGATGCTGTACCAGTACTGTCTGTTTACTGTGGCCTTTGCAAGTGCAACTGCGATCCAGCCGGTATCGTGTGTGGGTGATGGTTGTGGGGGTGGTCATGATTCTGGTAGATACTACTGCTACCAGGATGACTACCGCCAAAGAACTCGTTTGGATCCTGCCGGTCCTCCTCCTTTAACACCATGACACCGGTCGCAGTAGCCGCTGTCTCAGTGTCAGGCACTTTAGGACCATCGCCACCACCAATGTCCTCGTCAGCGGCTGCAGCACTCATGTCCAAATGCTTGACACTATTGGGTTGACTGTCTTCGTCTCGTACTTCATTGCCAAAGCATCCTTCATAATCCTCACAAGCCACACAAGGACAACATGTTCGGCTTCGTTGACATCGTTGTTGTGGATGTTGTTCTTGTGGGGGAAAGAGACAAATGAAGGAATCCAAAATAAACTCAATCAATTCCAAGTCCCAGTTGCAATTCACGGTTTGCTGCTCCTGCTGTTGTTCCGTCGGGGTGTTGGGGCAGTAATCTGCGTAGGAGAAGCATCCACCCTCTCCTGTAGCAGTAGTACTAGTGCAACCACCAGGAGTGCAATTGGAGGCGAGAAAGGTTCCCTCGTCGTCATCGTTGTCCAGCTTAGTCTCGTTGGCGTCGTGACAGTAGTAGTAGCCGTCGTCCGCGGCTGTGAGATGGTTGCGGTAGTGGTAAAGGTGGTGCACCCTTTTGTGGTGGGTGTTGTCATTGCCACCACGAATGGACATTGTCATTGCCATGTTGAGAGAAAGGATACAAATGGACTACAATAGTTGTTGGATTGGATTGTTAGGACTCTCTCAAAATAATACAACCTCTGGTTATGTAGGATGAAACAACAGTCATGACATGATGGTGGTTTGCGTAACTACAACTGTTACTTCTAGCAGCAACGGCGGCAGCTAAGTCCCATCAATGCTATTGTACTGTACGCTTGTTCCATAGTGTACAGTATGTATCCATCGACACGTACGTAAATACAGAACAGAACAACAAAATTTCCCCGCTCACACGTCACACAGTACGGTACATAGCATGTAAACAAACATCATTGCATCTAAACAAACAACATCAGAGAGAAGAAGAAAAAACGTTGAGCACGTGGAAACAATTGTTACGGTTGAGCACGTGGAAACAATTTTTCACCACCGACAAAATAAACAGAACGCCTGGCGAAGTTTGATTTTTGCACAAAGTATTATGGGAACACGAGTGAAATAAGAGAATACTTAAGAGAACAAGGGTGAAATAAAGGTCATGGAGCACTCGGCACTATGGGTATTAAGAGCAAGTTCAGTACTTAAGCTTGCAGAGATGAATTTGAGCACGTGCAATTTACGCCTGCCGACGAGGCCATTCAATCGATCATTATTCATTGCATAGCTCGCTGTCTCCCCCCATCTTTTGAAAATCAATCCCCGTTCACTTTTCATCCATCGATATCCCAGTATCAAGATATTATGTTGCTGGTGTTAGTTTTAGCTAGAAGACTGCTAGAAGTAGAGGACCTTGTGGCGGGTGGCTAGCTTATCGATAGGTAACTAGCTAGGTACCATTACTAGCATTAGTACCGACATGGGACGGCGGCGGGACAAAAGGCATGATCATGAGCAAAGATGAGCAATTGAGTTTCTGAGGACGTCAAACACCTTCAAGGGTGTGTGTTTCAGTTTAAAACCAACCAAGGACCTACAATTCGCTAACTGCCTATCTGCTGTCGCCATGGCTTCAGTTCTGCCAGTGGACTGTGTGCAACCTGTAACCTACAACCTATGTACCAATTGCCAGCTTCAAATTGCATTTCACAATGTTGTAACTTCTGCCGGTGCCTGCAGCACTTGCCTGTAGAATCCGAACGGCGACATTTGGCCAATCAGACGGCGTCTGAATGGCCAAATTACTAGTAGTAGTAGCTAATGAGTTGGTGGCGGGCATTGAGGCACTGCACAGCACTGTGGCTTTGTGGGGCGGGGTGTCAATGGTACACGTGCTATTAAGTACGACACACACACACATAGTCTAGCTGTTCAGCTCTCCAGTGATGCACATCAGTCTTTTCCAACCTACTTGAACATATCTATTACTATCACCTACTACCATCACCAGGAAATGAGGTATGGACCATGCTCCCAACACTCTACCGTACGCCGCACTGTACCAACTACCAGAGGCATCTGGCAAGTTGTGGCAACCACATATCGTATGGGCCTCTTGGCTCTAGCTAGTAGACCGGTACCCGTAGCAATTAAAAACGGTCTAAATGGCAAAAAGAAAACCTTTCAGAGGGGAAGAACGAAGCCATTCGAAGCCGAAAGAAACGAACTTTAAAATCAAACCGAACACCTAAGTCAATTGCTCTTGAAGTAAAAGTCTCGTTGACACGATCAGCAAAAAGATGTACTGGTGGTTTTCAGAATGGTTCGTGTTTTGCTCTCTTCGGAGAAGCACTGTGGCATTAAACAGTTTAGAAGGCGTTTCAAAAGGCTTAAAAAATCGCCGTTAAAAACTCTCTACTCCGAGTACAATACTAAGTCCGTTTAAGGGGTAGCCTGACTATGAGTTCCTTTTTGTCTCCATGGTTAACCAGTCCCAGTCCAATACCTGTTATTTTGGAACAACGTGGAACAAATTTTCCTTCGTACGTCAATGAAAATAATAGATTTATTACTCGGAGTAGCATCTTCAAATATAAGTATTCAGAAACAGAAGAAGCAAAAGATTATTCCTCTTTGTTCTAAGCAGTCATTAACGATTAGTATCGGCCTCATTAACGTGTATGTAGCTATCATCAAATTTGAGCCTTTCGGTTTCTACTCTTTCTACGTGGTACCCAGTAGGAAAGCTACAGCAACTTTTGAGGTTCTGGTAAGGTGCACCGCACCACCACCGACTCGCTACTAAGAACCTAGTACGAGTGCAAAAGTAGACTATTACAAGGTGATGTGGTACGAACTTCACCACTGTTCTACACTGACCTCCGCGTGTGGCAAGTCTACTAGTACTTTTGGTAGATCGTAGCCTTTACGACGTAACGCTCCAGTTTCACTCAAGCTAGTTTAGCCAGTTATTAGTTACTCATCATGAGTACTACTACTAGCTAGCTAGAGTACCGGTAGGCTGCACTTACTGGATCGTCAGTAGCCAGTTACAGCAACTAAGGCCGGTCTCTTACAGCAATATTTGCAATATTTCACCTAATACTGTAGTAGGGTTTTAAAAGCCAAAAGGAACCTTTGCAGCATGCATCAACAGTTCCACACATAAATAAATTAGCGGCACAGAATCAACTATCGCACAAACGAAACATGGACGGGATCAACAACAACAACAACACTAGTAGGAGACGCCATGAACTGCAGGAACGAAAGTCTCCTCAAGAGCAAAAGTCTCACGAAGATAGTATGGAATCTCCTGCGCATCCAAGACCGCAACTACCGCTACTAGCAGGACCAGGCTTGGTTGACACTGCTTTTTCTCTTTCTCCAAACGTCGGTAGGTCTCTATTGTAGAAGTAGCAGTCGTATTAGTGTGCAGTTGCTTCCGCGTTGTTCTGACTTGGGGAGGGGGGAGCACAAAGAGGGGCGTCTTGTTTTCTCACCTAGTTCCATGCATACATCTTGCTTGTATAACCTGCTTTCTCGCCCCTCTATAACCCTGACCTTGCTCTGACCCTGCTCTGCTTTGTTCTTCTCTGCTGTCCTTTTTTATAGCAGCTCACTTTGGTGGTGGACCAGGGCAGCAACTGGCATCTGTGACCCAGCACATGATTCCCAACTTGGCGGGTGTAGCAGCAGCTAACCGCCAGCAGCTTTTAAACAGAATGATGGCGCAGCAATTCCTTACCATGGGAGGAGGCATGCCTGCGGTGAATCCCTATCTGAATAGCATGCATGGCCTGCAGCAGAATCCCTATTTCAATAGTTTATCTGGAGGGGGGACAGGAGCAGCCAGTCATTCACCGTTTCTACAAGCCTCCAATCCGGCATCTGCATCTTCTTCTGCGTTCCAAAACTATGATCCTTCCTCTTCCATGTCCGCCCAAGCAGCTGCTTCTGGGATCGGCTTTTTGAGTCATAGTGAGATGCAACTGTTACAGCTTCAGCAGCAGCAGAGAATGGCGTGGGGGGCACCCTCTTCCATGGACCAGGCCACTGTTCGACGCCTTCTTCTGGCCCAGGGTCAAGGTTCCGCAGCAGATGCTCAAGCGTTCTCTTCACTGCAAGCAGCAGCAGCAGCAGCACAGCATCTTTCCAGAAGCTCTCCTCCTCATGCCTTGACCACCGCAACCGGAGGCGCTACGGCTGCTTCGGAACCTACCAACACCGCCTTGCCTCCCTCGGAAAGTATGCCAGGTAGGGCTCTCTTTGCTGCTGCTGCTGCTGCTGCTGCTGCAAATTCAAAAACGGATACCTCTCTCTTAACTTCTACCCGTCTCGTGTTTGCAGCAGCCGCAGATGGAGAGCCCTCCAGGAAAAAGCGACGACGAGAGACGACGAAACCTGCCTCTGCCGCTTCCGACATGGCCGCCACGGAAGGCAGCAGCGCTGCTACAGCTGCTGCGGAGGGTGGTGGTACTGCGGAGGGTGGCGATACAGAAGCTACTGCTGCCGTCGAGTTGACGGGTCGTCCTCCGGTCGTATTGTATATGCCCTGTGATGATGCCGTGATATCCTCCTATCAATGTTTAGCACGCAAGCAAATGGAATTGTTTGAAGCACAGTACATTGATGTCGAAGCTGGTGCACAAGGAAGGAACCGGGGGATTGTCTTGGGACAAGTGGGTATCCGTTGTCGCCATTGTTCGGTACGTTCCCGTTCTTCGTGTTGTTGCGTTGTGTTTACAAAAGGGATCCCTGCCTCCAATGGTCCGCTGTGCTTTATTAATTTCGTTTTCTTGCTGTTGAATTTTGGTTGGAATCCCCAATAATGCAATGATTTCTGACCTCTTGTTTCTTCCTTCTTTAATTTAAAAAATATGGATAAACAGCATCTTTATCCTCGTCGCCGGACCAAGTCCTCCACCTTTTATCCGTCCACACTCAAGAGCATTTATCAGACGGCCCAGAATATGTCCAATACGCACTTGACCAGAACTTGTCAATACATTCCGGCCCCGATACGAGAAGAATTGATTCGTTTGGCTCAAAACAAAAAGACCTCCGCCGGTGGTGGCAAAGAATTTTGGGCCGATGGTTGTCGCATGTTGGGCGTCTATGAAACGGATGATGCCATTTTGCGATTCCACCCGCAGTCTACGACAGCAGGGGCAGCAGCAGCGGGAGCCGTGACCACAGCTGTCACGGCGGCGTCCATTGCGAACCGCAGTGCTGCCTCCTCCTCTGGATCTGCCACCACAAGTGGGCAACCAGGAGGCAAAGCTAAAAGGCGCAAAAGAGATGCCTCTACTTAACGACCATCATATCATGCCAACAGTGTATTGTTTTGGTGGTTGTCTCTTGTGTGCCTCGTTGCATGATTGTGTGCTCCGGGGGCGGATGCCAACAGGCTCCCCTTTTGCAAGCAACTGCGGTTCCCTGTGTAGCATCGCCATGGCTGCGCCGTGTCTTTCCAATGAAAAATGGTGGTATGTTTCTTGTTTTGTTTGTTTTGGTGGCCTGGCCGGTGGCGTATAGGTGTGCTCCGGAAGCATGTGCCTCTTTTGTATGATATATGCATAGGGCGTTTCATCAGGACCGAGACATGCATGGCGGTGCTCTACTCAGGTGAAAGAGACGAAAAAGGGCACACAGAAAAGATGGTGGATAGCTCTGTCATCTCGTTCCCACGCAAGTAGAGGATGCGTGGATAGGTTATGCATGCATATATGAATGTTCAATTTCCCCCAGGGATGGAGTGAGTCTCAGGGATTCTTTCATCCACCAATCCAGACCTAACTTTGAACTTTCATCTGTTGGAGTAGGAGTGCCAGGCACCGTGTTGGACAGTACTAGTACTATTACTGTAGTACGGTAACGGGGGAGAAAACGCTTCGACCAGTCGCTCAGCCGGAGCACAACCGGAGCACCACCGGACACATTACGACTAGTGTTTGGTACCGCTAATGTCCCGCTAATGCATTACCAACTAATGCCAAGTGATGCTTGCAGCATTACCA
>ENA-ORBV01015050-ORBV01015050.1-microbial-mat-metagenome-genome-assembly--contig:-NODE-15050-length-11455-cov-5.016875_pt1 | contig 11455 bp, 9 predicted proteins | sample MGYA00237777_ERZ505514 | MGnify/ENA primary metagenome ERZ505514 (study PRJEB26160, sample SAMN06269048) | microbial mat metagenome | isolation source: Oligotrophic lake microbial mat | place...
CCCTACAGCGACGAGCTGGCCTCGGCCACCACCACAGGCCGAGCGCCATGGTGAGCAGCGCGGCCCGATCCGGTGCTGTGCTGGACGTGACAGCGAGCCTTCCAGTTCGTCCCGTACACTGCTTCACGGTTACGCGCATCACGTCTCGCGCCGATAAGAAGCGGCGTAGGGCCCTCCGGCGATGCGAGGCCGTAAAGTTCTATAAAGTCGCATAAGGTGCTATATTGTCATTTATTGACTGTAATCTAGAGGGCGAAGCTATGCGTTCGGCTCGTCGGCTAGCCATTGTGTTTCTCGGCGTTTTGTTGGTGGTGTCGAGCGCGTGTGACGCCGGGCGACCGCCGCGCGCCACCGCGGCCAGCTACGACCCTTTTACCCAGCAACTGGTGCAGCTCAATGCCGATCAGAATGGGGACGGGCGTATGGACCAGTGGTCATTCCTCGACGGCAACCGGCCGTTGCGGGGCGAAGCCGATAGTGACGCCGACGGCCGGGTCGATCGCTGGGAGTATTTCGATGGGCAAGGCGCCCTGGTGCGGGTCGGCACGTCCAGTCTGAACGATGGCCTTGAAGACACCTGGACCTGGGTGGCGGGCACCGGCGGGGAAATGCGTATTGACCACGCCCGGCGGCGCGATCGGCAGATCGACCGTCGCGAGTTCTTCCGCGATGCGGTGCTGGTGCGCGCGGAAGAGGACAGCAACGCCGATGGCCGTCCGGATCGCTGGGACCGCTACGACGGGAGTATCCTGCGACAGGCCGAGTTCGACACCACGCTGACGAACGGCCGCGCCAATCGGCGGTTGATCTACGACTCTGGCGGGCGCTTCCTGCGGGTGGAAGCCGATCCGGAGTTGGACGGAACCTTCGTCACCATCAGTGACGCGGCCGCTCCCGGCGCCAGTGAAGGGAAACCACGATGATGTCTCGGTCCGTCTTTATGGCTGTTGCGCGCGTCTTGATCTGTATGCTGCTCCCGCTCGCGCCGCATTGGGTTGCCGCGCAGTCGGTCGGTGCCGGCCCGCTCACCAGTTCGCTGGCGGTCACGGAGCCGACGACCGGCGTGCTCAACTGGGGCCGCATCAAGATGGCGCCAGGGTTCGTGATCGAGGAACTCGGCGAGGACCCAAACGTCTTTGACGAGCGCGACGATCCGAAGCGGGACTGGGTCTTCCGCGGCACTCCCGATCTCTCCCTGTTCTCGCAAGTCAGGTTTGCCAGGCTCTCGGCCTATGCCGGTTCGGAGCTGACCTATTACCACAAGTACAAGGACGAGCGTTCGATTGGCCGCGAGTACCGGGCGCGGGTCGACCTGTTGCTCGGCCTGCTGCAGCCATTCGTGGCGGGCGGCGAAACGCGCTCCCGCAGCCGGCCGAACGGCGAAATCGACGTGCGAGCCGAGCGGACTGAGCGCGAAGGCGGCGGCGGTCTTGCCTACCAGTACGGCGCCTACCAGGCGGTGTATGCCTCGGCCGTCGTCTACCGCAACACGTATCGCAACTCGCGGGAGGAAGGGGTCGATCTGTCGGTCGCACTCAATCGCGAGAGCAAGGACTACTCACTGGGCTTCAGGACTGCGGTCACGCCGTTGGCCCAGTTGACGGTCAGCGGTTCGTTTGTGGAGGACCGCTTCGAGTCGCTGCCGATTCGCGACAGTGATAGCCGGATCGGCACCGTCTCGCTGCAGATTGGCGCCGAGGCCGCGCTGTCGGGCACCCTCACGGTCTCGTATCGCGACTTCCGGCCGGTCGATCCGGAAGTGGAGCCCAACCAGCTCATCGGCATCCAGGCGGCGATCACCTACCCCTTTCTGGAGCTGGCCCGCGTCAGCCTCGGCGTGAGGCGCGGCCTCGAATACTCCTTCGACCAGGCAGAGGCGTACTACGAGGAGACCACCGTCAACCTCAGCTATACCCACCGGCTGTTCGGCGAAGTCGATTTCCAGGTGCGCGGTTCCAAATCCATTTTCGACTACGGCTTTCGCAACGGCAGCGAGGCCCGCCGAGACGGCCTCGACTCGGTGGCTGGGAGCCTCGGTTATAATCTGAGAAACCGTACTCGGATCGCATTGAACTACGAGAACGCTCGTCGTCGCTCCCCGGTATTTCCCGAGCGGGACTTCGACCGCCGTCGGGTCTATCTCTCATGGGCTTACGCGTTCTGACTATGGCAAAACAACTCGCGTTACTCCTGACCTTCGCGGCGGCCCTGCTGCCGGCCCTGCTGTCGGCGCAAGCTGCACCGGTGTTGCCGCAGCCCAGCCCAACCTATTTGATCGGCCCGGCCGACGTGCTCAACATCACCGTGTTTGGTGAGCCGGAGCTGAGCGGCAAGTTCAATGTCGACACCGACGGCACCATCACCTTCCAGTTCCTGAACCGCGTGCCGGTCGCCGGCAAGACGCTGAACGAGGTCGAGCAGTTGATGACGACCGGCTTGCGCGCCGGCTTCGTCAATCGCGCGCAGGTGTCGGTGCAGATCGAGACCTATCGCAGCCGCGCGATCTACGTGCTGGGCGAGGTCAAGGCGCCCGGCAAGTACACCATCGAAGGTCAGGTCACACTGCTTGAAGTGATCGCGAAGGCGGGTTCGTTCACGCCGTCAGCCGGCCCCGAGATCATCGTGCTGCGCTACAAGGACGGCATGGCCGCGACGGTGGCGGCCGCACCGGCGACGCCGGGCGGTAAGGACAGCGCCGAACTGCTGAGGGTGAGCGTTGAAGATCTGAAGAGCGGCCGTTTCACGGCGAACTTCCTGCTGCAGGACAGCGATACCATTTCGGTCCCGGCCGCCGAACGCTATTACGTGACCGGCTTCGTCAAGACCCCGGGTTCGTTCGTGCTGCGGCCCGGTATGACCGTGCAGCAGGCGATTGCCGAAGCCGGTGGCCTCACCGAGCGCGGCTCGACCCGTGGCATCAAGATCACCCGGAAGGTCAACGGCAAGGACACCCAGATCAATGCCAAGATGTCGGACTTGATCAAGCCGAACGATACCCTGCAGATCCGCCAGCGACTGATCTAAGCCGCGCCGTGCGGCCTGGCCGATCGCACCGCCCTCTGGCGATGGTTCGAGGCCATTCGTCCCCGCGAGGTGTTTCTCGCCGTGGCGAAAGTCGGCGGCATCGCCTTTCGCAGGCCTGCACGCGCAGTACGGGCTCGGCGTCGTGTGTCCCATGCCTTACAACGTCCACGGCCCGAACGATCACTTTGAGTTCGAGCGCGCGCACGGGACGGATTGCTCGGGCAATCCCAACTGTCCCTCACTGCCATGAAACAGCGCTGGAGTCTCGCCGAAGTCACAACCGCCGAACACGTCGGGCTGTCGCGATCCGAACGCGTGATGGCGTGGGGCAGTGTCCCGCCGATGCGGTGGCTGCGGGCCACCAGAATCACCTCGCCCCTGACCGTTGACGGCAAGGTGCGTCGATGATTCGGGCCAATGCCGTCAGCGTGATCGTGCCGACGATCGGCCGGCCAGAATCGCTGATCCGCCTGCTGGAATCCCTGTGCTCGCAGACCGTCATGGTTCACCAGGTGGTGATCGCTGATGGCAGCGCCGACGGTCTGACGGCGGCGGTGGCGGCTGACGAGCGTTGGCTCCGCGCCGGGCTGCGCGTCGAATCAGTGAAGGTGCAACCACCCCATGCGACTCGCCAGCGGGTGGCGGCCATCGCCGCCTCCGACGGTGAGTTTCTGCTGCTGCTCGATGACGACGTGGCGCTCGAACCTGAGTGCGTGGAGAAGTTGCGTCAGGTCGTCGCCAGCGACCCCGGAATCGTCGGTGCCAGCGCCGACTTCAGCAACCATCGCTGGCCGGCGCCGACCGCGGCGTGGCACTTTTACCTGCGGCGCATCCTCAGACTGCCCGAGGGCGCCTGGCAGGGCCGCGTGGTGGGCCCGCTGCTGCGTTTCGGTTTTCGCCCGGTGCCCAGCGAGAACCGGCCGATCGAGTGGCTGGCGACCGGTAACACGCTCTTGCGCCGGTCGGCCTACCTTGAGGCTGGCGGGTTCTCCGATTTCTTCCTGCACCGGTCGACGATCAACGAGGATGTCGACCTCGGGCTGAAGATCTCCAGGCGCGGCACCATCATGTTCTGCCCGGCGGCGCGGCTGGCGCATTTTCACGCCGCCGGCGGGCGGGTCACGCCGACGGTCGCGGCCGAGGACGATCTTTACAACCGCTTTCTGATTCTGCGTCACACGCAGCAGCTTGGCTTCGCCCGCGCGCTGGCCATGGTCGTGCTCTACTTCGTCGTCGAGACCACGAGCAACCTGATCGGCGGCGTCCGGCGCGGATCGTGGGAGGGGCTCGGGGCGCGGACCTTCGGCCGGTTGCGGGCGCTCGGTCGGGCGTTCGCCGTCCCGGCGCTGTTGCCCGCGCACTGGCTGCATGTCGTCTTTGATCACCCGCGGCCGCTTCGCTTCATCACCGCGAAGTTCCTGGCGTGGTCGGGCCTCTCACAGTTCCTGACACTGCAACTCGACGGCTACCAACTCCGGGTCTATCCGTCGAATGCGACCCTGAACTTGTGGATCTCGGCGGCGTCCCGGGTCCATGGCCTCGAGCTATTCCGTGATTACTGCGCGGCTGGTGACGTGGTGGTCGATGTCGGCGCCAATGTCGGCGAGGTGTCGATTGTTCTCAGCCAGAAGGTCGGCCCCGGAGGACAGGTGTTTGCGTTTGAGCCGGTGCCGCGCATCTACGGCTACCTGCGCGGTAACCTGGCGCTCAATCGCTGCATGAATGTGATCACTCACAACCTGGCGCTCGGTGCGGCGGCGGGTTCCGTGCGGATGACCGACGATCGGCGCGACGACATGAATCGGGTCGTCCGCGATGGCGGTATCACGGTGCCGGGTTCCACGCTCGACCTCGAGGTGCCGGAGTCGCTGTCACCGGCCTTGATCAAGGTCGACGTCGAAGGCACGGAGTTGTTCGTGCTGCAGGGTGGTCCCGAGGTGCTGAGTCGCACGGCCTGCGTCAACTGCGAAATGTGGGAGCTGCACTTTCGCCGCAATGGCTACAGCATGGGCGACCTCATTGCCTTCATGCGTGACGCCGGCTTTGTGACCTTCGTCATCCAGCAGCCGCGCCAGTTGCGGCCGGTCGATTCGAGCTTTGCCGATCCCGGCGGCCATGAGCTGGTGGCCGTGCGCGACGTGGCGAACTTTCTCGCCCGAACGGGATGGTCACTCGTGGCTGCCGGCCCGAGCGCGGGCGTGACGCCGTGAGCCGGCGCCTGCAAACCAGTCTGGCCGTCGTGCTCACGGGGGTCGGCCTGATCTATCTGGTTCGCGGCTATGCACTGCTGTGGCTCCAGAACGACCTGACCGACATGCGCCAGCGGGTCTCCGGCCTCGCCGACATCCGCGCGGGGGGCTCCCCGTACACCTCCAACAACGACACGGTGGCCGACGCGCCGTGGGGCTGGCTCGGTAACGCCGTGCTGTTCTGGCCACCGCTGCCGTGGTCGCGCGCGTACTACGGGCTGCTGATCCTCGCGACGGTCGTGCTGATGATGTGGTGGGGTTACCGCGTCGGCGTGGCCGGCGGGCCGGCGGGCTCTTGCTGGCGTCGGCGACACGGGCGATCAGCAGCATCGCCACCGCTCTTGGCCTGGGCCAGAACTCACCCTTCATGGTGGCCGCGCTGATCGGCTGCTATCTGCTGGCCGAGCGGGGGCACCGGGTCGGCGCCGGCGTCTGCCTCGGTTTTGCGATGGCGAAGCCGCAGATCGCCGCGCCGTTCGCGTTGCCATTTCTCATCGCCGGTGACTTCGTCGTACTGGCGGCAGCGGCCGGCTACATCGTCACGGCTTTGCTCGTGGTCGGGGTGGTGGCCGGGTTGTCGCCGCTGGCGTTTATTCAGGGATGGCTGAAGTACATTGCCAACGCGCCGCAATGGCCTGGCTACGGCCCCTATCAGTTGCTGGTCGAGACCGGCATGCCGCAACCGACGGCGTTGAGTGTGACCGCCGTCGTGATCGGTGGCATCGCGTTGGTGGCGATTGTCGCGCGGCGGCGGCAACCGCTGATCGTGCGGTTTGCGATCGCGGCGGTGGCCGCACGCCTGTGGTCCTATCATCAGTTGTACGACAACATCATGCTGGTGTTCCTGTTGATCGCGGCTGGCGAGCAGGCAATCCGGTGCCGCGACTGGCGGACTAGCATCACGTTTGTCGCCGTGGGAGCGACCATCTGGATGCCCGGCCGCGCCTGCGACATCCCGGCTTTTCAATGGTTCCAGATGACGGTCTGGGTGATCGCGGCCATCACGCTGGCGAGCGGGTGGAACACCGCCAGCCCCGGTCGCCAATGGCCGGCTCGGGCACCGGCGCCGGCGACATGACGCCGATGCCACGCATCTCGGCGATCGTCACCGCCTACGATCGGATCGATCAGACGCTGGGCACCCTGCAACACCTGCGGTCCTGCGAACCGGCGCCGGCCGAAGTGCTGGTGCATGTGGACGGCAATCAGCAGGCGTGCGTAGCGGCGGTCAGGAGTGCACACCCGGACCTCACCGTGCTGGTCAGCGAGTCTCGGGTCGGCCCGGGCGGCGGCCGCAACCGTTTGATGACCGCCGCGTCGTGCGATCTGGTGGCGAGTTTTGATGATGACTCGTACCCGATCGACCGCGACTACTTCGGACGCGTGGCGGAGGTGTTTCTGCGATTTCCGCAGGCCTCAGTGGTAACGGCCAGCGTGTTCCACGCCAACGAAAACATTGAGGCGGCGGCGAAGACCGTGGAATGGCTGGCCGATTTCTCAGGCGGCGCCTGCGCTTATCGCCGTGAACACTACCTCGAGGCCGGTGGTTATGTCCCGTTGCCGACCGCCTACGGCATGGAGGAAGTGGACCTGGCGCTCCGTCTTCACGCCAACGGACGCCGCATCCTGCGGACGGCCTGGCTGCGCGTGTATCACGACACCGACCGCGCCCGGCACGCCGATCCCCGCGTGACCGCCGCGAGCATTGCCAACATCGTCTTGTTGACCTACTTGCGCTATCCGCTCAGCTTGTGGGGCATCGGGCTGTGGCAGTGCCTGAACCGGATCCAGTGGCTGCTCAGGCACGGTCGTCGACGCGGCGTCCTGCGCGGACTGTGGCAGAGTCCGGCGCTGGTGATGAGCCATCGACAGCAGCGTGACACCGTGTCGGCCAGCGCCCTGCGGTCGTACTTCCGCTTACGCCGCCGGTCAGTGATGGCGCCGTGGCTGAGCGCGGCCGCGATCAGCGAATGACGCTCGCCTTGTCCGACCGCGATGCACGCTGGGCGATCAAAGCTGGATGCGTCATCTCTATGTTTATCGGTATCGGGTACGCCGCCGCGGCCCCGCGGTTGCGTTTGCCGCTTGAGCCGACTGACGCGAACTCCCTGACGTTTATGCCGAGGCATCCCCTTGCGAAGTGATCTCATTGTGAGCGGGGGCCGACGGCCGGACTCGCGCAGTACCAGCCGGCCTGCGACGCAGTGGATCTGCTGCCAGCTCGGCGCCCGCGAGCACTACGTGGTGCCGCGCGCACTGCATCGCCGCGGCCGTCTCCGCATGATGGTCACCGATGCGTGGACCCGGCCCGACAACGTGCTGGCGCATCTGCCCGGCGATTTGCTGCGCCGTCTCACCGAGCGGTATCACCCCGATCTCGATTCCGCTGATGTTCGCGACCTGACCTTGTCGCTCATCAAGCAGGAGCTGGACTGGCGCTTCCGCCGCCGGGCCGACTGGGACTTGCTGATGGCCCGCAATGAGTGGTTTCAGTCGGCGGCCGTCATGGCCCTCGAGCGCGAGCCCCAGCTGCCCGAGCGGGTTGCGCTGTTCGCGCACAGCTACTCGGCGCTCGAGATCTTGCGGTTTGCCAAGTCGCGCGGCTGGACGACCGTGCTCGGCCAGATCGATCCCGGGGAAGAGCACTTCAAGATCGTGCGGCGGTTAGCCGATGCCGAGCCGAAGTACGGACCGGCACCGGTCGGACCACCGATCGAGTACTTCGAACGGTGGCGGGAGGAATGTGCCCTGGCCGACCACATTGTCGTGAACTCGGCCTGGTCGCGCGAGGCGGTCATGCGGGCCGGCGTGGCCGGGGACAAGCTGCAGGTGTTACCGCTGGCGTACGAGGACGCCGACCAGCAGGCAGCGCAACCGCATACCTATCCCGAGCGGTTCTCGAACGAGCGACCGCTTCGGTTGCTGTTCGTTGGCAGCGTGTCGGTGATCAAAGGCGCGGCGCAACTGGTCGAGGCGATGGCCTTGCTGCGGGGCCGGCCGGTGACGTTGACGCTGGTCGGCGCCAGCGGGCTTGAGGTGCCGGCGGCCTGGGCCAACCTCGCCTCGGTCTCGCTGGTCGGCGCCGTCCACCGCAGCGCCATTGCGCAGTACTACGCGTCGAGTGACGTCCTGATGTTCCCGTCGCACTCCGATGGCTTTGGCATGGCGCAGATTGAGGCGCGGGCCGCCGGGCTACCGATCGTGGCCTCGCCGTTCTGCGGGCGGGTGGTGGAGGACGGCGTCAACGGGATCGTGCTACCCGAGGTAACCGCGCCGGCGATCGCGACGGTCGTTCGAGAATTGTTGCGCGACCCGTCGCGCCTGGCCGCGTTCTCCTACCAGGCGGCAACGGTCAGCGCGCCCGGGCTCGCGCAGCTGGGCGCGGCTCTCGTGCGGCTGGTCAGGACATGAGCTCAGTGGAACGCCCGCTCGATCCGTGGTACTTCGCGCACCTCGTCTGCCCAAGAGATCGGCGCCGGCTGATCCAGGACGGGGCGCACCTGGTGTGCGACGGTGGCCATCGATATCCGGTGGTCGATGGCGTGCCGGTGATGCTGCTGGCGGAGAACTCCGAGACGATCGGGATTGCCGCCGATTCGCTGGCGGCCGCGTCGACGGGCGGCGGCGCACCTGGTCTGTACGTCAACACCCTGAGCCTCAGTGACGATGAGCGTCAGGGCATTGTCGCGCTGCAGCGATCGGGCAGCGCGATCGATCCCGTGGTGGCGTACCTGGTGGCGGCGACCAACGGGCTGATGTATCGGCACCTGGTGGGTGCGCTCGACCGGTATCCGATCCCGAACCTGTCGATGCCTCCCGGTCGAGGCCGGCGGTTGCTCGATGTCGGCTGCAGTTGGGGACGCTGGACGCTGGCCGCGAGCCAGGCCGGCTACGACGCGGTGGGGATCGACCCCTCGCTGGGAGCGGTGCTGGCCGCCAAGCGGGTCGCGGCCTCGCTTGGGTGGCCGGCTCGCTTCGTGGTCGGCGACGCGCGCGCGCTACCCTTCGCGGACGGCACGTTCGACGCGGTCTACTCCTACAGCGTGATCCAGCATCTGTCGTACGCCGACGCCGAGACCGCGATCGACGAGATGGGCCGCATTCTGCACACCGGTGGGGTGGCTCGCGTGCAGATGCCGACGCGCTACGGCATCCGGTGCCTCTACCACCAGGCCCGCCGCCGGTTTCGCGCCGCCACCGGCTTTGAAGTGCGCTATTGGACGTGGCCGCAACTCCGGCGAGTGTTCGTCAAGGCGATCGGGCCCACGCGCTTCGATGTCGACGGGTTCTTCGGCATCGGATTGCAGGGCTCCGATGCCGCGCTGATGACGCCGGCCCTGGCCGGCGTGCTGCGCGCCTCTCAGTTCGTCACGGCAATCAGCCAGGTCGTGCCGCCCTTGAAGGGCGCGGCCGACAGCGTCTTTGTCGAAGCGATCCGATCCGGAGACCCCAGATAAGCCATGTGCGGCATTGCCGGTTTCATTAATCTCGATGGCGCGCCAGCGGACTCGCGTGTCCTCGACCGGATGACCGCGCAGATTCAGCACCGTGGGCCTGACGATCGCGGCCTGATGCTGTTCTCGCTCGCCACCGGCGCGATGGCGGCCGGCCTGCCGGGTTCGCCCGCCGCGGTCACCGCCCTCGAAGGCGCCCTTGGCTTTCAGCGTCTGAAGATTCTGGACCTGTCCGAGCACGGCCATCAGCCGATGTCGAACGCCGATGGCACGGTGATGCTGGCGTTCAACGGCGAGATCTACAACGCGTTCGAGTTCACCGCCGAACTCGAGGCGGCCGGCTACCGGTTCCGCAGCAAGAGCGACACCGAAGTGTTGCTGTATCTCTACGAGCGCTACGGGCTGGCCGGCATGCTCGACCGCATCAACGGCATGTTCGCGATCGTGATCGCCGACCTCCGCTCGCGCGAGCTCCACGTGATTCGCGATCACTTCGGCATCAAGCCGGTCTACTGGACCGTCGCCGGCTCGACCCTGCTGTTTGCCTCCGAGGCCAAGGCGTTTCTCGCGCATCCGTCGTTTCGCGCCGACCTCGATGACGCCCACGTCGACGAGTACCTGCGGTTCCGCTACGTCAGTGGCGAGGGGTCACTGCTGAAGGGAGTTCAGCAGTTGCGTCCCGGCCATCGGCTGCGTCTCGCCGGCGGCAACCTCACCGTGCATCGCTACTGGGAACTGCCCGACCACCCGCAGAAGTCGACACTCTCCGACGCAGAGGCGCTCGAGCAGCTCGATCACGTGCTGCGGCGGAGCGTCCAGTCGCAGCTGCTGAGTGACGTGAAAGTCGGCTGCCAGTTGTCTGGCGGCATCGATTCGTCGTTGGTCAGCGTCTTTGCGCGGTCGCACTTCGGCGCCGACATGGAAACCTTCTCGGTGGTGTTCGACGACCCACGGTACTCAGAGGACCGCTGGGTGTCGCAGGCCGCCGCTGCGGCCCGGGCCGACAGCCACCGCTTCATGTTCTCGGACGGGTTCTTTTTTGACACGCTCGATCACGCGTCCTGGCACATGGATCAGCCGATGAGTCATCCCAATTCGTTGGGCATCTGGCTGCTGGCTCGCGGTGCCCGTCCGCTGGTCACCGTGCTGCTGAGCGGCGAGGGCGCCGACGAAGTGTTCGCCGGCTACACGCGATTCCACTACGCGCATGTGCGGCCGAAGGTGGCGCCGTGGGCGGGGGTGCTGCAACACCTGCCGGGGGTGGGCCACCGCTTCGCGCGTCAGTTCGGTGGCGACCCGGTCGACACCTTCATCGCGGCCTCGGCGTTCCAGACGCCCGGGGAAATCACGCAGCTGCGATCCGGGTTCAATCCGCTGCCGGCCATGGCCCGTCGCCGCGCCCTGTTCGCAGAAGGGCACGCCGATCACCTGTCCAACTGCCTCAAGTACGAGATGCAGACCTACCTGGTCGACCTGCTCGTACGGCAGGACAAAATGACGATGGCGCACAGCGTGGAGAACCGGGTGCCGTTCCTGGATCGCCACGTCGTCGAGTTTGCGCGGCAGCTCGAGGCGCGACACCTGGTCGGCGAATCGCTGGCGCTCCGCGATTCACGGATGCGGGCGACCAAGGTCGTGCTGAAGCAGCTGGCCAGACGGACGTTCTCGGACCAGTTCGTCTACCGTCCGAAGTCGGGTTTCAGCCTGCCGCTGGCCAACTACTTCGGC
>ENA-ORBV01015051-ORBV01015051.1-microbial-mat-metagenome-genome-assembly--contig:-NODE-15051-length-11454-cov-4.493715_pt1 | contig 11454 bp, 9 predicted proteins | sample MGYA00237777_ERZ505514 | MGnify/ENA primary metagenome ERZ505514 (study PRJEB26160, sample SAMN06269048) | microbial mat metagenome | isolation source: Oligotrophic lake microbial mat | place...
CATAAATTCTGTGGGCTCAGAAGTTCGAAAATACTTCGACTTTTTCATTGCCCGCATCAGCCATCGATCATAAAGGGAAACGAGGTGGGGGGGTGTTCACCCCATTGTGATCCCGTAACGTCGCTCTTACTCTATTGAGCAGGAGAAGCAGATACTTTTCCACAATGGAATGGCCGCTTAATCGGCCTATTCTTAAAGAGAAAGACATTTTATGAAAAAAAATCCACTGACGCAGGGAAAATTAATGGAAAACTCCACCGGGATCGGCACGGTGACACGCAAGATGGTACGCAAGCGGGCGACTGAACTGGCGATGATCAGCGGCAGCACCTCTCAAGGATTGTCAAAATCCGATCTTGCACAGGCTAGGCGCGAGTTAACGGGAGGATCGGATATTGATCCGCAGACTGCGATCCTTGAATCGGTGCCTGAGTCCGAGCGAGCGGAGCCAATCCCGAGTTCAACAGGACACAAAGCACCGAAATCTTCCGACGAAGATGAAGACGGCGAGGGACGCAGCCAAAGCGCGAAACTCGTCGAACAAGGCGTGGAAGAAGCAGAGCACGATCAAATGCTCAGGGCCGCACAAATCAAATTGCCATAGGATGGATACAGAAGTGTGCACGGACTTTTCGACAAGGGAAGAGCAGCCGCGATTTGCGCAAGAGGGGCTATAACATTATTCACCTCAGGAATAAAGTTTCGCTGGCGCACGCTGTCAGGTATCACGTTTCAGCACGAGCGGTGAGGGTTGTCCCCATTGGCTGGTGAATACGAACTTGACCAATGGCTTTCGCTGCCGTGGCGTCTGGTCGCGCTCCTTTAGAGCATCTAGCAGCGTGGCCGGGTCGTCTTTGTATCCGATGGCCATGGCAGTCCGTGCCGCAAAATGCTCCGGTATCCGGTAAAGCTCCCGTACTTTATCGGGAAGGATGCCGATCATCTGATGGACTGAGAGACCTCGTGACGTTGCTTCCACCACCAGATTCCCGGCGGCCAGACCCAGATCATGTACGGCAGCCTGGTTGTCTTGCTTGTTCTTTGTAAATTTCAAACTCACGACGCTCAGAACAAGCACCGGCGCCGTCTTCGCCCACGTTTGGTTTGTTTCCACAAGACAGGAAAGGAGTCTGTCGAACTCCAAGGAGTTATCCCGTGTCGCCACTAGATAGTTCCATGGCTGCTCATTATAAGAGGATGCCGCCCAGCGTGCCGCCTCAAACAGCGAACGAAGGTCAGAATCCGACACAGGACGGTCTTCGAAACAGCAGGGGCTCCACCGTTCCGCGAGGAGTTTTAGGATGTGATGGTCAGTTGTTGCTTTTTTGATGTTCATAACGCCCTTCTGTAATTCTGTGACATTCAGGATTTAATGTTTTTGGTTTTGAATCGAGGTCGATCACGACCTCTATCCTTGGATAAAGGCGAGTAGATCCTCGTTGATCTCGTGTTTGTGAGTGGTGCATAAACCGTGCGGCGCGCCCTTGTAGATCTTCAGTGTCGCCTTCTTGACCAGCTTCGCCGACAGCAGGGCGGAGTTTGCAATCGGTACGATTTGGTCATCGTCACCGTGAAGGATGAGTGTCGGCACGTCGAACTTCTTGAGGTCCTCGGTGAAATCCGTCTCTGAGAATGCCTTAATGCAGTCGTAGGTGCCTTTAATGCTTGCCAGCATCGCTTGGAGCCAGAATGACTCTCGCACGCCGTCCGAAATCTTTGTGCCCGGCAGGTTAAATCCGTAGAATGCCATCGTGAGGTCCTTCCAGAATTGTGAGCGATCGGCAAGGACCCCAGTGCGAATATCATCGAACACCTCGATCGGCAAGCCTCCTGGATGATTGGTTGTTTTCAGCATCTGTGGTGGCACCGCAGCGATCAGTACGGCCTTGGCGACCCGCTTTGAGCCGTGACGAGCGATGTAACGCGCGACTTCGCCGCCGCCCATGGAGTGGCCGACGAGAACTGCTTCCTTTAGATCGAGTGTGTCAACGAGTGTCGCTAGGTCGTCTGCGAAGGTATCGTAATCGTATCCCGTCCAGGGTTGGCCAGATCGGCCAAAACCACGGCGGTCATGGGCGATACAACGGTAACCATGAGAGGCCAGAAAATACATCTGATCCTCAAAGGCGTCTGCAGTTAGCGGCCAGCCATGACTGAATACGACCGGCGTTCCACTGCCCCAGTCTTTGTAGTAAATCTGCGTGCCGTCTTTGGTGGTGATTGTGCTCATAGTTTTGATTGGGTTGGTGTTTTGTGCTCTTCCGACGTCAAACACTGGGTGAAGACGTCGTCACATTGCCGAGCTAGGGTGAAATCTTTTTCGGTGAGTCCTCCTTCATCATGCGTGGTGAGCGTGAGCGTCACCTTATCAAAATCAATATCAATATAGGGATGATGATTGATTTTTTGAGCGCACTTGGCGATACGCACCACAAAAGTGATGCTCATCGGGAATCCCTCAAAGTTGAATGTGCGACGAATGGTTTGGGCGCGCTTCGTCCAGTGCGGGACGATTTTCAAGTGAAGGCTGATTTGTTTGGTATTTAATGCTGACATGATAATCAATTATTTAGGTTTCCGACGAGAATCGCTCTTTTTGCCGCCGCCGATGAGTTTGTTCACCGTGGCCCAGGCCGCGATTTCGAAGTCTCTGTACTGACATCCTTTTTCCCATATCCCGCTTCGGTGTGTGCCACCTGACGTTTCTGTTTGTCAGTGTGACTGGATTTATCACCTTGGGGCATAGAGATTCATTACTCGGTTTCGATCCTTTATTTGTCGGCCTTATTTTTTATGGGAGGGACGTCGATGTCCAGCGCTGATGCTAGATCGATTTCATGCTCCTGCTCCTGTACGATAATCCCGCGCAAGATTTCGCTGAGTGCAAATTCCCCCATCGCCTCAGCTTGGCGGATACGCTCACGATAGCGTTCCACAGTTTCCCGTTCGTTCTCCAGATCCGCGCGCAGCATTTCGACCGAGTTGGTCGAAGTCTTGACCGGCTTGGGTGTCACGCAAGGCATACCACCCAGATAATCGATCTGTTTAGCGATTTTTATGGCATGTGCCAGTTCTTCCCCCGCATGCGCTTCTAACTCCCGCGCTATGTCAGTGTAGGCGGCACCCTTCAGCACCTGACTGTACACGGTGTAGGCAATGATCGCTTGATATTCCCCCGCCAGATCCTCGTTCAATAACTGGATCATCTCTTCGCGGGTGATATTTAATCCTGTGGTGATATTTTCTTTTTTCATAATATGGTTTAATTTTCTTGCAGATTTTGGGGCTATTTCGTTGAGTCTTCTACGGCAAAGCCGATTTTTATGGTTACCTGCCAGTGATGTACTTTTCCCTTGGCGATATTGCCGCGCGTTTCGATCACCTCAAACCAGCACAGGTTCTTGATGGTTTTGTGCGCCCTTTGAATGGCCTTTTCCACGGCATCTTCGACGGAAGTGGTGGAAGTGCCGGTGAGTTCGAGCAGTTTATAGACTGGATCTTTCATGGCTGGTATGTTCCTTAAATTACAATTACAGGGTGAATAGGATTTTTGGACAGCTTACAGGTTTCAATGTTTGAGCCTCTGGATCTAGCCCCTCATCTCATCCTGCTTGCCTTCGGTGATGTTCCAGTCGCTTTTGACTTCGACTGTAGTCGTAATGGTTTGTGATTTTTGATATATTCTGGGGTAACAATACGCGATCGAGCGCGTCTTCAGCTATGGGGTATAACCCGTACTTTCCAGAACCTTGGATGACACGAAATTAAATTTGCTGGCTCCTCGGAACGTCGTCACGGATAACCGGCAGACCCTCGTCGGCGTGAGTGCCGGACAAAGTCGAAAGCCTTGGAATCCAGTCGGTCATGCGACCCAGTGTTCCTAACAGGGAAAGCCTTTGGGCTCACTCTCTCGTCCTGAAATGTGACACATGACACCGTGTGCCAGGGTAAACTTGATTCGTGGGGTGAACACCCCATATCGAATAAAAGCCAGTCTGTTATCTTTTGATCTCGGGAATAATCCAAATGTTAAACCAAAAGGTATTTATGAATATGAAGTCACAGCTTACAACTCAACACAAACCGAAACAATTATCCAAACGCATCACCAGCTCCACTATAAGCACATTGTGCATGACTGTGGCGGCGGCGGCGGCACTTTTCATCGCAGCTCCTTACGCTAAGGCAGCAACGGCGATCTCCACAGCCGATCAAAAATTTATTTTGGCAGCGTCACAAGGTGCCATGACCGGGGTGAAGCTGGGCGAACTGGCTGCACAGAACGGACAACGCGACGATGTGAAGTCTTTCGGTAAGATGATGGTGAAAGAACATACGTCCATCAATGACGACCTGAAAGCGTTAGCCGTACAAAAGGGCGTAGTCTTGCCCGAGAGCCTAGATAAAAAGAATCAGGCGACGGTGGATAAAATGGCAGCTCTGACGGGTTCGAAATTCGACGACGCTTATATCGCTAGCATGATCAAAGATCACAAAAACGATATCAAGGAATACAAAGCGGAATCTGACAAAACGAAAGATGCGGATATTCAAAGCTTCTTGAAAAAATCGACACCGAGCATGGAAGAGCATTTGAAGCTCATCACTGCGATGGACAGTGTCCGTGATAGTAACACAAAAAACTCAGCCGGGACTAACCAAGGTGATAACACCGTCACGAACACGACCTATAAGGCCGACAATACAGGCATCAATAAGCGCGACCGCGACAAGGATACCTTAACACCGCTCGATCAGGGTAACACAACGTCCGACATCAACACCACGGCAGAGATTCGTAAAGGAATCATCGCTAAAGATGGAATGTCCGTGAATGCCAAGAACGTGAAAATCATCACCGCCAATGGTGAAGTCACCTTACGCGGACCCGTGGACACCGCGGATGAAAAACGTCAAATCGGCGAAATCGCCGACAACCTTGCCGGAGCGAATAAGGTGAGTAACCAACTGGAAGTCAAAAAGACCGCTAGCAATAACTAATTTGGTAATTAATCAAACAAAACAAAGAAAGAAATATCTATGTCAAATAAATCCGTATTCTGTATCGCTACATCACACAATCAGGCCGATCAAATCGTCGACCGCTTAAAAAATGCAAACTTCTCGAATAACGACATCTCTGCGTTATTCCCCGACGAGGGAACGTCGCACGATTTCGCCCATGAGAAAAACACGAAAGCACCCGAAGGAGCGGTCACCGGCGCAGGCACAGGCGGCGCTATTGGTGGGGCTTTGGGATGGATTGCTGGGATCGGTGCACTGGCCATTCCGGGAGTAGGCCCGTTTATCGCTGCCGGTCCGATTATCGCCGCGTTGAGTGGTGTGGCTATCGGTGCAGCCGTGGGTGGTATTGCGGGTGGTTTGATTGGTATGGGCATTCCAGAAATCGAAGCCAAACGTTACGAAGGCAAGATTAAGGAAGGTAATATCCTCATCTCGGTGCATACCGAGAACTCCGAAGAAATCACCAAGGCCAAAGAAATCTTCACACACGCCGGGGCTCAGGACATCTGTACAACAGGTGAACCCACCGCGCCCAACCCCTAAATGATGCTTGATTATAAGATTTATGAATCATGTCCTGATTTTATCAGCACGGGACGTTGACGATTCTAAAAACTAAATTCCCACGGTCGAGTTAATCGGCCGTGGGAACTCTTTTTGACTCTCTCACAAAACAAAATATATAAATATGAGGTTTATCGTGTTTTTTAGTACGTAGAATTGAGCTGAGAGGTGAAAGTCCTGTATATAAACCACAAATACTCAATATTTTTACTCTCGATGTTTGAACATCATCACCTACCACTTCTTACCAAGGCCGCATTCATTCTGCGTATGCTCCGCCATGGGCTGATAGCATTAGGGTTAGTGCTGTGCTCACTATTCATAGGGATCATCGGATATCATGGGCTAGAGGGCATCTCATGGATGGATTCGGTTCTGAATGCTTCCATGATTCTTGGTGGTATGGGACCGGTAAATGAATTACATACAGTAGCTGGAAAGTTATTTGCTTCTGTCTATGCGTTGTTTTCCGGCATAGTCTTTTTGGTAATTATTGGTGTTTTCTTTGCGCCACTGTACCACCGGTTTCTGCATAAGTTTCACCTAAAGATGGAACAGAATCCTAATAAGCCTTAAACTTCTGGCGACTATATTGATTGAGAGAGAACGTGCGATAAAGCGGGATACGATCAAGCTCCGATGAGGTTTATGAAGTACACGGAGATTTGTCGGAGACGGGCTCGAGATGGTTATGGGATGAACTCAAGTGGAAGGTCTATCAGGGGAAGGTTCTTTTAATACAATATTGATACACCTCACGCCATAATGAGTGTCTCCTTGCGCGAGGTGAGTTTAATGCAATCTAGGCCATCTAAAAATTCTGTTGTTCAATGCCGAGAAACCCCCCTGCCGCAACTTGCGGCAGAGCATTCCTGTCTCGAAATACTTTTGAGATGCGAGCCCAGTAGGGCGAGATACCTTGATATTCTCTCGCATCTCTCGACAGGTTAGCATTATAGTGTCAACCGATTAGAATAGTGATCAGACTGGTGATTGTGTCTAGAGCACCATGGACAACTTGCTTTGCAGCCGCTCTCACAAGACCTAAGATTTTGAAACATGCGTTTGTCAGGTGTTGCTGGAGTACCTTGATCCTCTATGGGGTTTTCACCCCATAGAACTCTCCAAATTCTGTGTGTACTCTCCACTCATGCATACTAAAAAAACTGAGACCAAAGACCCCATCTACGGCATACCCGTGGACGAAACCTCCGTTATGCACACTTCACGCGATGGAAAGACTTTCTGCTTTTTCGGTAAGGCAATGAAAAGGGTGCTGGCTTTGTTGCTCATCACATATTTGTCATTGATGACGGATATGACTCAGGCTCAGACGGTCATCGATAATACAACGGTGACGACCAATGCGGTTTATTATGTCGGGGATAGTACAGCAGCAAATTCTCTCGTGATTACCAATAATGGTCAGCTTTTTGTGACCAATAATGATGGGTTTGGTATTTCATCAACCATTGGAAATGCGTTAGCCTCCTCGAATAACACAGCTCTGGTCACTGGGAGTGGTTCGCTGTGGACGAACCTTGGAAGTTTGTATATGGGCAATTTAGGGGCGAGCAATACCTTGACGATTTCTAATGGGGCAAGAGTGCAGAATTCTACTGGCTATATCGGTAACAATTCCAGTTCATCGAATAACGTGGTGACAGTGACGGGGGCAAGTTCCCTGTGGTCGAACCGGAGCGATTTATATATGGGTAACTCTGGATCGAGCAATACGCTGACGATCTCCAATGGGGCCAGTGTGGTAAATGCTGATGGCTATCTCGGTGTAAATGCCAGCTCATCAAATAATGTATTGCTTGTGACAGGGCCAAATTCCCTGTGGTCGAATCGGGGTAGTTTGTATGTGGGCTTTTCTGGAGAGAACAATACTCTGACAATCTCCAATGGAGCCAGAGTGGAGAATGATAATGGGTCTATCGGAGTTAATTCCAGTTCATCGAATAACGTGGTGACGGTGACAGGGCCGGGTTCGTTGTGGTCGAACCGGGTCAATTTGAATGTGGGCTTTTCTGGAAGGAATAGTACCCTGACGATCTCCAATGGGGCCAGTGTGATGGCGAGTAATTTAACCATGGGAGTGAATACCTCCTCTTCAAACAATGTCATGAATCTCAGCGGGGCCGCATCGCAGATGGTAGTGACCAATGCAGCGGGGACAGGTACCAGCGACATTCTCCGGGGCACATTCACACAGAATGGTGGCACTCTGCGCACGGACAATTTGCTCGCTACCAATGCAGCGGGTCTCTACACCCTCAATGGCGGCACAGCGATTGTGCAGAATGCCAGCATCAGTAACGGTCAGAATTTTGTTATCGGAGGCACAGATGGCACGGGAGGCGGAGCCGCATATATCGCACACACCGGAGTGCATAGTCTCCAGAATAGATTATATGTCGGCAGTAACACAGCGGCAAACACATTGATGATTTCTAATGGGGCTAGTGTGCTCAATGATTTTGGTTTTATCGGAGCTAATTCCAGTTCATCGAATAACGTGGTGACGGTGACGGGGGCAAGTTCGCTGTGGTCGAACCGGAACAATTTGTTTGTGGGCGATAGTGGAGCAGCCAATACGCTGACGATTTCTAATGGGGCCAGAGTGGAGAATAGTTTTGGCTATCTCGGTGTAAATACCAGTTCATCGAATAACGTGGTGACAGTGACGGGGGCAAATTCCCTGTGGTCGAACCGGAACCATTTGTATGTGGGCCTTGATGGAAGGAATAGTACGCTGACGATCTCCAATGGGGCCAGTGTGGTAAATGCTGATGGCTATCTCGGTGTAATTGCCAGCTCATCAAATAATGTATTGCTTGTGACAGGGCCAAATTCTCTGTGGTCGAACCTGAACAATTTGTTTGTGGGCAATGATGGAGCAGCCAATACGCTGACGATCTCCAATGGGGCCAGTGTGTTCAATAATATTGCCTATATCGGTACTGGTACCAGTTCATCGAATAACGTGGTGACGGTGACGGGGGCAAATTCCCTGTGGACGAACCTGGGCGATTTGTTTGTGGGCAATTTTGGAGAAGGGAATGCCCTGACGATTTCCAATGGAGCCAGTGTGGTCAATAATATTGGCCGTATCGGAGCTAATTCCAGTTCATCGAACAACGTGGTGACGGTGACGGGGGCGAATTCCCTCTGGTCGAACCTGAACAATTTGTTTGTGGGCAATAGTGGAGCAGCCAATACGCTGACGATCTCCAATGGGGCCAGAGTATTCAATGCTCTTGGCCGTATAGGAGTTAATTCCACTTCATCGAATAACGTGGTGACAGTGACGGGGACAAACTCCCTGTGGTCGAATGGGATCGCTTTGTTTGTGGGCGATAATGGAGCGGCGAATACATTGACGATCTCCAATGGGGCCAGAGTGGAGAATAGTGTTGGCGTGATCGGATTTAATTCCAGTTCATCGAATAACGTGGTGACAGTGACGGGGGCAGGTTCCCTGTGGTCGAACCGGAACGATTTGACTGTGGGCGAGAGTGGAGCAGCCAATACGCTGACGATCTCCAATGGGGCCAGAGTAGAGAATGGTGTTGGCTGGATCGGGCTTAACACCAGTTCATCGAGTAACGTGGTGACGGTTACGGGGGCGGGTTCGCTGTGGTCGAACCGGAGCGATTTGTATGTGGGCTTTATGGGAGCAGCGAATACATTGACGATTAGTAATGGGGCCAGTGTGGTCAATAATATTGGCGCGATCGGCACTGCTACCAGTTCATCGAGTAACGTGGTGACAGTGACGGGGGCAAGTTCCCTGTGGTCGAACCGGAGCGATTTGTATGTGGGCAATAGTGGAGCAGGGAATGCCCTGACGATCTCCAATGGGGCCAGTGTGGAGAATGTTTTTGGCGCGATCGGTTTTAATGCCAGTTCATGGAATAACGTGGTGACAGTGACAGGGGCAGGTTCCCAGTGGACGAACCGGAGCGATTTGGTTGTGGGCCAGTCTGGAGTAGCCAATACGCTGACGATTTCTAATGGGGCCAGAGTGGATAATAATATTGGCGTGATCGGAAATATTGCCAGCGCATCGAATAACGTGGTGACAGTGACGGGGTCAGGTTCGCTGTGGTCGAACCTGAGCCTTTTGTATGTGGGCCTTAGTGGAGCAGCCAATACGCTGACGATCTCCAATGGGGCCAGAGTGGAGAATAATGTTGGCTATATCGGTAACGATTCCAGTTCATCGAATAACGTGGTGACGGTGACCGGGACAAACTCCCTGTGGACGAACCGGAGCGATTTAAATGTGGGCTTTTTCGGAGCAGCCAATACGCTGACGATCTCCAATGGGGCCAGTGGATTCAATGCTATTGGCTATATCGGCAATGTTACCAGCGCATCGAATAACGTGGTAACAGTGACGGGGGCGGGGTCGCTGTGGTCGAACCGGAGCAGTTTGTATGTGGGCAATTTTGGAGCCGGGAATGCCCTGACGATTAGTAATGGAGCCAGAGTGGAGAATGATTTTGGCCTTATCGGTAATCAAGCCAGTTCATCGAGTAACGTGGTGCTTGTGACGGGGGCGAATTCAATGTGGTCGAACCGCAGCATTCTGTATGTGGGCAATCTTGGAGCCGGGAATGCCCTGACGATCTCCAATGGGGCCAGTGTGATGGCGGCCAGTTTAATCGTGGGCGCTAATGCATCCTCGATAAATAACGTCATGAATCTCAGCGGAGCCGACTCGCAACTGTTAGTGACCAATGCAGCCGGGACGAGCACCAGCGACATTCTCCGGGGCACATTCACACAGAATGGCGGCACCTTCCGCACGGACAATTTGCTCGCTACCAATGCGGCGGGTCTCTACACCCTCAATAGGGGCACAGCGATTGTGCAGAATGCCAGCATCAGTAACGGTCAGAATTTTGTTGTCGGAGGCACAGATGGCACGGGAGGCGGAGCCGCATATATCGCACACACAGGAGTGCATAGTCTCCAGAATAATTTATATGTCGGCAGTAGCACAGCGGCAAACACATTGATGATTTCTAATGGGGCTAGTGTGCTCAATAATAATGGCTCTATCGGTGATCAAGCCAGTTCATCGAATAACGTGGCGCTGGTAACAGGGTCAGGTTCGCTGTGGTCGAACCTGAACAATTTGTTTGTGGGCTTTTTCGGAGCAGGGAATGCCCTGACGATTTCTAATGGAGCCAGAGTGGATAATAATATTGGCGTGATCGGTAATAATACCAGTTCATCGAATAACGTGGTGACAGTGACGGGGACAAATTCCCTCTGGACAAACCGGAGCGATTTGTATGTGGGCAGTGATGGAGCAGCCAATACGCTGACGATTTCTAATGGAGCCAGAGTGGAGAATAATATTGGCGCGATCGGCACTGCTACCAGTTCATCGAGTAACGTGGTGCTTGTGACGGGGGCAAATTCCCTGTGGTCGAACCGGAGCGATTTGTATGTGGGCTTTAATGGAGCGGCGAATACATTGACGATTAGTAATGGGGCCAGTGTGTTCAATAATATTGGCTATATCGGTGATCAAGCCAGTTCATCGAATAACGTGGTGACAGTGACGGGGGCAAATTCCCTGTGGTCGAACCGGAGCGATTTGCGCGTGGGCAGAAATGGAGTAGCCAATTCGCTGACGATTTCTAATGGAGCCAGTGTGATGGCAGCCAGTTTAATCGTGGGCGCTAATGCATCCTCGATAAATAACGTCATGAATCTCAGCGGAGCCGACTCGCAACTGGTAGTGACCAATGCAGCCGGGACGAGCACGAGCGACATTCTCCGGGGCACATTCACACAGAATGGCGGCACCTTCCGCACGGACAATTTGCTCGCTACCAATGCGGC
>ENA-ORBV01015052-ORBV01015052.1-microbial-mat-metagenome-genome-assembly--contig:-NODE-15052-length-11453-cov-12.021537_pt1 | contig 11453 bp, 9 predicted proteins | sample MGYA00237777_ERZ505514 | MGnify/ENA primary metagenome ERZ505514 (study PRJEB26160, sample SAMN06269048) | microbial mat metagenome | isolation source: Oligotrophic lake microbial mat | place...
TTTCAAGCAGAAGACGGCATACGAGATTCGCCTTAGTCTCGTGGGCTCGGAGATGTGTATAAGAGACAGCCTTTGACGGAGGAAGGCGATGTGATCGCGCCTGATGGCTCCGTGTTTGCACGATGGGCGGGCGGATCGGTGCTGAGCTGGCCCGTTGCTCCGGCCGACACCCGCATCATGTTGTGGTCGGGCACGATGGCACAAGGGGAGAGTGAACCGCCGGATGCTGACGCGAGCTTTTTGCCCGACCCGCGGAACTGGGGTGCAAGCGGCTGGAGCGGGCTCGACAGCGCGGTGCAGAAGTGGATTCGGGCCGGACGGGGATCGAGCTTGCTGGTGCGGACCCATGCCGCGCACATCGTGTCGGATGCACCCTCGGCCACCCGGTTTGCGCGGACATGGGCCGACCAGGGTGTGCGTCTTGTGTATGACCTTGCGTCGATGATCACCCCCGAGCTTGCGGGATCTGCCGCGCTTTCAGATCTCTTTGGCCGGCGCGTGGATGCGTTGACCAACGTGGACCTTGCCCGCGGGGTTGGGCTTGCGCTGGTTTCCAATGTGCAGGTCCAGTCTGGACGCGTTCATCCGTCACCCATGCACTGGGGCCTGCTGGAGAGTGCCCAGGTCATTGATGCGGCGGTGCGCTGCCAGCAACTGGGAATCCCCGTGGCGATCGTTTCGACTGATCAACCAGCCGGGGACATCGCTTCCTAGACTTCGCCCCGCGTGAACTGAGCGCGCACGCCCTTTCAGGAAGGAATGTCCCGTGGCCGCCGAAACCAAGCAGACACTTGATCACCTGGTCTTTGCGCTCGTCAAGGAGCAGTTCTCCGGCAAGCGCTTTCGCGGCACGGAGTATCGCGGCCAGAGCACCCTGATCGTGGAGCCGGCGGACCTGCACGCCGTGATGCGGTTTCTGCGGGACGATGATCGAACCAAGTACAACTTTCTGTCGGACCTGTTTGGGATCGACTATCTCGGTTACCCGAGCAAGCAGATCGGGAGGTTTGCCGTTGGCTACAACCTGATCTCCCACAAGCACGATGATCGGCTGTTCGTGAAAGTGTTTCTCGACCCCTCGATCCCCACGGATGGAATCGTCGAAGACCCGGCACTCTGGCTTGACAGCGTGGTCGACCTGTGGCCGGGCGCGGAATGGCCGGAGCGAGAAGTGTTTGACATGTACGGGATCCGGTTCCGCAATCACCCGGACCTGCGCCGCATCCTGACCTGGGAAGGCTACCCCGGGCATCCGCTTCGGAAGGACTATCCGCTCCGCGGGCGCGGCGAGCGTGAGCAGTATCGCATCGTGGACCGCACTTCCGCGTAAGCGACGTGGCTGCCAGCTATCGCGGCGCGACGACGGGGGCGGGTTCAAGGATCTCGATCTGATCTCTTACGAGGTCCCACTTCAGCCGCCGAGCGGTGAACGGTATGGCCCTTCGATCATCAAAGAGCGTCACACTGGAGCCCTCTGGCGCGGTGGCGACGGCGGTTCCTTCGCGAGCGTCGTAGAGCACCTGCTCACCAACGAGCCGCTGTGGTCCGGATTCGGCGTACACCGATCCGATCGCGTCGGCGTAGATCAGCTTGCCGCCCGCCGCGGTCGAAGCCGATGTGGAGGTTCCAAGATCGAGCTTGGCGAGCAGGCGGTCACTGGTCATGCGCGTCAGAGGCCGATTGTCGAGCGCCTTGTGGACGACCTCGATCTTCTCGACCAGATCAAGCATGCCGGTGGCGCGTGTGAACAGCATGCTCTTCTGCCATCGGAAGCTTGATGTGCCTCGGGGCGAGCCAGCGACGAGCCCCTGCGACTGGGGCCCCTGCTCAACTTCGGAAGATGCGTCTGGAGATCGCTGATCAAAGACGATCGCCCGGCCGGCGACAGGAGCCTCGATGGTCCCGGCGTCGTCATCGGCGATGAGCCGAGCGGCCTCGATGTAGCTGATGGTCTCGAGCGTGCGCTGGTCACCGGGCTTGGCCGGAGCGGCAAAGCCGCGGCTCTCAACCGTGGCGGGCTTTCCATCGGCTCGTTCATCAAGCGAACCAAACGCGGTTGCGCGCAGGACGCGGCGGTCGCCCAGGTCGGCTTCGAGCGAGGAAGTTGACGCAGAAGGGCCGAGGGTCGGAACTTCCGCGACTGAACTTCCGCTGTGCGAATCGCCGGAGAGGTCGATGCGGATCCGATCGGCCCGGACGGTGTCGAGGGTGAGCGGTTCCTCCTTGACGACCTTGGTATCACCGCGGCACTCGAGCACGCCTGCCAGGTCGTCATAAGTCATGGAGTTCACCCAAGTGGCGGTGACTCGGACGGTACCCGCTTCGGGGCCGGTCGCGGCGACAGTGGGCTGCTCGTGCGTGAATGTGCCGGGTGCGTAGACCTCCATGGTCTTTGCGATGCCATCGAGCTCGACGATCGTGGTATCGATGAGGGAATCGCCGCGGGCGACGAGGACGCGTGGACCCGTGACGGAGGCGGTCTCTCGCTGGGCGTGGCCCTTGATGCGTTGCCCGCTGGCCCAGACTCCATCGCCGCGATCAAAGCGGGCAAGAGATTCGCTGTTTCCCCGGGCTTCAAAGTCTGTCACAACGATGTCGCCATTGGAAGCGCGGCTCATCGACGCTTCGAGTTGTGGTGCTGTGAGGAACGCATTGTCCTTTCCGACGACTGCCCCGCCGCTGCCCGCACTCCCCCCGGTTGCCATGAGGTATGAGGGGTCGACCTCGCCCTCGCGTGTCGAAGAGGATTCGAAGTTCACGCCCAGATTTGCGGCCCGGAGCACTCCGTCACCGAATCCTCCGGCGGCCAGATCAACCTCGACCCCCGGGGGTTGACGCCAGGCGGCGGCCAAGGCTTCGACGCTGCCTTCAGCGGCGAGGTGCCGGAGCACCGTGGAATGCGTGCCGACCTCGACAAACTCGGCTCGAAGCAATTCGGCGGCGAGCGAGCTTCGATTATCGGTGGCGAAGGAGCGGCCCCGGAACTCCGCCCACTCCAGGGCATCGCGAATTTCACCGTCGCGCGAGCGGAACTGGAAGTCGGCCCGACGCTGCCAGTCGATCTGCCGAGTGAAGTACTCGGGCCGGGGATGTTCGAGCCAGGCCGGGAAGCCGTCGGAGTTCTCGGTCATCGCGGTCTGGTTCAGGTCTTCCGCCAGGGTCGTGAGCACTCCGGCACCGGGGATCTCTGCCACGCCGGTGGCCAGGTTCACGCGCATCTCGGTTCCTGCAAGGCAGCCTACCTCAGGGGCCGCGAGCCAGACCTGCGGTGCACCGATACCGGAAGTGAGCGTCATGTCGCGGCTGGTCGCGAAGTACTCAAGCTCCTCGCATCCGCCCCTCGCACCGATCTCGGCATCAGTCAGGCGAACAAACCGTTCGGCCCCTTCGGCCTTCGATGAGAAGCGGAGCGCGAGGTGATTTCCAAGCGCGAGTTCGCGAGGGGGAGGTGAAACGGCGACGGGCTTGACTGACAGAGGTCCCGCCCAGGTCAGCACCACATCGTTCTCGCCTTCATTGAAAAGCGTTGGCGGCCATTCCGAGGCCGAAGGCTGAACGGATGCCAGAAGCAGCGCGGGGATCGCCGCGGCGGGGCTCAGGCGTGCGCCGCCGACAGAAGCGGACACGGCGTGCGCGCCAAGGGGAGTGGGGTATGAGCGATGGTTCGCAACGGCGGGGGCTCCGAAGGCATCGTCGGGCAACTTGTTGTCAAGCGTGCGCAGCCAGACGAACAACGTGTCGGCGGCAATCTCCCGCTTTCGCTGGGTGACGCGGACGGTGGTCGCGAAGACCGCCTCGTAGAGGTCTTCCTTCACGGCATTTGCTTGCTGGCGAGCCCTGGCTGCGGCGACCGCCGCGGCGGGCAGCATCGGCTGCGGTGGAGCATCTTCCTGGGGCTCGACTTGCGTGTCTGAGTCGGCGGCTGCCACGGCCGTGGGGTCGGCAGGTGCGTCCACAGGGGCGTCGGTACCGATGCGGGTGTCGTCGACGGCAACGGCTTCTGCGTTGGAAGCGCCGACCTCGGTTGTTGCGGCGGCGAAGAGCTCCGCCAAGTCCGGCTGCGGGACCACTTCCCAGCCGGCGTCTTCCGCGTCGGCCATCGTCAGCGATCTCTCTTGCGGCAGGGCTCCATCGGCGACGTCGCCCGGTAGTGAGGAGTCGGCGCCGGTTGGCTCCTTGCGAGATTCAACAAAGTAGCGAATCACGCCATCGCGCGCAACCCGCATGTACTCGATGCGGTCAAGAACCTGATTGCCCTTGACGAGAACGCTGGTGCCGGAGAAGCGAAGCGTGGGGGTCTCAATCGTGACGTGCTCATCGGAGGCGAACTCGAGCAACTGGGCGTCGAACCGGATCGAGCCGGTTCGGGCCACCACGCCGGGTGCATCGACGAGCGGGTCCCGGGGCACACCGTCCATTTCGGGGCCGCGGGCAGGAAACAAGAGCCCGACAACATTGCCGATGAACTGTCCCGACTCGGGGCTGTTGGATTTGTTGGGCGACTTGACCCGGCCCGAATCGGCCCGGACGTACAAGGCCCGGCCGTCTTTCATGTAGATCCAGGCCCGGGGCTGATCGAGTTCGTAAAACCCGCCACCGACGGGGTTCATTCGGCGGTAGATGAGTTCCGCCTGAACCCGGCTGGGATTGTCCCGATCCTCAAACTGGACTCGACCGTCGACGGCATCTTGGATGCCAGCTTCGCCGGCCACTGCGTTGCGGACGAGCGATCCGACGTCGATGTCCGTCACATCCCCGGTGGCGACCGGGGCCGGGGGGATTGATTGCCGCTGGCTCACCGCGACGAAGAGCACCACCCCGGCAATGATCAGCGAGACGGCTCCGGCAACGATCAGCCCCGTCGTTCGGGTGCTGGCAAACTTCTTGGACGGCATGGCGACATGGTACGGTGTCTGGAGCCGCCGAGCGGTCTCGGGCGGGCTGATTGGGCGACGGCCTGCCAAAATCGTGAACGGAAAAGCGCTTGCTCCAGGGAATGCTCATCGGATTCGGGATTGGCGTGCTGGTCGCGTCAGGAGCGGTGTGGTTGGTTTTGCGCCGCCAGTCTCGACGGGCGAGGGCAGCGGAACGGCGAGCCCGCGCGGCGGAGCGGATGGCCGAGATCGGGGCGATGACCAGCGGCCTTGCCCATGAGATCAAGAATCCGCTTTCGACCGTCGGGCTCAACGCCCAGTTGCTCCTGGAGGGGATCAGCGAACTTCCCATTGATGACGCGGAGCGGAAGCCGCTTGTGAATCGCATCAACTCGCTGAGGCGAGAAACCGATCGACTCGGGGGCATTCTGCAGGACTTTCTGCAGTATGCCGGGCAGGTCCGGCTGGATCCTCACCCCACGAATCTCAACGACACGATCAGCGAACTGGGCGACTTCTTCATGCCGGAGGCCGAACGCCACGGCGTGCGCCTGCGGACGGATGTCGCTGGCGGCAATGGCTCGCCCACGCCGGTAGCGAACATCGACGCCAAGCTGGTGAAACAGGCGCTACTGAACCTGATGCTCAACGCGACTCAGGCAATGGCGGCGGCCGGGGCACCAGAATCTGCAAGGCCGCGCGAGCTGATCGTCCGTACGGAGAATCGACGCGAGGCGGATGGACATCCGACCGTGCATGTTCACGTCATCGACACCGGGCCGGGCATTGCGCCGGAGACTCTGGGAAAGATGTTCACCCCGTACTTCACCACACGGGCAGGAGGATCGGGGCTCGGCCTGCCGACAGCGAGAAGGCTCATCGAAGCCCACGGGGGACGCATCGACGTCTGGTCAGAGCCGGGGAAAGGCTCCGATTTTTGCGTCGTGCTTCCCGTCGCGGGGCCCGCCACATCGCCGGAGAGTCACTCCTGAGCGTTTGTCTTGTGGGCGGCGGCTGTGGACCGCTGGAGGAGCGGTGAGGGTGTAGCTTGGCTCGCGAGCTTTGCGAGGTGTGTCGGCGGCGCTGCCACGCGGATCGACGTATCGCCGCGCGAGGGCGATTGCGGGCTGACCGAGGGGTCAAAGGCGCTTCGTCCGCCCGCGGCGCATCCGCCTGTCAGGAATGGCGCGGCCAGCAGCGCCGTTGCCGCGAGCGGGAACTGGATTTGTCGCCGATTGGGCAATGCTTGCATTCCGGAAAAGGGTGAGGCTCAAGCATCCAATCTGCGATCAGGAAAGGAAGGACCGGCGGGGGCGGTGGCCTGTTCTGAGCGGCGTTGGGAAGGACTTTGCGGGCTGTGACGGCCATGGACCCACCCAGCCGATCTCCTTGCACCTGTCGCAATGAGTTGAGCGGCCTTGGACACGGCCTTACCATCGCCCTCACATCCGGCTCCTGTGTCAGCCTTCGCGGTGCCGCACCCTCCCCTCTCTCAATGGTCCCCCATGCTCAAGCCCACACTCAGCACTGTTGCCTGTCCCGAGGCCTCTCTCCGCGAGGTAGCGGATCTGGCGGAGCGGTTCGGCTTTGAAGCGGTTGAGCTCCGAACCTTCGGCACGGATTCGAAACGGTTTGCGTGCGACCCCGCGCTGAGCAGCGAGGACAAGTCGCGGACGCTGTTCCGAACGCGGGGAATCGAGATTCTCTCGCTTGCGACATCCTGCCGGTTTGACGCGACGATCTTTCCGCCGGTCCTCGGTCACGTGTTTATGGACACCGAGCGGAGCGTGCGGGAAGCAAAGTCCGCTGTCGATCTCGCGATTCAGTTGGGATGCCCGTACGTCCGGGTCTTCGCATTTGAAGTCGCCGCGCGGGAGCAGCCAAAGGCGGCGATTGCGCGAATCGCCGGGAGGCTTCGCAAAGTCTGCGATCATGCCGACAAGACCGGGACCAAGGTTGTGGTTGAAAATGGCGGGTCGTTCGAGACGGCGATCCAGCTTCGCGATCTCATCGAAAACGTGTCGCATCCGCTGCTGGGCGCATCGTATTCGGTCGCCACGGGGTTTGCGGCCGGGGATTCACCCGCCGCGGCTGTCGCGGCGCTGGGTTCACGGCTCTGGGTGGCGAGGGTGAAGGACCTGGTTGGCGGTCGTCCCGTGAGGCTGGGCGAAGGTGAGATCCCCTGCGAAGAGTTTGTCGGCACTCTTTCGCATGCAGGGTTCACCGGCCCGCTGGTGTACGAGTGGGACCGGGCGTGGAGGCCGGAACTCGCCGGGGCATCGGAAGCGCTCGCGGGCATTGCCTTGACACTCATTGGCTGGGCGAGCAAGGCGATGGACCAATCGCGTGCAGTATGCGTTCGCGCGGTTGCGCGCTAACGCATACTGCGTCGCAGCGATACACTCCGCCCTATGAGCTTTGACCCCGACGCAGCAGCGCAGCCCGGTACCGGCATCTTCGGACTTCCCTTCAAGCGGACCGAATCCGGGATTGTTCTGATCCCGGTGCCGTTTGACGCTACGACTTCGTATGGCGGGGGCACCTCTGCCGGGCCTGCGGCGATCTTTGAAGCATCCGCACAGGTTGATCTGCTTGATCATCAGTTTGGCCGCACCTTTGAGCGCGGCATCTTCATGGAGCCGAGTCCTTCGAAGATCGCATCGAGCTCGAAAGCGGTAAGGAGGATGGCGGCGCCGATCATCGCTCGCGGTGGCGCGGGCGAGAAAGATTCCAAGGCGGTCGCCAGAGTGAATGACGCGTGCTTCGCCGTGGCGGAGCACACTTACGACCGCACGGCGACTGCGCTCGATGAGGGAAGCATCCCGGGGCTTGTCGGGGGCGATCACTCCACACCGTTTGGCGCGATCTGGGCGGCGTCTGATCATGTTGCGAGCCTGAAGGGGAATCGCGGCCTGGGGATCCTGCAGGTCGATGCCCACATGGACTTGCGTGTGGCGTTTGAGGGCTTCGCGTGGTCCCACGCATCCATCATGCACAATGTGATGTGGCTCCTGCCCGGGGTGTCGCGGCTGGTGCAGGTGGGCATCCGCGACTATGGGCAGGGGGAACTGGACGCGATGAAGGGGTCAAAGGGTCGCATTCGAACGCACTTCGACTCTGACTGGTCACGCAAGCTTGACGCGGGCGCGAAGTTCGAAGCGCTGTGCCGCGATGCGCTAAAGCCGCTCCCCAAGCACGTGTGGATCAGCTTTGACATTGATGCTCTTGATCCGGCTCTCTGCCCGCACACGGGCACGCCGGTACCCGGCGGACTTTCGTTCAACCGCGCGTGCGTTCTGCTGGAACTGCTTGCAAGGTCCGGGCGCACGGTGGTCGGGTTCGATCTCAACGAGGTGTGCCCCGGTCCGAACTCGAAGGAGCCGGAGTGGGACGCAAATGTCGGCGCGAGGTTGCTCTACAAGCTGTGCGGCGCGGCATCGATCACTCACAAACGCTGAGTGGTCGACTCGGCAGCCGCATCGTGCGGGGGAACCAGTTGGCGTAGAGAGTTCGCCGCGGCATCGACACTTTCTGACATCACAAAGAGCGTGTCGAGTCTTGATCGGCGGATCGCATCGAGGTTCATGCCGGTCGCTCCCGCGATTGCGACACGTCCGTCTCTGGTCTTCACGCCAGATGTGAACTCCACCAGTGTTCCCAGCGCCAGGCTGGCCATGAAGCCGACTCGGCTCAGGTCGATGATCACGCGGCGAGGGTGCGACGACCCGACCCGACGCAGGTGCAACTGCAACGCGTCGATTTCGCGGAGTGTGGCGTCGCCGGTGAGACGAATGGTGACACAATCCGCCGGGCCTTGAGCATCGGTTTGAATGTCGAGCATCGATCCTCCGCGTTGCATCAAGTTGCGACGGGGAGTATCTCTGTGCAGGAACGATTGGACGAGCCCGGAGGGTGGTCTTGTTCAAATCTTTACGAATGATGAGCAACTGACGTGCTCACCAAGGTGCGGCAGACCCTGGCCCGCAGAGCGATCGATCGGGGTGGCAGCGAACTCTCTATGGCCGCGAGGGCTTCGGCGAGCTCGACCTCGGGCTCTATCGCGCCCGCGCGGATACACCGCTCCGCGCACCACAGCCCCGCCAAACGATGGGCGGGCCGGGAGTCGGTCAGCATCCGCACGACGTGGCGGTGGGCGCCGGGCTCTCCCGCCAGAACAAGCGCCCTGGCCGCGGCCGCTCGCACGCGGTGGCGAGACTCATGGCTCGCGGCAATCAGTCGCTCGCGAATGTCGGCGAAGCGGCCGATCCCCATCGCCACCATGCTCAGAGATTCGACGGCGGTTGCCGCGACTCGCGCATTCGTCGATTCGCACGCGGCGAGCAGCGCGGACATCGAAGCGGATGTTCTCGTCGCCCTCAGCGCCGCGCACGCCGCGGCGGCGGGACGGGGCATCTCCGCGACTGCCACTCGGCACAAGTCCGCTTCAAGGTCGGGGGCCATGCGACGCTGACGCGCGGTGTGAACGGCCGTTGCGAGGCTGCCGGCATCGGAGGTGTTCAGGGCCCCGCGCAGCTCGCGAAGAGCTTCTTGGCGGCCAAGCCTGACGAGCCGCCTCTGATTCACCCGCTGCTCTTCACCGATGGCCTGCGCAGCCGCCGGGTGCACTTCTCCGGGAGCGGTTGAAGTGAGCCGATGGATCGCTTCTACACGGGCGCGGCGATCGGCAACGGAGGAAGGCCTCAGAGCCGCGATTGCGCGCATGGCCGCGGCGGCAGTGCGTCCGGGCGGATTCATCGCGGCGAGCTTCTCGAGCGCTTGAACATCGCCGGCGTCGATCGCCTGCGCCAGCGCGTGGGCGGGACTGCCCGCTTCGGCGAGTGTTGACCGACGGGGATTGAGCCCGAGATGCGACGCCGCGCGGAGCTCGGCACGCTCGGCACGGGTCAGCCGATGACCAAGGTGTTCGCGGCACGGCGCGGTCCATGCGGGTTCGGCCATAGCGCGCCAGAGAAGCGTGACGTCATCTCCGAGCACACCGCGCCGAATGAGCCCGCGAATGACGAGGTGGATGGGGTGGCCGGAGTCGCGGAGCACAGCGGTCAGGGGGTTCTGTTCCACGGCAAGCCACGATCGTCCGGCGCGAAAGCGGACGAGTAGTTCGGCGACAACTGTGCGGCGATGCTCGACGTAGTGGTCGACGGCCAGCGCGAGGATCTGAGCGGCGAGGGAAGGCGAGCCCGATCCGAGCACCGTGGATTGCAGCGCGTTTTCGGCGTGGGCGACGAGGGCAGGATCGGCATCGCCCAAAAGGGCGACAAGGCCGTTTGCGGCCGCGAAAAGCTCGGAATGGGCGATTCGCGACGCGGGGATGTTGGGTGTCGCGGTGGGCACGTGGCAGCGCGGTCGTACGAATCGAGCGCGAAATCTCGGCCACAGCCCTATTTGCGTCATAGGTTTCGCCATCTTAACGAGGGATGAGGTGGGCGTCCGACCCGAGGCCGGGCTGGCTCGCATACTGAATCCGCTACCTGTTGTGGGTGCTTTACCCATACGCTGCACTGCTTGTATACTCTTGTTGTGAAATTGCTCTTGCGATCCAGCGACGTTCTTGGAACAATGGGGCCGATATTCATCAAGTGTCTGTAAAGGCTCGGTCATGACTGACGATTCGCATTCATTTCAATCCCAACAACACGCCCGATAAGGGCATGCATCGGTGAAGGCGCGAGGAATCCACGAATGAACCTTCCGACCAAACCGAACGGTTTGCAAACGTACCAAATCTTCCTGTACCGCAAGGCGCTCCACCCGGAGCTCTTCCCCCTCAAGGGCCGTCGCCAGCTGGTTCATGGCGCGTACGAGATTGAGGCCTGGGTCATGCCCGGGGCTCATCTCCTGCGATTCCAGCACGCGAAGCTGTGTGCTTGCGAGTTGCTGACCGACCAAGAGGGTGCGTTGCCCGTCGAGGGGGCGGTAACCGGTTTTCAGTGCGCCGGGGAACACGAGTTTGAGCACACCTTTGAGGCGGAAAAAGTCAAATACATCACGTCGGTGCAGACTGAGCAGCTCTCCGACAACCTGTACCAGGCGACGTATGAAGAGATGACCCAGTTCGCCCAGGAAACAGGGGCTCTGATTCACCCCTGGTCCGATTCCCGCGCCTCGCATCACGGGACGAACGGCCTGAATGGGCACGGCAGGAGCAACGGCCATTCTTCCAACGGCCACTCGTCCAACGGCCACTCAATCAACGGCAGCCATGGCAACCAGACCGGCCGCAACCTGTCGATGCTGGATGTGCAGCGATTGACGAAGGAAGTCCACGCCCAGTCATACCACCTGATCGCGGCCACGGGCCTGGTCATTCGCACGCAGACGATCTTCGAGCACGCCTGATCGCGCCGATTCCAGTTGGGCCCCTGGGCTGCGAGAGTGGGCTTGACGCGTCGATTGACCGATGTAGGCTTCTTCAAGTATGAACCGCGCAGCATTCATCGCCATGATTCGAATTACCAAGCCCCGCTGAGGCTTGGCGCGCGGTCGTCTCTGTCTCTTATACACATCTGACGCTGCCGACGAATAGAGAGGTGTAGATCTCGGTGGTCGCCGTATCATTAA
>ENA-ORBV01015056-ORBV01015056.1-microbial-mat-metagenome-genome-assembly--contig:-NODE-15056-length-11451-cov-4.785915_pt1 | contig 11451 bp, 9 predicted proteins | sample MGYA00237777_ERZ505514 | MGnify/ENA primary metagenome ERZ505514 (study PRJEB26160, sample SAMN06269048) | microbial mat metagenome | isolation source: Oligotrophic lake microbial mat | place...
CGGGAGAGCCTATCGAAGAGACGATGCGGGGTTATGGATACTTTGCACGAGAAATTGAGCCAGGTCAAATTCCTGATTATCAAAATTGTGTTGCTTACACTCCCATTGAAGAAAACGAAACTTTTGCTGATTGGTGGTTCAAGGCGGGACAGTTCTGCAATTCGATTGCGTTGGCTCTGGGCGGATTGGGAATGTTGATTCTTTGTACGACGTGCTGCCTTGCCTTTCACACACACATGTTTGAGAAGCTTCTTCTGTGGATTTATCTCTTGGCGGCCATTTTCCAAGGTCTTGGGTTTTTGGGTTTTGGAACCAACTTTTGCGCGACTCACATTTGCAAGGTAGGCCCGGGCACAGCCATGGCAATTTCGGCATTCATGATGTGGTTGACAGTTGCCAACACTGTAAAGAGCACACCCGAGGCACTGCCTCCAGAAGAACTCGCCGACGATGACCATTATGATAGTGACGACGACGACGATATGTACTATTATGACGAAGAAAAATACGACAGTGATGAAGAAGTGTACGATGTCAATGATTCTAAGTCTCCTCAAAAACCGTACGAAGATAAACCAAGGGACGATAGCGATGGCGATGGCGAAGAGGAAATCGACGACGACAAGGACAAAGATGACCGATACGATGATAGACCAGGACCAGAGCGCACTCCCAGCCAAGCCAGTGTGACAAAGCCAGAAATTGTGTAAGCATGGCATGCCAGTGGAAGCAAAGGGACTCGGAGCAGTGTCTTTTTTTCAGTTTAGAGTTTTAGGGTAGCACGTTTGTTTGGCGTCTACTTTAAACTAGGATATTAATATTATATGCTGTACAAGAATTGTTTCCTTGTTTGTTTGACTCGTTTCAATGAAAGTTCGGTTCAGATGCGACACAGCTGTACATTATAACTCCTGCATTTCATTTTCAATTTCATTTCAATAAAACATCAAGCTAGTTACTATAGCACAAACCATTAGTAGTACAAAAGCTACATATTGGCTCGAGAAACAATGTGGATGGAGAGAGAGAGACAGAGAAATAACGTTCTATTTTACTCGAGTGCATGTCGAGAGCAGCTAGCTAGGGTTTTCTGTCGCATTAAACGACTGGAAGTTGTTTTTAGCTTGAAAGTTTGCCCGGCTGTGTTGCTGTCTTGGTTGCATACTGTAGTGCATTACCGATGCGCTGGTTTTCATTCCCATGGCATTAAAGCATGATATTAATGCATACGAATAAATGGAACCTAAATTGACTTGCTCTAAGGCGAAACGCCGCCATTATTTTCGCCCATGAATTCCTCGAAGGCTCCGGGCAAATCGCACTCCTCTTTTGTCTCGTCTAGGACACAATCAGTGCAAAAGGCAATAACTTCTGACGCCGAAAGCTCGAAAATATCCTCGTAGACTTCGCAATTACCTGTGGCAATGCATCGATCAGCACAGTATTTGACGGGATTCTCTCGGGCCATTTTTTTGTCTTTGGCGTGCTGGCGGAAGCTTTCCATATCATCTTCGTCTCCATTATATACACTCGTTTCCTCTATGTGCTTCAGAATAAGGTTGCCGTTCTTCTCCATCCATTTCTTCTCGAATTCTTTCGTACAAAGAGACATAGAAAAGTTGTTAGAATCACTTTTGATAATTCTGATTCCTTCCAGTGCAGTTCTTATCAAAGGTCGAGGCAATGTGGATGCTTGACTCCACTCGACCAACCAACGCACGTCAGTGTACTTACCTTCTTTGTGCTGCTCACGATACAACTCATCATCAACCATCTGGGCAATATGGTCCTCTGCGAAGGGCGAAATTCAGAAGAGGAGTGAGCATTGGAACAGTCAAAGGCTGTCGCAAACTACAGAATTGAGTCAAAGAAAATTCGACATGATAAAGAATTCCTACCAAGGAACAAGTGCGTGGAGGGTCTAGCATTGTTGGTGTATGGTTGTACGGGCACAAAGGCAGAGGCACGACCAAAGGCCAAAACCAAGGCCGACATTGAGAGCGCAGAAGTCTTCATCGTGTCTTGAGATTGCAGGAATGATGATTTTGTATATTAAGACTACGATAATAGCTGAATTTATAAAATTAATTAATCGTATCCATCTTGTGCTCTTTGCAATTGACGCCAAGCTTTGGCGGATCATCGTCGGGGTGATGTTTCGACTCGTGGAAGGTCGTGGCGAACCCTAGTCCTTAGATCGCACACTATTTCAACATTTGAGGAGAGAAAAAATATCTTAAAACCGAGGCCGAAGAACCCCATCTCCGTTGGCATACCCAACAGTTATGGCGCCAAACAGCAATGCCATAAAAGAGACGACCAACACCTTGCTTGAAATCAAAAAGAGAGAGGGGACAAACAAACGCTTCGTCTGAAACAGCACGTTCGTACAGTAGCATCTTGGTCCTTGCAACAAACCAAGATCATTAAGAGGCTTTACTTGTTACAGTATTGAAATATCTAGCTAGAAAGATGAGCACCATCAAACATCAAAAGGAAGTTTCACACTGGATCCATGACGAGCAAGCATGTGTGACAGTGCAACGCATTGCACAAACCTTCAACTTATCATGGTCGGATGCTTCCGCTTTGCTGAAGCAAGTTCCGCTAGAAGGAAAAGCATATTCTGTGACAAGTTTTGGTAGGGGGGGTAGTAGTGAGGAAGACAGTGGGAAAAACGATGCAAGTGCCAATGGTGAGTACCAGCTGTGCATTCAGTAACAAAGGAGGGAAAAACAACGGATGTATTGTACATGTCATTGTATTTAGACAGTGTTGTTCTTGAACTTTGGCGCCTCACTTTCATCGAATCACACACGGTCGACTCATTTCTATGCGCTCTTCGGCACCCACAACGCAGTATTCCAGCTAGTCAAATCCAAGGTGGGGGGCAAAAATGACGAAGACAAACCTGACGAGTCCATGGTGTGGTATGCCTTGTCATTGGATGATTGCACTGAGTCCATCCACACGGCTCATGAGCGAGATCGCTCGCAGTTTCAACAAGACATTCCGCATTTTCCAGTCCCGAAATATTTGCAAGGCACGTCGACGGAAGAGGAAACAAGCGGATTTGCAAGTTCTCTCCTCGTCTCGCCACAACTCCAACAGCGCGTGGCATCCAAGGGACCCAGGGACTCCAACTATGATGTGATCGAGAGTGAAGCCGCGCCAGCCAAGAGACATGTTGTGCCTACCAAGAAAAGTGTTACCACTGCGAAAAATTTCTTTGCAGCCAAGAGCACAACCACATCAAAACCAACGTCTTCGTCGACCTTCGCCTCCAAGAAAACGACGGTCGGAACTGTGTCTTCTTCCAATACCAACAAGAGCAAGTCAACCCAGTCGAATACATTGTCCTTTCCGCCAAAAAAATCCACCACAACAAACAATATTAACAACAAGAAAGTTGTCAACAAGAACGGAAAAGGGGACGAAGAAAAGGAAAATGTCAAAAACAAGTCGTCCAAAGTTGTTGGGAATGCTGACGACTTCGTTGGTGATATGGACGAGGAAGAAGATTCTGAGGACGACGCTGAAAGTATGGAGGAGGAGGAGAAGGAGGTACCAAAACCTCCTCCTCCTGTGGGCAAACCAAAAGCTGCTGCCCGAAAAGCTACCAGGACAGCAACAACTCGCAGTGACAGTGACGACGAGCAAAAAGAAACCGTTGAGAAGGACAGTACAGAGGCTGAGGAAACCAATGCCAAAAAATCGACAAGCACAGATAACGGTGACGTTACGCGAAAGCGTGCACGCAGGAAGAAAATGGTTGAAAAAACATGCACCGACGAACATGGCTATCTTCACACCACAACAGAGGTAATTTGGGAAGACGTCCCGTCGGATGAGGAAGATGCTTATATTACTGTGTCGTCCCGCACCAACAAGAATACGAAGACAACTAAAAAAACAAATCCGCCGCCCAAGAAGGTATTGAAACAAGGTAGCATTCTGGGGTTCTTCGCAAAGAAATAAAACTCCCAATTACAAAGTAGCAGATTATTAATTTGTAATACTATCAAGTTCAATTGTGCTTGTGTCAGATTGAGAAATCATTGTGAGCAACTGGAATTACCTCTTCTCTTGCTCTAATCTTCGAGCGACCGTTTCCCGATTGCGGGGGGTGACAACACTATGACATCGTCTGCAGTCACTAAGAGGACATGCGGTGTATAGTATGATTTGTCCATGGTTGCCTGTGCTTACAGAGGATGACGAGGATGATGAAATCAGTTTGGCGTTGCATCAGTTTCCTTCGGCTTTTGTGCAGCTGCTACCCAATGCTTTGATCTACACTCATCAAGAGACTTCTTTCCATTGCAATTTCAAAAGATGGTGTCAGCAACGCAGAGAGCGATGTCACTGGCAGACTATCGCCAAAACCACGGCAAGACCCACTATCTAGCTAGCTGGGCTGTATTTGTAACGTTTTGCTAAATAGCTTAAATTGCGGTGCAGGTGCGTCTGCCGCTACTAGTGCAAACGCAATTCTCGATTGTCTACTAGAAGTAGAGAGTCGTCAGTCGCACGTCGAACGTGACAGCGACGCCAGAATGGAGATCCTTGCCGGTAGTCGCAATGAATCGCGAGCTCGTTCGCACCAACGTCCACCCATGTTCCCGAGGCCTACAAATCAAAAGAACATGGATCACGAAGCTAAAGCACGGAATTTCTCGGTAATGCTTTCATCTCTACTCCTGCTGTTGTTCTTTTTCGATAAGTAAAAGCATTTGTTCAGACAATTGGGCTCAAGCAATGCACTGGCGCACACTTGGGCCGCTTCAGCTCGCGAGACAGGGTTTATATCGTGGTTCGTCTGTTTACAGGCCGGAAAGAAATAGGTGATAAGTTGCATGTATTGAGTGGAGGATTTCGACCAGACTATTCTCCTTACCGTTTTCAACTCTATAGTGCTTGCTTCACTGCTAGGTGATTCGTTGTAACCCAAAACTCTGACAATGGCGTAGCTTTTCGTTTGGACAAAGGGAAAGATGGTAATAGAAAGTCACTTAGCTCCGCTTGCTGTGCGCTAGCATTGTCAAAATGGTGCTCGCCTCGTTCTTACCTTAATCCGCTATTCTTCAGGACTTCTTCACCGAGGAACTTGTAGTAGGTTTCTTCAGGGCTTCGTGACATCTTATTCGACATTTGTTGGAGCATTTTGTCGTCCAAAATTTGGAATGCGCCATTCTCAGACGCCGACAAGGCTTCAGCTGGGACGAGCTGTCGAAGATCATGCCTCACTTGACCATCCGCCAAGATTGGCGGAATTCTGGCATCAGACAAAAACACAAACTCCGGCTCTGGCTGCACCCGATATAATTTGAGGTATGATAAAGCGATATAAAAACTTTTTCTGTCACCATCACGGCGTTTCGATCGATTGTCGCCAGAATTCAGGGAGCTTCGAAAGCGAAAACCAATGTGCCGAACATCCGATCCATCGAACGTCGTTGTCGCGCCAGGTTTGATGTCTCCAACAATGTTTCGCCGCTTGAGGGGCCTGAACGATTCAAAAGGAAGCCTCACGGTAGCGAATTTGTTTCTGGAAGCATTGCCTCGTCGAGGCCCTTTCGAGGCAGTGGTGAAGTTTGCGACGAACTCAATGCCCTGTTCATCGTACAAGGAGGTTCGAATGAATGCTTCGTATACTCCTCCATCAGCACAAACGCGGCAAACAAAGCCCCCAAAACCAGCACTTAAATTGATTCCTTCGTCCGGACTACCGCCTCTAGACCTCAGTCGGATACTGATGATTGCGGCCTCGCCACCTTTGGGTACTTTCCCGACGAACACACCATGTCCAAATTCGTTCCGAATCCACTGTACTTGGGTCTTGACAGACAAGTCCTGCGATTTTTCGACCAATGTGTTTCTGTTTTCAGACACATCTGTACTGTCCAACGCATCGTAAGCATCGTAATCGCTAGCATATTTGTCGTATTCATCAGCATACTGGTCGTACACATCAGGGTATTTGTCTTCGTCGTCTATATTTTCACTGTACATCCCAGCAGCATCGTCACTGGAAGGATATGCAAAACTTTGTGATGCTTTCTTTGGCTGTAGCTCGCTCTTACTAGTACTGCTCGAATTTATTATGTTTTCGCGACCTACTCTCGCGCCTGCTCCAGCGGGTAGTGTCTCTCCGCTGTCACTGTCATCGATAGCAAATAGGTTAAAGTCTTCTGGGCGATTCTGAAATTTGAAGAGTGATCGTTTGGCAGCTTGCGATGTCCCGTAATCTGCATGTCTAACGTTCTGGTACGCTTTCACCAAGTTTTGCATTCCTATGTAGTCTACTTGCTCTGCGAGCCGTGCCCTAACCTTGAGAACAGACTCCAGGCGTTCCCATTCCATATCAGCTTCTGTCCCATCCTCCTTTATCACCCCGCTGCGCTGTGTCGACGATTCTATTTTCCCCAGATCAGCCGTATTGCTGTCAAGGTTATCCTTGGCAAACCCAAGAAATTTTTCTTGAAATCGATCTTCGTCAGGTCTAGGAGCCGCTGCACACACGACAATCTTGTCAACATCTGTCAGGGCATACTCTAGGCTATCCATATTGTTGAGATCCCCCTGGCAATAAACAACACCTGTTCCAAGCATATTGAGTGTTTTGGAATAGAGATCGCGCACAAGTACTCTGACCCGGGACCTTCCTTCAAGGATCAGTCTGCGAACGACGAGACGCCCTACTTCACCTGTAGCTCCTACGACAAGAACTTCGGGCACGTAGTCTTCTTGCTCAAGGCGTGCTAAATATGGATTTGTCTCTTGTGCAAAAAGAGCTCCGCCACCTTCTTGGAACCGATCATCAAGATAATAAGGCGATCTCTGCCGATCCCCCGAAAAAGACCTCAGAGCTGAATCCAGACTTTTGCGAAAATTCTTCCCGGCTTGGAAAGGGTTCAATTTTTCCAACAAACCACTCTTCTCTTCTTCTTCTTCGCGTTTTATTATTTGAGAGGCTGCCTTGGCTACCTGCGATTTCCTTTTCTCTTTGTCCTCGTCGCTCTTAGCGTTGTTAGGATTATTCGAGGGTCCCTGCCCGCCATTATTCTCTGACAAGGATGATGATGCAGATTGTGGGAAATCATTATGTATGTTCTTGTCTTCCTCTTCGTCATTTTCATTGTCGTTGCTTTTACTTGCGAGGATCTTGCTGGTAATCGAGTGCTCGCGTAATGAGGAAAAGGGAGGTACGCAGTCACCCAGAGTTTTTGATGGTGGTCGGCGGAAGGGACCTACGACTTGAGTAAAAGATGAAGCCGCGCCTATAAGGGTGGCCCAAACCAAGAAGCGGCTATTCAGGAGCGCCCTCATCCCTTCCACTACGATGGCAGTTTTGTGCCTAATTAAATGATAATCAGTTGTGAAAGACAAAATAAGAAATGAGTGAAGGATCTCATCATACCGTCAGCTTCAATCTGTTCACCACACAGATAGAGACGAAAATCATGTTGTACTTTAGAAGCGCACTTTCTCGTTAAACGAACCTTTGGCCTACCCTGGCCAACAAACGTGGTTGCTACTACCAGCTAGCCAGTAGCTAGCTAGTAGTTAGCGCAGGTGCCACCCTGACCTTTTGATAGTACTAACCCCCAATAATAATATCTAATCAACTTCAAAAACATGATATCTACCCTACCACCCCCAGCACTGTTGAGTCAAATAATGGCGAAAGAGACAACCCAACAGAAAAAGTTATCGAAGATATTAATATTTGCCTTGCCGATGACCTTTGCTCTTTGGATCATTATGAGCTGATGAAAACATTTAAGGTTCTGCCAAACACCCTTGGCAGCTGCTTACACAAGTATCTGGCAATGTGTTTGCATTACTATTAGAGTGAATTCTAAAAGAAAGTAGAGAACAAAATCGATGAAAAATAAACCATTTATTTCACTTTTATCATTATCAAATCGTTCCACCCACAACGAGCGAAACCCCTATCACTAGCTAGTATGAATATAAAGAATACAGATACAGAGACTCCCTCTTTTGCTCGCTCGGCGTCTTGGCTTCTCACAGTACAATCATTCTTGTGTCGGAAGAATGCGTGAGAAAAGCAGGCCCAGACTGCGAGATCCCTCTACCAATCATCAAAGATGTCTGCAAGCGACGCTGCGCATGGCACAGCAGACGCAACCTTGTTCTTGTTCCATCTATCGTCTCCATCATTATCCTGTCCGTTATTACCGTTGGCCATCTGTACATTGTTAACGTTAGCCATTTGCCCGTTCATCGCGTTACTTGTATTGTTACCCATCATGTAAGCGCTGTAGCCATTCTGCTGCTGCTGCTGCAAGGACATTGCATTCTGCTGCTGCTGTAAGGACATTCCATTCTGCTGTTGCTGCAGCTGCAAGGACATTCTATTATTTCCCACAAACCCGCCAATCCTGTTGTGGCCTGGGTTACTCACAACTTCTTGTTGTCCTCCCGACAAGTCTGACTCGTAGTCGTCCGTGCCGCCAAAAAAGCCATTTTGGAAGTCGTTCATTTGCTGTGGACGATTTCCGTTACTGAGGGAAGACATGCCAGAGTTCCTGTTACCAGGCATGCAACTACTCAAGTTATTGGTCGAGGAAGAAGGATTGCTTTGGGTGGATATCTGAATGAAATTACCATTGGTTGGGTAGCTGTTGTCATTCATGACAGCTTGCTTGTTCATATTCCTGTCATCGTTGATGGTTCCCGTTCCAATTTGGATGTTGGTAACAGTGTTCACAGCTCCATTGTTGTCCCTCGAATATCCTTGAGGCATGGTATTAACCACCATGTTGACAGACACTTGAACCTGCTCCGCCGCAGGAGGAGCATTGCAAAACTGATTCTGATTGTTCCCAGGCAACGGCAGAGGGTCGAAGTCATCGTCGTTGTTGAACTCCAAGGGAAGGGGGTTGAAGTCAAAGTCGTCTGTTCCCAATCCAATACTGAACTCACGCTGCTGCTTGACGGGCTCTTGTTGTAAGTTCTGCATGCTTCCTTGGACTTGAGGATGTGGCTTGACAAAGTCTTGCTGGAAGTTCTGCATATTGCCCATGCTTCCTTGGACTTGAGGCTTGACAGGGTCTGAATAGTTCTGCATATTGCCCATACTCCCTTGGACTTGGGGCGTATTCCCCATGCTTCCTTGCACTTGTGGTGGAGATTTGTCCATACCATTCCACCCCATGGATGTCTGACCAATAGGGCCGATGGGTACTGGCTCGAGGCTGGCAGTCCAATCATCTTGCTGAGGTAACTGTTTGGATTCAGCTTGGAAATTCTGTTTCTGTGCCTGCTGTGACATTTGCTGGGGCATTTGACCACCAAGCTGGCCCTGAAAGTGTAGCTGTCCTTGACCTTGGAAACTTCCCTGGAACTGAAATCCTTGGGAAGGCTGCTGCTGCTGCTGTCGTTGCTGCTGCTGAAACTGAGCTTGTCCTTGTACCTGGCTCTGTCCTGGCTGGGAAAATTGGTTCATGCTGTTATTGTCACACGAAGAGGACTGGGCCGAAGCAGAGGCTCTGTTGTCTCGGATTGCATCAGTCGACTTTGGCTGGCGCTTCTTATCACCCCCATTCTGGTTTAGGAGGAAGAAGGCAGCAATTCTCATGGCCTGTTTATCTTCGACTTCATGCCACTCGCCGCAGGAGTTTCGGCTCTTTTGTGCGAGAAAACGGCCACGAGGTGACAACTTCCGCCAAAACTGAACGACTTCCTTGACAGCTTCTTTAGTCTCGATGCTTGGGTTGGTGCGAAAGCGAGCGCGCTTGTAGGCCTTGATGAACTGAGAGAACTTGACGTTCCCGCAGTGCTTGTTGCATCCAATGCCTACAATCACATCTGGGTGACGAAGAGGAGAAAGCAGAGAAAGCGTTGAAGAGCACGGTCAGACCTGGCCTGGCGTCAAGGAAACCCACTCAATAAAGCAAAGCTAATTTCTCATTAGTGAATGCGTGCAAAGTACATACCATTCTCTCCTGGAGGACGAATCTGAGCTGCGTTGCTGCTAGTGCTAGTAGATAGCACCGGTGTGGGTTCATTGTACGAAGACATCTCGGTGGTTATTGATGGAGGTGCAAAAAAAGTAAGGATGTTTGAGGCCCCAACAGCCAGGGGTGTGTTTTATTACACTGAAATCAGGGCAAATAACGTGGGATACCCGTTTACGAGTAAAAAACTTCCGGTGCTCGTAAACGCCGCAGGTTTACGCTTCTTGCAATCTGCCTTCCTCTTCGCTTGCTTGATTCGTCGTTCACATCAATTTTTGAGTAACAGTACAGTAATTAGTACTGGTAGGAGTATCAAATAAAAGGGCAAGCACAAAGCGTAAGTAAGACTCGTGAGTGCCGCCTGCGTTAAAAAGAACACTATTCTTTCCTACTACTTAGCGAGAAGTATGTATGTACAAGTTTGAAAGCTACTGGCATTGATAATTATCAAATGACCGTGAGGCTCAATAGATTGACAATTTGCATTAATTCATGTTAACTACTGTCGGTCACTACGGTCATCGTATTGTTTACTGAATAGAATATCACACACAAAATCAGTTGAAGTTCTCGTTCGGGATACCTCCATACAGTAGAAGAATGGAGTTTCAGGCGATGTTTTCGAATCGTAAGAACGCCTAAACCGAATCGACGACGTCAGAAAAATTGTAGATTATTAATTGTCCAGTGAGCGAGTGGATTGATCGTTCGACAGTCATTGACTCATTGTGCGCGAACCGGTACTGGTACTCTGCGGCTCAAAGTACTGTAGCTACTACTCTACTGCTTAGAACACCGGGGAAGAGCTATCATACTACCAGTACTTCTATCATGGTACTCGTACTCTTTAGCATCACGTTGGCGTGATTCCTTTCACTCCTATCTAGCCCGGGTGGATGGGAATTCAGAATCTGTCACGTGCCCAAAATTCAGTTCCTCTAGACGCACACTTTGGATGGACAGTTTCAGATTCACATGTATCAGTCAGTGCCTTCATACTGTTTACCTACTGGTACAAGAGGGGCGGTGTCGGTGCTGGGGGGCACCCCCCCCCCTACTAGCCAAAGTTACTGGTGTGTTCGCTTTGTAGGCCTACGTAGAAACACTCCCAGAAAGGGGGGGGGGCACCCAACCTACATGTATGGGTCCAAGGAGACTGCCCCATGACCACAGCAAAAACACTGTTTATTTGGGGGGAGTCCCCCCTGGATTTTCGCTGGGGTGTTCGTTGGATGTCAAATGAAGAGGAGCAACTGTTCTGAACGGAAATGCATCCAACGGCACGGAAGATAGCCAATATTCCTGCCCGGGTGGGTCTTCGCATTGGATCTTGCCGCCATTTTTTTTTAGGAAGGCGGCTATTGATTTCTGATGCATTTCTGTACCTCAGACAACTGAGACAAGGTACTGTATATGACAGTATCATCACCATCACACCTGCAAGTCGATCAATCCATATTCAATC